>Ga0115029_1001498_pt1 | contig 16182 bp, 6 predicted proteins | sample SidtaG_3_FD_87297 | JGI IMG/M metagenome (GOLD analysis project Ga0115029, IMG submission 87297) | Marine algal microbial communities from Sidmouth, United Kingdom - Sidmouth_Asex1 metaG | ecosystem: Host-associated > Algae > Red algae > Unclassified | place: Sidmouth, United Kingdom | collected... | reverse complement strand
GGCCGAGATCGGAGTTCATCCAATGACATCGACATCCATGTCGTTTCGTTTGTCGAGGCCCGATCAACTGCCTCCAATCGCTCGCCCATAGCCCGAGCAGGTCATGACCGCACCGTACCCGTTGGTACAACGACGACGCTAGACGCCGTGCGGTCATCGGATGCCGATGGCGACAGTCTTCAATACGACTGGGCGCTTGCGAGTTCACCGTCCGGAAGCCTGACAACTCTGCAGCAGGCCGAGGGAGCGCTCGACGCAGAAATCACGCTAGATGTTCCTGGGCTCTATGTCGTTCAGCTCGCGGTTACCGACAGTCTGGGTGCGACAGGGTATGACACAGTCGTTCTTTCCACTGACAAAACATCGCCAACTGCAGTTATCGATGCTCGTTCGCCGAGCGAAGACGCCGCCATTGTGGATGCTCAGGCGAGCCTCAGTGCTGACGGCAGTCTCACATCTAGCGGCACGCTGTCCGGTTTAAAATACGATTGGGCTGTGCTTGGTCTCGCATCCGGTGTGGGAGACATCTCCGACGCGACTTCCAGTGCAACGGAAATCGACTTCACGCCAAGCCAAGCCAAGGGTGTCTTGACGACGACAACTGCGCTCGACGCACTAGAGACGCTTTCGGTCTACGACGTATTCGTAACGGGTGTATTGCACAACCAATCGGCCATCGGCGGGCGAACGGCTGTGATGGGCGACGTGAAAGGCCCGGCAAGCTCCTTCGGGACCGAGGTCGTCGATGTAGCGGTAGGTGCGACGCTTGATGTTCAAGGTGATATCCGAGGTGCGGGAAAGACTGTCGCCAATGGTGACGCGCGCGTCGCGGGACGCTCGCGATCGGCACTGGAGTTTCCCGGTGGTGGGCAACTCATTGAGGATGCATCTCTCGATTTGGAGGATGAGGCTTCGTCCCTGCTCGACCTGTCGACGGAACTGGCGAGCCTTGCTCCCGACAGCACGTATGACTTTGAAGCTTTGCAAGGCAACAAACGGCGACTGCGTATCTCTGCGACACCGGGGACGGACGGTGTAGCCGTGATCGATATCGCAAACGGAAAGTCGGTTTTAGGCAATCGCACCCTTGAGATCGCGATCGATGCAGGTGCGGCCGACGTTGTTGTCGTCAATGTTGGTGGTGACGTTATTAACATCATAAAACCTGTGATGGTTGGGGTCTCCGACTCCAATGATCTGGCAAGTCGACTCGTCTGGAACTTCCACTCCGCAACAAAAATGAACATTAAGCAGGACGTTCTTGGCACGGTCATCGCGCCACACGCCTTCTTGGTGTTGCACGAAAGCATCACAGGAAAACTGACCGCTGCTCGACTGACGAACAAGGGCTATCTCTATACGGCCGAAAGCCGATTGAACGCTCTTGCGAGCCGTGATGGTTCTGGAGAGACGGCATTTGCCCTCGTCCAACTCAAGGTCGGGTTGGAGAACGAAGACGTCTGTCCGGCATATGCAACAAAAGTGCTGACCACCGGTAATCGACGTCCTGTCGCTGTCATGGACAGGGTAGGGGACGTTCCGGGTGTCGGCGAGGAGTTGCAGCTTACAGGGCTTGGGTCGTTCGATGGCGATGGTGATAGCCTCACATATGCTTGGTCGATTTTGTCGTCACCGGAAGGCGAAGGCACCCCTGATGCAATTGCCCCTGAGATTGAAGGCGCCTCTTTGAGTTTGGCAATGGGTGATCCGGGAACTTACGTGTTCCAGCTTATCGTGAGTGATGGCCAGATGTTGTCCCGCGAAGCGACATATGCGGTAGAAGTGGTCAACAGTCCCCCTGTTGCCGATGCGGGTGGAAACCAGATGGTATTCAAGAACGAAATCGTCCTTCTCGATGCATCGGCATCCACGGATCCCGACGGAGACAACCTTATTTACAGCTGGGCTATTATCGATGGCCCGGACGGAGAACTGCCCGCCCTTTCATCTGCCGATAGCTCACAGGCGAGCTTCACACCGACCATATCCGGTACATATCAAGTCAGCCTCGTGGTCGACGACGGCACGCTTTTGAGCGAAGTCGATGTGGTCAATATCCGTGTCGAGAATCGTGCGCCTCTCGCCGCCATTGGTACTGTGCCAAGCAGTGTAGAGCTGGGCGATCTCGTCACAGTGTCCAGTGCGCCGTCATCGGATCCGGATGGCGACCCTATCACTCCATCATGGACACTCACCACACCTGATGGCTCGACGGCAGCTCTCAATGACCGCAATGATGATATGCCCAGCTTCAGCATAGACGTCGCGGGAACCTATGTCGTATCGCTTATCGTGTCGGACGACGAAGATGCATCTCTTCCCGTCTCTGTGTCTCTTGTCGCGAAGATACCCAATCAAGCACCCCAGCTTGCTCCTGTTGCCGACAAAACGATCGAGCGAGGAGCAAGGCTCAATTTTGCTTTGGATGCGACCGATCCTGACGGTGATACGCTGACTTACTCCGTTGCCCCATTGCCGTTGCCTTCCGGGGCATCGTTCGAAGGCGCGACCGGTATATTCACGTTTACGCCTTCGGCCTCCGCACCCCAGCCTTACGTCTTCACATTCAATGCATCTGACGGGCGCCTGTCTTCATCGCAAACGGCGTCGATCCAAGTCACATCCGACCCGCGCCTCGACACGCAGTATTCTGGCAGAGTCGTAGACGCCGATACGGGGCTGCCGATTGCAGGAGCGAAGGTCGATGTCGTCGGACAGATCGGCACTGTCACCGATTCGAACGGACGATTTGTTCTGTCGGGATTGTCCAGCGGCGTCGTGACCATCTGCGTGGAAGTTCCTGGGCAGAACGGGAATTATGTCCCGACGACATTCGCGCGGCGTTTGGTCGAGTTCGCCGAAAATTCGGAACCGTCTGATATTCGCCTTTCGATGGCGAGCGCCACTGCGGTGTTTGACACCCAGAGCACAGTCGTTCTCGAAAGTGATCAAACAGACGATCTGGGGGCCCGTATCGAAATTCCTGCGGGCGCACTGACGTCGGTATCTTCGCGCTATTGGCGCGTCGTCGTCAACGAGATCACCGACAGTACCGAACGCGCTGCAATCGGTGAACTCGATATGCAAAATCCGGAAGGGAGGGTGCCTACGGACATCTTTGCAAGTTCGAACTTCTCTGGCCGGTCGCCGCAGCGCATATACGATGGTTCACTAGGAACCTATTGGGCTCCGAGTCCCAAACGTACCCCGGGAGCCTGGATCGCCTATGATTTTGGTAACGGCCAAGCTGCGACGGTGACAAGCTTGATTATGAGCAGCTGGAGCAGCACCACATTTGCTCCACGCCAAGGCCCAGTGAATTTCGACATCGAGTATTCGAATGACGCTGTGACGTGGCAGCCCTTTCAGAACTTTACCACAGGTGATTGGTCTGCATCGGAAACGCGAACCTTTGGCGTGGAGAATCTGCCTGATGGACAGGTGTTGTCCATGAGTGTCGCAACTGCGGATGAGGCATTGAGCCTTCCCTCGGGTGTGGAGCTTTGCCGCTCCGTGACGCTTGGTGTCAAAGGCGTGGGTCTCAGCGATATTGTCAATGTGTCACTCGATAATGCCGACGGCCTTGACGCAGGGGCCGTAGTCGATCTCTGGGGCCTCGAAGACGACGTGTTTCGGGTAATCGGATCGGGTGAAGTTTCTACGGATGGTACCCGGCTCTTTGCGGCTTCGAGCCGTATCATTCCAGGTGCGCCGTTCGGGTTCGCCCCGCGCCGTCATGTCGTCACTCCCACCCCTGATCAGCCCTCGAGCTATTTCCCGAACTCCACCTTGGGCGACGGTGCCGTTCGCACCGTTCAAGCGCTTCCGGCTTTCGGCTCGTTGGGTGGCGCGGATACGACAGCGCTATCTTATAATTCACGGTCTGCAGACGGAACGTCGACCCTGTCGGCATCGGCGGAGTTTACCTCGGACGCACGGCCCAGCACACTTGAAATTTCAATCGATGCGTCAGGTAGCGATACGGGCGTGATCGATGTGCTCGACGTCGGTGATGAGGGTAACGTCCGGATAGATGCGACGTTCAACGGGCGCGGTCTCGGAACGGGGGCTCTACCCGTCGCTCTCAACTCCACTGCAAGATATGCGTGCTCCTCCGTTACATCGACCATGACCCAGGATGTTGCGGTCGTCGACGGTTCAGACAGCCCCTATGGTTCGGGTTGGGACGTGCTCGGTCTTCAAAGACTTTATATCGATGACGACGGCGTGACGATCACGGAAGGCGATGGTGGAGCTTTGCGCTTCAAGGCTCCTATCCCGACATTTAGAGAAGACTTCACGGACGGATTTGGCGGATGGAGCCTCGTCGGTAAGACCAAAGGGCTGACTTATGAGTCGACCGGCGGCAATCCCGGCGGGCACCTCAAGGAAGTCGACATTCTGACCGATGGCAATATTGTCTATTGGCGGACCCCGCAGGGCTTCGTCTCCCGCCTGCCGGAATTCATAGGCGGGGTGTTTACCTACGACATGCGTCAGAATAATGCGTCGAGCCAGTTCGGTGCGCGCAACGACGTCGTCATCGAGACCGATACGCCAGAATATCTCTTCTTCGACTATCCCGATACGCAGTTTCCCGGAACGGCTTGGACGCGCTTCTCGATACCGCTTCGTCATGATGCGGGCTGGCAGATACGCAGGGCGGATGCATCGGTCGAACCCGTGTCCGAGGAAGAATTCCGCTCGCTCATGGAGATCGCAACGCTCTTCCGCTTCCGTGCCGAGCACAGGACCGGCTCTGATACGGTCTACCTCGACAATGCAGCCTTTGGCCCTGAATCTATCGAGGCTGGTGGCAAACGGATCGCAACGACTTTCCAGAGCGTGGAAGGCGACTTCTCTACACTCAAAACGAACGCAGATGGCACGTTCTCACGCATCTATCCCGACGGCACGCTGATCACCTTCGACGCGCAAGGTTTCCAAACCGCCATCACCGACCGCAACGGCAATACCAAGTCCTACAGCTATGACGCGCTGGGTCGGGTCAAGACGAGCACCGATCCCGGCGGGCAGGTCACGCAGTTCAGCTATATCGGGAATAACCTGTCGAGTATCACGGACCCGTCCGGTCGTGAGACGTTCTACGGCTACGACTCCAATGGCGCGCTCGCCCGTATCGACGCACCGGATGAGGAAACGACACTCTTCGATTATGACGCGAACAGCCGCCTGATCGCGCAGACCGACCCGGACGGCTTCACCACACGTCATACTTACGGCGCGGTCGGGTCGCACGACTCCGCCACATATCCGGACGGGACAAGCGTCGGCCTGTCGGTCGCGCGCACGCTCGGCCTCGACACGCTCGGCACGCCCGATAACCCCCGCATTCCTGTCTCGGAGGAAGACCGCATCACCCGCTACACCAATGGGCGCGGCGACGAGACCGAGATGGAGGTCAACAGCTTCGGCGCGACCGTCCGCACCAAGGACGCCATAGGCCGCGAAACCATCTATGAGCGCGATGCCGACAACCTCGTCACCGCCGTGATCGCTCCCAGCTCCGTGACGGCCTCCGGCACGCTCCGCAGCGAAATGACGTATGACGGCAAGGGCAATTTGCTGTCCATGCGCGAAGCCGTCGGCACGGATTTGGAGCGCGGCACATCCTACGAATACGAGCCGGAATTCTCTCGTCTCACCCGCTCGGTCGATGCGGACGGCTTCGAGACGCTCATGGAGTATGACGCCACTGGCAACCTCCTCCTCCAGACCGATCCATTGGGCGGAGAAACCGCCTCGACCTATGACGCACGCGGCCTCCTGCTCAGCCGTTCCGACAAGCTCGGCAACCTGACCACCTACGGCTATGATGCCTTCGGGCGCTTGGAGCGCACCACGGATCCCAATGGCGTGAGCACACGCATCGTGCTGGACACGCGCGGCAATATCGCCGTGCGCATCGATGCGGCGGACACGCCGGACGAGCGCCGCACGATCATGGGCTATGACGACCAGAACCGCACCATCCTCGAGACCGCCGCCGATGGCGGCACGATGGAGTACCGCTATGACGGTCGCGGCAACACTGTCGCCATGGTCGATCCAACCCAGATCACAGAGACTCGGGCCTATGACGACCGTGGTCGCCTGACCACCGTGTTCGAGCCTGCAACGGGCGCCTCTACCTTCGGCTATGACGTTGACGACAACCTCACCTCCATGACGGATGCGGCGGGGGAGACGACGCAGTTTACCTATGACGCGGTCGATCGCATGACGTCTTCGGTCGATGCGAAGGGCCAGCTCCGCGCCTTTGCCCATGACGCGCGCGACAACATCACCATGGTCACGGATGCGCGCGCCAATATCACGCGCATGATCTATGACGTGCTCGACCGCCCGACCAGCCGCATCAACCCGGCCGGGCAGACCTGGGTCTTCGGCTATGACGCGCGGGACAACCGTACCACCTCCACCAAGCCGGACGGCACAGTTATCACGAGTGCCTATGACAGCCTGTCGCGCCTGACACAGCTTCTGGCGGGGACAGGGCAGGGCGGCGTGACCCGCGCCTACACCTATGACGCGCAGAGCAACGTCACCGCCGCCGATGTCCTCTCCGCCGCGCTGGCCGCGCCTACGCTCGGCTTCACCTATGACGTGGAGAACCGCCTCGCGACCGCGTCCACCTCCAACCTGTTCGGTGCAGGCGTGGAAAACAACGCCTTCACCTACACTTACGACCCACTCGACCGCCGCGCGGACATGACCGACAGCTTTGGTGGCATCACAGGCTACGGCTACGACCCGGTCGATCGCCTGACCCGCATCACAACTGCTTCTGGCGGCGTGTTCGACACTGAATATGACCTCGCGGGCCGCAGGCTCGGCCGCACCTCGCCCAATGCCGTGCAGACCCTGCGCAGCTACGAGGCGCTGACGGGCCGCCTGCGCGAGCAGCTCCAGACCATGACGAACGGTGCGCAGATCCAGTCGCTCGATTACGCCTATAGTGCGCGCGGCAACATCTCCGCCATCACGGATGCCGCCTCCGGCCTTAGTGAGACCCGCGCCTACACCTATGACGCGCTCGAGCGCCTGACCGATGTTGCCGAAACGGTGGTGGCACCGGATGCGGAGCCCACCACCTTCACAACCGAGACCTACACCCTCGATCCAGAGGGCAACCGCCTCACTTCGCACCTCTCGACGGGCCACGTGACGGACGCTACCAACCGCCTGCTTTCGGATGACAGCTACGCCTATACCTACGACGCCAATGGTAATCTGACGGCGAAGACGCCGAGAACGGACACGGACCTTGCGGCGTGGGCCTATACCTATGACGCATTGGACCAGCTAATCGCGGCCGCGCGCGACGGCCTGGTCGTCGAACGCTACGCCTTCGATGCCTTCGGCCGCCGCACGCGCATCGACACCTCCGATCTCGCAATGGTCGGCGGGGACGGCAACGTCACCACGGACGGCGAGGGGCTTGCCACCCTAGGCATCATACAGGATGGCCCTGACCGTGCGCTCGACATCGCTCCGAGCGCGAGCCTGCCCATCGGTGGTGCGCCCGGCACCGCAACCCTCTTGCGCCGCTACACCCACGACGCCACCATCGATAGCCCGCTGGAGCTGCAGACGACGAGTGCATCGGGAGACGGGCAGGGCACTTACACCTATCATACCGACCACCTCGGCAGCGTACGCTACGTAACGGACGCGGCGGGCGAGGTTGTCTCGGCGCTCAGTTACGACAGCTACGGTAACCCGCGCGTGAGCATACGAGGCCCGGCCCAACCCTTCGGCTACACCGCCCGCGAACGCGACGCGGCGACGGGGCTCTACCACTATCGCGCACGGGCGTACGACCCGGGAACGGGAAGGTTCCTGCAGGAAGATCCGTTGAGTATGCTGTTGATTGATCCGAATGACGAATTAGAAACGCTCGGTAATTATTACCCAAGTTTGCCTGCAAACATGCTTCTCGGAAGCTATGGACTTGGTCTCTTCCCAGAGCAGAATATAAATTCGTATAGGTATGTCGAGAACAGTCCTATAGCTAGCGTTGATCCGTATGGATTAATACGTAATTCTAAATCTTATCTGGCTGCAACACAGCGGGCATACATGGTTAGAGGCATGCTTAAGCATGCTACTCTTAGAACAACAGTCAAGGTTCAAGCCAAACTATATGCTGCGAGGCAAAATATGATCGGCGCTGCATACCTTACGGCATCTGGTGGCGCAGTTGGAAAAAAATCCAATCTAACTTGTTATGGAATATTTTTTGCGGCTGCATTTAAAGCAGAAGATTTCACTGGGGTTGACGACCCTGATATCAAGAAGCGATATGAAGTTTGCCAAAAAGCTGGCCAATTAGCAAATGCTGCAGCAACGTTTACATCTAGACTTTTTGGAGGAGGCTAAATTGGATTCCGAGCAGGAATTAGTTGGCATGGCCGGGATCGGCTTCCTGTTTTTCACAGTATTTCTAGTGCTAGCTATTGTGGCTTATCTAGCGTACGAGATTTACGCTATTCTATCATATGGATTTAGTGGCTCGTTTAAGGGACTTGAGGGGATTGAGTTCTTTTTTTTACTTGCGATTGTCATCGCTAGTTACCGCTTGGCAAAACTAAAAAAACTTATCACAGCTCATCGAGAAAAGCTCGGCCGGTCTCATTTACCAGCATCGTCTTTAAGCTTTTTCATAACTGGCCTGACATTCGTTTTAATGATAATCGTTTCCTTTCTCTCATCCTATCCTTCTTCTTAAGTGATGAACATCTTGAGGAATTTTATTCCCTCTGGTTGAAAGTAGCGCTTTGGTAGTGAGGTTTGTCTAAGGCAGTGATGTAGACTTCACCCCCCGACCCTGAGGGCGATCGCATTACGTTGCACCTGTCCACGAAGCACGTCACAGACACGACCAACAGGTAGCTCTCGGATGGCGCCTATAACTGCACATATGAGGCTAAGGGCTATTCTGTCGGGCAAAGCTTCTCATAAGATAGATTATCGGAAAGGTACTCTATAAGCGCACTTTAGAAATTTGACGGTCTGCCACCTTAAAGACCTGACGGTTTGTGTCACCTCCTCACTCGCTAAGCGAGTGAGGAGGTGCAGCTATGGCACGAGGTTTTGTTACGATGAGCATGATGGAGGTTGACCGTCTCGAGGTCATCCAGTTGATTTTGACTAAACGGCATACCGTCACCGCGTCTTCCAAGCGCCTGGGCCTGTCTTGCCAGCACACGAGCTTGCTAGTCGGACGCTATAGTAAGGATGGAGCCGAAGCGCTTGTCAGCAAGAATCGAGGACGTCTCTCCGACTGCACCACCGACTCTGCCCTGCGCAAGGCGATCTTGAACCTTGTTCGTGATAGCTGCTCGACTTCGGCCCTACCATGGCGGCCGAGCAGCTTCACGAGCAGCACGGCATTACACTCCATGGGCAGACACTCCGCCGCTGGATGATCGAGGAAGGGCTGTGGACGACGCGTTCCGATCGCCGGGCCCGTGTGCAGCAGCGGCGCCATCGCCGTGACTGCCGCGGTGAGCTCGTCTAGCTCGATGGATCTTACCATAAGTGGTTTGAGGACCGAGCTCCTGAGTGCTGTCTCCTGGTATTTATCGACGATGCTACCGGACAGCTTCTCCACTTGGAGTTCGTTCATTCGGAGTCGACCATTTCTCTTATGGCGGCCACCCGGCGCTACGTCGAGCGTCATGGTCGTCCGTTCTCGATCTACACAGATGAGGCAAGTGTCAACCGCAACACATCGGGTCCCGATTGACCCCTGCGAAGAAGGCAGTCGCCGATCTTACGACGCAGTACTCGCGTGCTTTGCACGAGCTGGGCATCGCACTAATCTGTGCCGACACAGCCCCCGCGAAGGGGCGCGTAGAGCGTGCTAACAAGACGCTTCAGGGCCTTCTCATCAAGATGATGCGTATCGACTCCATCACAGGGATGTCCGCAGGCAACGCTCATGCGCCTGCATTTACGGCCGCTTTCAACGCCCGCTTTGGTCGTGTTCCGGCCAACAGCAAGGACCTGCACCGCCCTCTCGATGACGGAGAGCACGCCGAATGAGCGATCGCCCAAGAGAGGGCGTTATCGCACAAGCGCCGTCCATTCGTCCAAATGCCGGCTTGGATGTTTTGGTCGACGGAGGACTTCTAACGCGGACCTTGGATGGAATCGCCCTGAAATATGCACTGACCGATACCATCAAATCATAACTCGAAAGCGCTGAGCTTGGACAGCCATATAGCGACGAAATCCCGAAGCTATGTGTTGCCGATATTGGGGTTGTAGACGTTGTTCATTCACAGAGCCCGCCGAGTCATTCGGGTCGGTCGTCTCGAACGTTCGCTATACTACAAGGCTCACCAACGTAGAGCCTTGGGCCGCGGCCGCGTTTCCAGACCCTGATTTTGCTTCCCAGCTCGCGGGAGATGTCAGAAAAGCTTCGTCGGACATGCTTCTCACAGATGAGGGTTGGCAATTGCAGAGGGAGCTTTAGCGCTAGGTCGGGGTTCGGACGACCTGCCTCTCCGAAGCGCGCTGGCGCGCGCCCATCTATTTGGCAGGCAATCACGCTCTCGTCGCTTTCGCGACCCGAGCCCCCGAAAAGGGGCCTCGTCCCTGGCTGAAAACGATCGGGCGTAGCTGACGCGCATCCGCGCGAAAGGTGATGCGGTGCCGCTGACGCGGAGCAGATATGACCAGCCCCCTTCGCTTCGCTCAGGGCTGTCAGGGAAGGGGTCTTCAAGTCGTAAATACAAACCTACGCGCTGTCTTGTCTCTACCGAGTCTGCCGCTTCACTCGCTATTGGGAGAAGACAGGGTTTATAAAATGGAGTGAGCGCGCCTTGGGCATTTTACGCGAGCTCAAGAGCCAAAATCTGCGTGATAATGATCTAGCTTGGAGCGCAATAGCAATCGAACGGTTTAAGAAAACGGGAATGTCTTCAAAGACTATCCTTAGCTATCTGCCTATGGCGAAGGATATTCTCGTCTCCACAGGATAATGAGTTCACCCTTCGTCCCAAAGGTGAACAAAATGTCCTACGCAGTAAGCGCGGAGAAGGTCTGTTGCGGTATCCGGGAGTAGCGTCGATAGGGCGTGGATCCAGTCTTGGAGGCGCTCTCCTCTTGCGTCTGAAAGACACTGATCAATTAGGTCGCGGCAGGCTCGGAGCCCGACATGTCCGGTGTCCGCTTCTAGGACATGCTCGCAAACCCTCGCTACAATTCTACTATGAGAACTGACGCATGCCGTCGGTCCTCCCAGTTCAGAATAGAGCTGTCGGTAGTACGCTTCGCCCAGCTCGGCCTCACAGTCATCATAGGCCTCACACAGGAGGTCGCCTGTTATCCAATGATGCTTATGCTGACGTCCTGATAACCGTGCGCTAAGCTCGACATGCTTAGTCGCGTCGATCATCCCCTCGTTACGCAAGATGCATAATGTCGAATTGAGCCAAAATCCTTCGATTTTCTCCAGACCCATTGCCCACGCGCGCATGTTCGCATCGTCGCTCAGAATCGGTACGGCTTTCTGTTTAGCCAGCTCAATCGTTGAGGCCACAGTCGGTGCGATCTCGATCAGATGGCCGAAAGCGTCTGGCAGATCATCAGGATTGGGAAAGACTACATCGACGACCTCGCACTGTCTCTCGACAGATCGAATCAGTTCCTGAAGGTCGCTAACTCCTTCAGCGTGTTCCTCCGCACTCCGGATGTCACGGTAAACCTGGCCGTCGATGGCATCGAGCGACATAGCCTCTCCCTCATGCATACTTTGCATTTCAAGTCGTTCCTTGAGCGGGACGAGAGCAATTGAGGGCACGTATAGTGTTCCAAACTGCTCTCGAAGCAATGAGAGCATTCCGAGTTCAGCCGCATTGAACATTGTCATCTCATCAAACACGAGACCGGCCTTAGTTTTTCTAGCAACTCGCTCACCAAGCGCTTTCTCGCCACTCGCGCCAGTTCCAGTCGGAATGTCCTTCCCTTTCGAGCGAATTTTTCCTGCAATACGCAGGGCGCTACAGTCGTGCTGATCCGCAACAAAGCTCAACGGTATAGCACTCTCGAAAATTGTCTCGACAAGAGCGTCATCGGCAGCGCCTGCCTCACGGATCATACGGAGGAATGGGTCGATGCTGCCGGAAGGAGAGTCGATAACGAAAATACTGGAGTCTTTAAAAAGGTGTTCGTGTTCGGATGAGTAGAATTGAGCGATACGAACAGGTTCGGGAAGGATCTCAGTCACACGCCACGTCTGTGGTGAAACCCCTTCGATCGTGAACTCGTCATTTTCTAAAAGCCCCATTGCCGCTGTGATGCGTTTATCTTTAGAGTCCAGTCTCCGCGCCCAGGGATAGTCACGATCACTGCCAATGACGCCTTCAAGCGTCGTGTTTGAAGAATTCTTAACAAGTCGGATGAAAGCACCTTCGATAACATGTGGTGTAGGCTTTATCTCCACGGCCGGCGGGTGAAAAATAAGTGTGCTGAATTTTGCAGTAACGTTTGCTGAAGACTAACCCCGTGGATCGCGTATCGCCTTAAGTGCGAATGCAAGAGCGCGAGCGCCTTCATGATGGCGCTTAAGAATCCAAGCCGTCTGAATTAGCTCGGTGGGGCTGGCTTCCATCTCTTCTAGATCTGACCGCTTGATCAAAGCCTCCGCACGTGCATCATCAGATAATGCGAGAGCGCAGCGATAAAGACTGAACCAGTCCCCCAGACTGTTGCGTCGCGTCGAAAGCGTTTGAAGCACTCTTTGAGCTTCCTTCCACTCTCCACGCTGCTGGTGATAGATAGAGCGCCAGTGCAAGTACTGGGTTTGATCCGTCAGCTTGGACGAAAGCTTAGAAAACACCTCGGCCGCTCTCTGACGTGGCGGATATTCATAAGCCGCCATTCGAACTAGCGCTCGCAAGATATCCGAGTCTCTTTCATAGTCCACGAAACCAGCAAGGTATTTGTAGATGAGCTCCTTATGATCCTGAGCCATCGCTTCCCCGACGATGCTCATGCGAATGACCTCGGAAGGAGCTTCCCCAGCAAACGATGCAGCTCTTTCAAGATAAAGTTGGGCACTATCATACTGACCGTGATTACGAGCTAGCTGGGCTCGAAGAGTCAATTCACGCGGGTCTTCTGTGTCGTCATTGGGAAGAGCATCGAGAGCAGCTTTCCTTTCGGCAGTCGGAAGAAGGTTTATTTCAGCAACTGTCCTCAGTCCACGAAGAAACCCTCCGTTCGGATCTTCACCGACGAATTTTTCACTGTCGAGTAAATCGACTACATCCTGCCATCGCCCCATTCCGGCAGACAGTCTTAATCTCAAATCGCTGGAGAGGTTGCCGTCCCCGATCTGCTCAACTACATCTTCTAACTTGTCATCACCGATGTCCATCTTGACCATAAAAAGCCGCTCGGACACTGCGGCTTGGTCGTTAGTCCGCGGAAGAGCTTGAAGTCCAACCGAAACGGCATCAGTAGGTCGACCCTGTGTTCTAAGCGCGAGCATAAAATTGCACGCCAAAGATGATGAAACCTCGACATTATCATCGGTCTTCTCGACGGTATCACTCCAAAGGCTAGAGTAAATCGCTGTTGCTTCTTCAAGCTGGTTTCGACTTTCAGGTGTCATGCTTGCAAAAGCGTTCGCGCCTGGGTCTCGAATGACGGTATTCATCAGAGCATCGGCAAGGGCGAGCTTAGAATTAAAGTCCGTAGGCTTTATCGCGCTAAGCGCCCTAGCCGAGACTAATGATTGCTCCGGCGACATCGCTTCAAGTGCGTTGTTATGATGGGCCAGCTTGACGTAGTACCTGTCACGCAGTGCATCCGGAATCTTAGCGGAATCTCCAAGTACCTCTACGGCTCTCAGTGCAATATTTTCAGACTCTGGGAATCTCGTAAGGCCTTGATTCACCAAAGCCGCGAACTCCGCAATCCTCTCCTGTCTCGCCAATGCCCATGCATAGTTGGCAATACTAGGCTCGCGCAGCGGTGTTAGATCGTAAGCCAACTCGTAAGAAGCACATGCACTGTCGTGGTTCCCCATTGCTCGGTAGGCATGTCCTTTCAGGGCGTGCATTTGACTGCGCTCAATGGTGGTAAGCGGCTTTGATCCATCCATGCAATTATTTAGGTCACCTAGAGCCTGGGCAGGTCTTGTATTAACATACGTCGTGATATGATCGATGACCCCTTGGTTTGGACCATGCTCATCAATGCCGTTTGCGCCGTTGTCAGTTATTAACTCTATTTCCGCCAACTTTACTGGGCGTTCGTGGTCTTCCAAGTCAACGAGAGGGGCGACTACTGCAGTGTTGATTTGCAATACAGCCATGACCCGAGAGTCATCGTGCGCCATTTCTTCAAGCTCTGTCCAATCCCAGACTTGAACCAGTCGCTTTTCACCCGGAAAAGTGTCAGCAAGTTCGAGCGTCATCGTCTCAGCCTCATCCTGTAAGGCTGTATCGCGCGCCGCACTCGTGCAGTATATGAACTCCTGGAACGCTATTTCGCGCTTTACAGCGGCTCTGACGCTTTTGGTCAGCTCGCCCGCAGGTTCACTCTTGCCGAAACCGCGGCATTTTACCTGTAGAACGACATTATCATGAGTGTCGCCGTCTCGTTGACCCCTGATGTCAATGCCATGCTGCTTTTGTCCGCTGCGGCCGTAACGCTTGAACGAATCTGAACGGAAATACAAACGTGCAATCTTCGTCGCAGCTCGTTCAAATTCTTCGTCTGATGCAGGAGGTGCAAGATTAATGCGTGTTATTTGAGACGCCATGTCCGTGCCCTGAATTTGTTTAGTCAAGACAGATGGACATCCATTTTTGCCTTTACATTAATATATGCTTCTCGAGATTCATCACAACTGCCCACACCCAATATTACGCTTAGTGGACAACCTGAAACTTAGTGCGCCGGACGACCTGCCATTATCGGAGCGCGCTGACGCGCTCCCATCAATTTGGCAGGCAACCACGCTCTCGTCGCTAGGCGACCCGAGCCCCTGAAGAAGGGTCTCGTCCCTGGCGGGGAACGATCGGGCGTAGCTGACGCGCATCCGCGCGAAAAGTAAAGCGGGGCCGCTGGCGCGGCGCAGATACGACCCGCCCCCTTCGCTGCGCTCCGGGCTGCCCGAACAGGGGGCTTGAAGGCGTGTGTATGTCGCCGCGGCCTACACCCCCGACGACGCTGCGCGGGCCGGAGGTGCAAGGCCGCGCGTCGTCTTTTCCCTATCCGGTCTGCCGCTTCTCTCGCTTCGCGAGGGCCTTGGCAGAGGCGGGATCGCCACCGGCTTGCGACACGCTTCGCGGGTCGGTCCGCTGGCACGCGATGACGCGCAACCTCTTTGTGAAGACATCGTCCAGAAGCTGTCTGAAAACGGCGGCGTAGTCCGCAGCCGCTGAAGCAAGGGTGTCGTCAGGATTGTTCGTTTCCCACGGCATCCGGAGTGGGCGGCAGGCCGGGATGGCACGGGGCGGTCGCGCGGCGAAGGGCGGCGGGTTTGTAAGCTGTCTCTGTGTTTGTGTTCTCTTCCCTTAACCCTTCCCGCGCGCCCTATCACCCCGTGCCGACCCGTCCTTCCTAGCCGCCCACCCCTCCTGCCGAGGGAAACTTTGCGGGGCGGCGGAGCAACGGAGAGCGAGCATGACCACCCAGACCCCGACACCCAGACGAGAGACCGAGAACGGGGCTAGCGCCCCGTGCGCGGCGGCCCGCGCAGGACAGGGGAGGGCCGCTACGCAGGCGCAGACGAGAGACCGGAGCGCGCCAGCCCGCGCCGACCTGTCGGGCGACCATCCTGCAATTTATGTGGCCTGCCTTGCGGCCTACAATAACGGTATCCTGCACGGCGAGACCATTCGAGCCGAGGACGCGGACGACATGCGCCGCGGCACGCGCGCCATGCTGGCGCGAAGCCCGATACCCGACGCCGAGGAATGGGCCATCCACGATTACGCGGGATTCGAGGGTGCGCGCATCGAGGAATATACGAGCTTCGAGAGCGTGGCGGAGATAGCCGCGTTCATCGAGGAACGCGGCGAGTTGGGCGCGAAGGTGCTGGAGCACTACGGGCAGGACTTGGACGACGCGCGAAAGGCGTTCGAGGACTATCGCGGCGCTTTCACGAGCCTTGATGATTATGCTTACGGCATGGTC
>Ga0115029_1001490_pt1 | contig 16264 bp, 10 predicted proteins | sample SidtaG_3_FD_87297 | JGI IMG/M metagenome (GOLD analysis project Ga0115029, IMG submission 87297) | Marine algal microbial communities from Sidmouth, United Kingdom - Sidmouth_Asex1 metaG | ecosystem: Host-associated > Algae > Red algae > Unclassified | place: Sidmouth, United Kingdom | collected... | reverse complement strand
CTCGTCGCCGAGCGCTACCGGGGTCGACGCCGTCGCTTCGGATTGCGTTTCAACCTGATCGCCGGGCTGTACAACCATGGGCTGACGCTGCGCTCGGATTAGCTTTTGCAAGAGGTCTAATGTACGGCTCAACATTTAACGACCCTTTTGCAATCCTGAGAATCGTAGGTCTATTTTATCTTTCGCTTAATTTAACGCACACTGCCCAGAAAGATATAATTAGAATCAACCAAGAAAACGATTTCTAACTCTATGATTGTATTTCTTATTGCCCAGCACCCTGCCGAATACCACAGCGGCACCAATATTTATCCAGAAATAGTAATTAGCTACACTGTAGTCAATCATCGTATGTAGAACTGTAACAGCAATGAATACTCGAACACCAAGACCGTATTCATCATTAATATTCCTGCGTGCCTTGACGTAGACCCGACCAAGCAGTCGATAGAAAACTACGATAAGGAGAAAGAGCCCGATGATACCAGTTTCAGCCAAAGTCTTCAAATAGACACTTGTCGTGTCAAATATCGATCTTTCTGACCAGTATTTTACTATGGCTCCGGGAAGATTAAGAGAGTACATAGCTCCTTCAGAATAGTTAGATAGATTACCCATTCCAACACCATTCACTGGATGTGAAAGACTCAAATCAAGCGCAACTTGGGCAGTAAAAAGACGGCTAACCGATTGAACTCGCTCACTAGTCATTAATCCTTGCTCCCCTATCACAGCGAACCGTGATGTCAACTCAGGGAACGGGTTAAGCAAGTACGCAGTTAATATCAAGAAAAATACCAAGCTAGAAGAAACAAAAAGCACTCGCACCCTTCCAGAGATAATAGCTATGAATAAGAAGGATACTGCTAACGCTAGAACACTACCTCTACTCCCTGCTGCAAAAACAGCCAGTACAATTATACCCACTGAGAAGGCTTCTACTAAACTTGCGCGCCGCAGCAGAACCTTAGACAGGAGTATACAGTATACCAAAGCGCAAAACGTATAAATTTTATTTACAGAAATTCTGAAATAATCAAGAAGAAATTGGTTTAACTCATTTCTCCCTTCGAGCAATAGAGACATTAAAATAACGATTGCACATAAAGAAACCGCAGCAAACGCATGCCACCTGAACCAGCCTATAAAATCTCTTTCACTTTGAAGAAAGCGCACCATAAATAAAACGACAAAGAAATACGGAACATACTGGAGCAGTGTAAGCCACCCACGGAACCAGTCCTCCGTATCCAACAACGAAAAAAAACAAGCGCACAGATAGAAAAGAAATACAAATAACAAGGACTTGAGATCCTGATCATTGTAAGCATAAACAAGTGACTGAAATCCATACATCACCATCAAAAAGAATGCCAATGCAAAAAACTGGATTTCAACAGAATGAAAGCCAGGAACTGATACGCTAGCGAACGCAGGGGCGAGCAGCAATGTTATCAACCCGAGTAACTTGCATACCTTGGAAGCTATTACCATTATTTCCTACCACGCAACGATAGCTTTGAGACCAAATCCATGTCACTTCGGTTTTTATTAAGACACCAAAAAAATGAAATTGCTGAAATCGATATAAACGACACCTGAAGGAGAAGGTCGTAAGACGAAGGAGGAAAACTGCCTAGAATGCAGTAGGCAGTTACTGCACAGAGCCACGTCAGCACTGGCAAAAATGTTCCTCCTCTCCAGATTAATACATCCAGAACCAATTGCAAATAGAGCAATCTACACGAAATCATGAACAAGGCTGCCACAGTAGCTGATAAGGCGGCGCCACTCATCCCAAAAACAGGGATTAGCAGCAGGCACAGAACACACATAAAAACTACTGCGGACACGGCAATCTTTACCAATACAGACTGTTTCCCAGCTAGCGCTATCGTGTAACCCGCACCACCACCAAGACAAAGCAGAGCTTGGCAAACAACTTGTAGTCTTAAAGCATCAGCCCCGACTAGATACGCCTCACCAAAAAATATTAATATTACGGTATCAGCATACAGAACAATTAGAGTTGATGCGAAAACGAGGGGATAGAAGATATAGCGTATTGATTTTCCGAGCATCTCTGACGCTCGACTAGGATCTATAGACAACCGCAAACGGGATGCAGATGGCGCGTATATCCCATTGACAGTTACTAGTATCAAAGACAGAGACAATGAAATTTGCACTACCGCCCGATAAGCACCGACTTCTTCCGAAGATCTATAATAAGATAGAAATATTATATCAAGCCAATTTACAGAAAACTGACTCAGTGCATTTATCATCAAAGGCAACGCGCCGAACCAAATAGCCATTGCAGAAGGCGCGATGTATTTTGTTCTCTGCGAAGATTCGCGGTCACAAATTTCTGAATATTCCGCCTTATCAACAGAGATTGTTCTTGAAAAAATTGATCTTATAGCATATGCGAAAAGAAACGAATAAATAACTCCTTCCATAGCAATTACACAAGACAAAGACACACTATCGAAAAAAAATAGAGCAAGTAATCCAGCGACTAATGCGCCTTGCAGGTATATTTCTCGCAATCTAAGTGCACAGGCAATGCCTCCCGCTGCTTGTATAATTGAAATTGAAACGTAGAAAGCAGCACTGACCGGTGCAATTAGAAATGCAAACCAGGCTTCATCGATTGCCTCGCCTGGGTAGAAAATCTTCACGACTATTATCCCAAAACCCGCAAGAATAGTCCCGATACAAGCTGGAATCGAGACTATCTTGCAACTCAGACGGCGCCAATTATTTTCATCTTCTACGCTCAACAGTCGTAAAGATTCTGTAACAAGACCGCTTCTAGAAAATATATCAATAAAACGAACCGCTACGAATATAGCGGCATAATACCCAAAGAATTCAATGCCCAGCATTCGCGCGAGCAAAACGTTATACAAAAAGAAAAGCGCCTTGCCTGTAATATTCGAGAATGCGCTAGAATAAATAAGACCAATAAACGACTGGTTGTCTTTAAAATTCATCTCACGCATTACGGATTGTGTATTGAGTAAATTCTTTTGACTATTTTTGATAGAAAGATTAATAGCTATTCATCAGTAGTCGACTTTCTATGCTCCTTTGAAAACATAGATAGAAAGTTGAACATACCGTCCAGTTTTAGACCTGCCCCGCTGAGCACAGAGAAAAGAATAACTGGAGGTATCAAGCCGTAGTGCCAGAACGGAAGCCTAAGTTTAACTATAATTTGTTTTCTACTATTAATTTGCTGCCTCAATCTGCTGAATCTACTCTGACTGCTGAGGATTGAGGAACTCGACTTATAGTACTCTAACAATGGTTCCTTTATATTTGACAGCTGAAATCCTGCAGAAATAAACCTGACCCATAAATCGTAATCTTCAACTAGATTGGTACGCGAACCATCTTTAGACTCGTCGTAGAACCCAACAACGCTCAAATCAGATTTTCGAATCATTACGGTGGAATGTGCAATAGGATTAAACAACACGATTAATCTCCGTATTTGATCTGGCGAAACAGGCCTCCGACGAACACGTTCACTACCATCCATGTATTTCACTACAACCGCGCTACCCACAACAGAGATGTTCTTATTATTATCAAGAAAATTAGATTGAACTCTAAGCCTCTCTGAATCGCTAAAATCGTCGGCGTCCATTCTAGCGATATACTTTCCCTTACTTTTTAAAATCGCCTCGTTGAGAGAGCTAGATAGCCCGCGGTTCTCACGTGAGATCAGTACGATGCGAGGGTCTCTGAGTGAGTTTATTTCACTTAACGTTCCATCCGTGCTGCCATCATCTATTATTATGAGTTCAAAAGAGCTCATTGATTGATCAAGAATACTACATATAGCACGCCTTATGGTATTCTCTGCATTGTAGGCCGGAAGTATTACCGACACTTTAACCTTCATTTCGCCTGCCCGTCCAGAGAATATCTTTTCCAAATTCATCCTCCAGAAACACAATATCTTGCTGAAATAGTGTGGCTAGCGAACCTTTTATCTCACAGCTCATTTCCGGCTTGATTGCCAGCCTACTAACTATCTTGTTTTTAACAGAGCGAAGATTTTTTCCAACTGCGCTCGACGCGGGAAATACAACTGGACTTGCTATTTTTCGAGCTACTGTTAATCCGTAACTGAAAAAAACCTCTATGAACTTACTGTTTGGAACTCCAGAGATGTTTTCATGAGGCACATCGCATAGCTTAGCTTGCCGAGAAATACCCAGAAAATCGGTCAGCTGATCAAGGCCACCGTTTTCTCTTACAGCTTTCTTTTCCATATCGAAGAGAACGCAGACTTCGGGGAAAACTTCGCAATAGTGCTTTACTGGCTCATAATACTTACTCATTCCAATATAATCATAGCCAAACCAATACCCGTTACGCAGTCGATTTGAAATAACCGATTCTTGAATAACCTCTTCAAAACTCAATGTTTCAACCCCATCTCGACGATGCTGCCAGTAGTGAGACCACGCCCGATCGATAGGATCGCGCAAAGATATTATAATTTTCGGTAATGCGGCATTTTGTTTCAAGTAGAGATCGACAACTCTTGGTATGGTTCTCTCGTGCAAATAGAGATACGTAGTTGACGCCTCACCAAGAATCTTTTCTTTATCTTTAAATAGATGACAGTATTTTTCTAGCGACATTTCTTTGGAATGGATGATTTTTTCTTGCTTCCCAAGTCGGGTATCACTAAAATACACCCGTTTCTCTCCCAGCAGGCTGAAGTATTCAGGCTCTTTTATCTCACTTAAACAAACTTCTGGATGTTGAGACAGAAAACCATATAATGAAGTCGTGGCCGCTTTCGGAGCACCAACAATCAAAAAATCAGGCAACCTTGATAGCATCTGCATTGTGTAGTTAAAAATATATTTGTTAAATCTTTACTATGGTAATGAACCGTGAATGAATATATAGCATTCGAGTTCATTCTGCTTCCCTGCGAGACCGATAACGCCTACGCAGCGCACTCTACATAGTTATGCAAAAAAGCCGGGTTGAATTTATATTAGAACATTAGTTCTTCTAGTTCTATACTTCTTGTGAAAGCCTTCTTCTGACTACCTAGAAGGTTTTAGTACCTACACACTTTGGATAGCCCGAACGTGTTCCCATCCACCTTCTTAGTCTTTGACGGCGAAAGCGATCCGTTCGGACCACCCGGCGCTGTAGAGGCTCGTAAGAAAATAACATTCGCAGAAGGAAACTGCTAGATCAACGCAATTACCGTAAATGTATAGCTTTCATTTAACTTCAGACATAGAGAATACACGACTTACTTTGATACTCCTCCTCCGCATGACAGATTTTTATACCAAGTATATTAGACCTTCCGCGCAACTAATTTAAGCCGTTTATCTCTAGCGTGCCAGACGCCCGAGAATCGGCTTTCGCAATAGAAGATTTGAACTCATTCATGTCATCTTTTCTATTAATCAAACGGTCTGAATTAATTTTTTCTGTAAACCAAGCCGTTCCCATTGCCAATGCAAACGCCCATTAGACCTCTTGCAAAAGCCTTCGTTTGATCGCTTGGCACGCCCAAAATCAACGACTTAAATGCCTTTTGCAAGAGGCCTATTGGGCACGCAAATAAAGCGCTCAAGCAGGTTCATTGTTTAAGGAGAAATATTGAGATCATTAGACCTCTTGCAAAAGAAAACTAAGTTATTGAATTCTGGCGTTCCGGGCGGCCAGAAGTGGGCTTTGTGCAGTGGTATATTGTCACCGCTTTGGAACGCACCCAAACAGGACTTTCAATACTGCACAGCCATAGGCTAGTGCCGCAATCGAACCGAATCTTCGCGAATAAAAACTTAAATTTTTAATATTATTTACCAATCAAGAGCGTGAAGAAACATCCTCGGAAGCCTTATCTATCGAAAATAGCTTAATAATACTCTGCAGAAATTTTGTGATCGTCATGCCGATTATCATTACATCAGACAACCTGTGTCGATTCGTAATATAAAATATATCAAACTCGAACTTCTCTTTCTGTTCTTCAATGTTCTCGCCATACGGACCTAACGTCTGCGCCCATCCAGTTAATCCGGGCTTCACAAGAAATCGAGTATCAAAATCTGGTATCTCTTCTGCTAATAAATTAGCAAAATACTCCCGCATAGGCCGGGGGCCCACGAAGTTTATCTCTCCTCGGCATAAGTTTAAGACTTGCGGCATTTCATCAAGATGAACCGCGCGCATGACGTGACCAAGTTTCGTAACCCGCGAATCGGTTTTTGCAGCCCACTGCGGTCCATTTTTCTCGGCATCGACCCTCATAGTGCGAAACTTTAACAACTTAAATGGTTTTCTGTTCCTTCCAAGTCTTTCCTGGCTGAAGAAAACCGGCCCAGGCCCGGAAAGCTTTACCAACACCACCAACATTAGAATCGGTACGCTGCAGGCGACCAGCAAAGCGAAGCCACCGGCGATGTTCACGATATCGCGCAGCGTATCGATCATGCGGGTGTAGAACCCGGTGCTGGTCTGTTCAAGTGCCAAGGCCGCGAACAGGTCGCTCGATTCTCCAGCCACCGGTAGCCGACCGGTGAGCTGACTGTAGAGCGCGGAGTCGCGGTGAACATCGCGCCCCTCGATCTTGAAGCGCAGCAGACGCTGCGATGCCGCCTGCACGTCCAATCCGCCCCGGCCGAACACGATGACGTCACTGGATGCGAGCGCATCGGGTTCGTCTCGGGCATCCGGATTGCTGCGACGCACGAACTCTTCCGGTGTCAGGTCGATCACGCGCCCGCCCTTGAAGCTCGGCCGTAACTGCAGCGCCTGCAACAGTCGTCCCCTCATGCGCTCGTCTACCCCCACTAGGCAGTAGACCCCCCAGTGAATGTTCGGTGACAATACGCCGAGCACCATCCGGCTCGCCACCAACGCCACGCAGGTCAATGGAATCCAGTGGAGAACCAGGAACCCGATGCGAGAGGTGTCCGGCCCGGCCAGCAGCGTGTAAATCGGCACGGCGGCTACCAGCGAGGACACCAATGCCGACGACACGGCTTGGATATGGCCGCGGTAGACGAGAGCGGCACGAGCACCGCCCGCAAGCAGGTGAGCACCGAAAGCGACCAGCGGGATCAGCCAGAACAGACGCGTCCAGACGGTATCGTCAAGCCGGAATGCCAACAGGGTGGCAATCGTGAGCGCGAGCAGGTCGAGCGCCCCGGAAATCAGGCCGGAGCGTTCACCGGATACGCGAATGAGTGACGACAAGACGATAGCCTCGGATTGGAAACACGACCTTCAAAGGTCACCTGTGCGGAAGCGCAGTCGACCGGATCAGGCCATCTCGCTTTCGAGCTCCCTTCTCACGGCCCGTTCCGTGCTGTCGTGCTCGCGGGTTTCCTTGTCGCCGGGCCAGTAGCGCTCCACGATATCGTCTCCGACCGCTTCGGCGAGCCCATACTCCTTCAGCAGGGCCTTGATGGCGGGCACGTCGAGCACGTCCTGCTTCGCCGACACGTACGGATCGTCCACCGCTTCATTCACGATGCCGCCGTAGTCGTAGTCGATGTCCCGGTAGATGCCTCGGAAGGCCGGCAACACGCTGAAGTAGCGCTCAAGCTCCAATGCACGACGAGTTTCCTCATCGCTCATCAGTTCCTCGTACAGCTTCTCGCCAGGCTTGGTACCGATCTCCTTGATGCGGATTCGGTTCGGGTCGTAGCCATCAGCCGGTGCAAAGATCTCGATCATGGCCTGTGCCAGGTCCGCGATCCGCACCACCGGCATCTTGGTGACGAAGATCTCGCCACCGCGTGCCAGGTTGGCCGAATCGATGACCAGCCTGACAGAATCTTCGATGCTCATGACGAAGCGAGTCATCTCGCCGTGCGTCAAGGTTACCGGCCCTCCCTTGGCGATCTGTGCCCGGAAGATTGGAAACACCGAACCGTTGGAGCCGAGCACGTTACCGAAGCGTGTGGAGGTGAAGATCGTCCCACCACGCTGATGATTGCTGTTGGCCGCCGTCATCAGACGCTCGCCCATCAACTTGGACGTGCCCATGACATTGGTCGGGTTCACCGCCTTGTCGGAGCTGGTGAACACGGCGCGCTCGACACCGGCTTTTTGCGAGGCCGCGATGACGTTCTGCACCCCGTCTATATTGGTCATGATCGCCTGTTCGGGCGAGCGCTCGGACAGCACCACGTGCTTTAAGGCAGCGGTGTGAAACACGATATCGACCCCCTCGAACCGTCGCGCCAGCGACTCGCGGTCACGGACATCGGCGATGGCCAGATTCACGCGAGCGTCGGTCAGGTATTCCTGGTCGAGGAAGAATAGCGCGCTCTCGTTGTTATCGAGCCCGATCACCTCATCCGGCGCGTAGTGAGCTTCGGTGACGAGCTGTCGCAATAACTCGGAGCCGACCGTGCCGCATACACCGGTGATCAGGATTCGCTTGCCTTGGAACATCATTCCGAACGCCTCGTCAGTTGGTTTGCTGGAATCGTGCCGATCATGGCGAGTCCTGCACCCGGATCGTGTCGAAAGTATTCGACCGTGCGCCGCAATCCGTCGGCAAGGTTCGTGCGGGCCTGCCAGCCGAGCATCCGCTCGGCCTTGGACGTGTCAGAAAAATTTCGGCGCACATCCCCCTGTCGGGGATCGGAATGGATCACCTCGGGCATCGTTACACCCGCCTCGTCGAACGCTTTCGCCAGTGCCTCGACCATCTCGCCAACACTGGTCTCACGGCTAGTGGCGACCTGAAAGACCTCGCCGCCCACCCCCTCGACCGTGCCGGCAAGTCGCACGGCTTGCAGAAGGTCACCGATGTAGATGAAATCGCGCGTCTGACCGCCGTCCCCGTAGACCTCAAGCGTCTCGCCAGCCATCGCCAGGCCGATGAACTTTGCCACCACACTCTGCTTGCGGACGGATCCCGGGCCGTACACGTTGCCGAAACGCAACGCTACGGTGCTTACGCCGTAGCAGCGCGCGTACGCCGAACAATAGCCCTCCCCGGCCAGCTTGCTCGCGCCGTAGGGCGAAACCGGATGCGGGGCGAGTTCCTCGTGGATGGGCGGCTCGACCTCGCCTATGGGCGCACCGGACGAGGCGAACACGAACCGCTGTACGCCATTGGCCCGTGCGCTTTCCAGACAGGCCAGTGTGCCGAGCACGTTGGTCTCGCAATCCATGACCGGATTCTCCACCGACGGGCCCACACCTGTGTTGGCTGCCAGATGCACCATTACATCGATACCGCGACCGGCGAAGAGCATCGCCTCGCGATCCTTGATGTCGATGACCACAAGCTCGACTCCCGAAGGCCCACTGTCGACATCGACAGCGGTACGTTCGGTGAAAGACCCCGCCGCTCCGGTCAGATCGTAACGCGAACCGACACTCAGATCGTCGACGATCCGGATATCGATCTCGCCATCCGCGATCAGCTGCCGGATCAGCGCCGTGCCGATGAAGCCGCAGCCTCCGGTGACGAGCCACCTCAGCCCCATTTGATGCCCCGAAAGATGACTTCGCGACGCACATTGGCCTTGTGCGTCTCGACTAGCGCGAAGATGCCGCTCAGCACCTCGTCGGTCAGGTAGTGCGGCTCGACACCGATATCGACCAGCCCCTGATAGGTCGGGTTGTAGTAGTGCTCCTCGGCCTCCTTGCGGGGGTTATCGATGTGGTCGACCTTGACCGAGTGCCCGCGATCGTTGCCCACACGCTCGATCATGGCGGCCAGATCGTTGGCAGAGAACGTTTCCATGATCTGGTTGAAGATACGTAGCTCGCCTCGATCGGCCGGCGCCTCCAGGCTCTTCTCGACGCACTGCAACGTGTCCCTCAAGTTCAGGTACCCACGTGTCTGTCCGCCCTTGCCGTAGACGGTCAACGGATATCCGACGATTGCCTGAGTGACGAATCGGTTGACAATGGTGCCAAAGATTTCGTCGTAGTTGAAGATGGTACCCAGACGAGGGTCCATCGCCGTCTGCTCGGTCTCGAGACCGTACACGGGGCCTTGCATCAAGTCCGTCACCCGCAGGTCCCACATGCGCACGCCGAACCAGAGCAGGTCGGTATCCATGACCTTTGTGGTGTGGTAAATCGAGCCGGCCTGGCGCGGAAACAGGAATCTTCCTTTTCGGCCCTTGTGCTCGATGTCGATCCAGCCTTCCTCAATATCGATATCGGGCGTACCGTACTCGCCCATCGTTCCCAGCTTGATGATGTGCGCATCACGGCAGAAGTCTCGCACCGCCCACATCAGGTTGTTGGTAACGCGCAGGTTGTTGACCAGCGTGATGTCGGCACGCGAAAAGTCCATGACCGAGTATGGTGCGGAAGGCTGCTCGGCGTAGTGAACAATGGTGTCGGGTACACCATTCGGGCCGGTGCCTCCGGCGTAGCTGGCCGAACCGTCAAACAGGCTGCGCATGCGATCCGGATCGGACAGGTCGACAATGGCGACATGGATGTGGTGGCCGGTGAGCTCGTGCCAGATCTGCGCTCGCTCCACCAGGGTCGGTACCGTGTATAGCATCCCGGTGTCGAGCTCGGTGCAGGCGTTGCGTCGAAAGTAGTTGTCCGCCACCGTTACGTCGTGACCCAGCGCACTGAAGTGCATAGCGGTGGGCCAACCGAGGTAGCCGTCGCCACCGAGAATCAGGATTCGTGACATATCGTTGAAAGATTCTGGAATGATAGGGGTCTTGGGTGAGCACGTTCATGCGTTCGGGGCCCGCGGGAAAATCACCGCTTCTGCATGCATGCAAGGCCTGCTCGTAAGTACGCCAACGCTTGGAGTAGCCTATCAGGCTGCAAGCGTCAGAACCCGATTTTCCGGGTTGAAACCGACCGGAAGATCCGAGCACTGCGAAGCGGAAGACAACTCCCGTGCAGCATCCCGTTCATCATGGACAATTTGCAAGCCGGCAGTACTGGTCTTCGAAGTTCACTCCGTAACCTTCTCGTGAATTCGCGACACTGGAATCTCATTCCTGCGCCCCGTGACACGGATAGCTGTATCTATGAAAAAATATAAAATGTTTGCATTACGAGTGTGTTTAATGGCGATCTTTTTCAGCAGTACGGTGTCGGCTGCTGACACATTGGTACTCGGCGCTCCGGACACCAACCGCTACGGCTACCGTTTCGAGGGTCAGAATGATCATCGTGAGGAAGCGGCATTCCAGTTCGAGTCCACGGGTACCGCACTTTCATTAGAGTATACCGCCTATGACATCGATGTTGCGAACGAAGTTCAGCTTCTCCTGAACGGGGTGCCGCTCGGCTTCATCGTGAGTACACCGGACAAGGAAACGAGAAGCGCAAGTATCAGAATTCCACTGTCAGGAATTGCAAACGGCATCAATTCGCTAGTGTTTCGCCAACGTGTCCCGAACTACCACTGGGGAGTCACGGACCTGTTGCTGAATCTTGCAGAAGGCTCTGAGGACTCCGATGACCCCGAACTCTTGATTGATCGGACAGACGTGGCTCTATACGGTTTTCGTTTCCAGTACCAGAACCGTCACCGTGAGCAGGCAACGTTCCAGTTCGATCCATCCGCCACCGCGTTGAGGCTCTCTTACACGGCCTACGATATCGACACCCGCGACGAAGTAGAGATATTCGTCAACGGTACCTCGCTCGGACAACTCGTGAGCACGCCCAACAATCAACTGCGTACCGGTAGTGTCGGTATTCCGGCATCACTCGTTGGCGCAGGCACGAACTCCCTTACTTTCAAGCAACGCGTACCGAACTACCACTGGGGCGTGACAGATCTGCTGCTGGCCTTTACCGACGATCCTGTCGAGGAAATAGGCATCCCGACCCTGATAGTGGATCGGTTGGAGGTGGGACGCTACGGTTTTCGCTACCTGGGCGAGAACGATCATCGGGAGCAGGCAGAATTCCGTTTCGAGTCGACGGGAACCGCCCTCGCGCTGGACTACACGGGTTTCGATATCGATGTGCGCGACGAGGTCGAGATCTTCGTCAACGGAATCTCCCTCGGCCAGATGGCAGGCACGCCCAACAACCAGAGCATTGCGGCCAGTATCGACATACCCGCTTCGATCGTTGCGGCGGGTACCAACTCGCTCGTGTTCCGGCAACGGGTACCGAACTACCATTGGGGAGTGACGGATCTGTTGCTGACAGTGCCTTCGCCCGCCGACAAATTCGTTGACAGCGACCCGGAACGCGCCGGCTACGATCTCATCTTCAACGACGAATTCGGCGCGGGCTCACTGGATCCCGACAAGTGGGCTACGGCCCTACTCTGGGGCCCCTACCACCGGATCAACAACGAACAGCAGCTCTACATCGACACCCTCGGAATGCATTCGGGCTTCACCGGTTACACCCCGTTCGAGTTCACCGGTGACACCCTGAAGATCACCGCCACACCCGTCGACGGATCGCTGCAGCCGCCGACCAGGCCTGCCGTGCCCGCCTCACGGCCGCCCTTCCCGTCCACCTGGCGCCCCTACCGCTGGGCGGAGTACCGCTACGGCGAGGAGGAACTTGACGACAACGGTAACTTGAAGAGTCCGGCGTACGATCCTGCCAACGTCGACTTCCTGTCCGGCATCATCACCTCCTACGGGAGCCTGAAGATGACCCACGGCTACGTGGAGATGCGGGCGAAGGTGCCCGAGGGCGACGGCCTGTGGCCGGCGTTCTGGTTGCTGAACGCCCACTACCTGGAAGACTCGCCCGAGATCGACGTGATGGAATTCCTCGGCGACGAGGTGGATACGCTCTACAACACTTACCACTACTTCGACACCTCCGATGGCTGGCGCAAGATCTCCTCGCCCTCGTTCCGCAACGACAATCCGGACTGGACGCAGGCCTTTCACACCTTTGCCCTGGCCTGGAGCCCGGAGAAGCTGATCTGGTACGTGGACGGGGTCAAGACCCACGAGGTGCGCGAAGGCGAACTTGTCCCCGACCCGAACAACCGCTACCCGGCCGGCACCCGCTACCGGATCTCGGGCCAGGCGATGTACCTGCTGACGAATCTTGCGGTCGGTGGCAACTGGCCGGGTCCTGCCGACAAGGCGATGGGACCGAAGAGCTTCGAGATCGACTACATCCGCGCCTACAAGAAGAAGCTGCCGGCGCTGTCGTTCAACGCCGATGGGGAGTTCGTGCCCGGCAATGCGTTCCAGCAGCGCTTCGGTGACGAGTTCGACGGCTCGACGCTGAACGCGGACAAGTGGGACTCGCGCTTCATCTGGGGCCCGTACCTGATCATCAACGGCGAGACCCAGTACTACGTCGATGCCCTGGGTGCCGACGCGAACGTCGGTTATTCACCGTTCTCGGTCGGCAACGGCACGTTGAAGATCACCGCGCGCGACGTGGATGACCCGGCACACGGTGGCTGGTCTCCTCCGGTGCAGAAGCCCGACCCGGAGGACCCGGTCTATGACACGTTCGACTTCAACCCCAACGGGGAGTACTCGCCGCGCGACCATACCTCCGGCATCCTCACCTCCTACGATGCCTTCAAGTTCGCGCACGGCTACGCCGAGGTGCGGGCGAAGGTGCCCGCCGGTCAGGGGCTGTGGCCGGCCTTCTGGCTGCTGAACGGCTACTACGTGGCCCAGCAGCCGGAGATCGACATCATGGAAATCATCGGCAACAGGCCCGACCTGGCGTACCACACCTACCACCGCCGGGCCAACGATGGCTCGTGGAAGCCGCAGGAGCAGGGAACCAGCACCTACGGCAGCCCGGAGCTCGGCTATGCCGACGGTTTCCACACCTTCGGCGTGCACTGGGAACACGACACGATCACTTGGTACGTGGACGGCCAGCAGGTACACACCTACAGTGATCCGGATGTCGGCTACCAGATCATGTACGTGCTGCTGAACCTGGCCGTGGGCGGCAACTTCAACCAGTACGAGGTACCGCTGCCGGGCCGCTTGCCGGCCACGTTCGAGATCGATCACGTGCGGGTGTACCAGCAAGCCGATCCATACTGACACCGGACGCTGGACGGCATCTACCGGGTGGCCGGGCGTGCCCGGTACGCACCGGCCTTCGTCGGAGAGAGCGTCAGGACCCACGCGATAGCAAGATCGTGACGCGAACTCCGTCGATGACCGTTCAGTCCAGTTCGGGGGAACCCGTGGACTGGGACATGGTGACCTCCCCGGTGTCCGCGATGTCGGAGCGCAACTCGTAGCGCCGGGCCCGCTCGCGGTCGTGGAGGGGCAGGTTTCACCGCCCGGCCTCTCATGTCGCGATCACTGCCCGGCCCGATCGGACCGGATCCGTTCGTCTACCGCCCGGATCGCGTCACGGGTGCGACCGATCTCGTCCTCGCCCAGGGTGGGGTGGACCAGGAACATGAGACTGGTCTCGCCCAGCTCGCGCGCCACCGGCAACGGCTCGGCCGGGGCCAGGCCGGTTCCGTCGAACGCCTTCTCCCGATAGATCTCCGAACAGGATCCAAAGAAGGAGGGAATGCCCTGCCCCTCGAGCCTGGCGATGATCCGGTCACGCGACCAGCCCTCGGGCAGGGCCTCCGGGACAACGAACGCGTAGGCCTTGTAGGCGGCGTGCCGCACGTGGTCGGGCACCTCGGGCACCCGCAGCCAGTCGCACTCGCGGCAGGCTGCCCAGATGGCCTGCGCGTTCGCGCTGCGCTGTGCCTGCCAGCGCTCGAGCCGGCCTAGCTGGATGCGTCCGAGCACCCCCTGGATCTCGGTCATGCGCCAGTTGGTGCCGAACGACTCGTGCAGCCAGCGAAAGCCCGGCGGGTGCTCGGTCTCGTAGACTGCCTGCCACGACTTGCCATGATCCTTGTAGGCCCACATGCGCTCCCACAGCGCGGTATCGCCGGTGGTGACGATGCCGCCCTCGCCGCCGGTAGTCATGATCTTGTCTTGGCAGAACGACCACGCCGCCACGTGACCGATAGAGCCGATCGGCCGGTCCCGGTAGCGGGCACCGTGCGCCTGGGCGCAATCCTCGATCACCTTGAGGCCGTGCTCGTCGGCCAGCGCCATGATCTCGTCCATTCCCGCAGGCATGCCGGCGAGGTGCACGACGATGACCGCCTTCGTGCGCGGCGACAGGACCGCACGTATCGTCGCGGCGGACAGGTTCTGAGTTTCCCGATCGACATCAGCGAACACCGGTGTGGCACCCGCCGTGACCACGCACGACACCGAGGCCATGAACGAGCGTGGTGTGACGATCACCTCGTCACCGGCACCGATGCCCAGCCCCCGCAGCGCTAAATCGAGGGCGAGCGTTCCGTTGGCCAGCGCGATGGCGTGGCCCGAACCGACGTAGGCGGCGAACTCGCGCTCGAACTCGCGGGTTTCGCTGCCGGTCCAGTAGTTGACGCGATTGGACATGACGACGTCGCGCACCGCATCGCCTTCCTCGTCGGAATAGCTCGGCCAGGGGGAAAAGGGGGTGACTGACACGGTACCGGTCCGTTAGTGGTCGATCGGGCTGGTGATGATGTCAGACATGCGGTGACCCGACCGCACCGCACCCCTGTTCACAACTCCGTTTCGTGGCGTCTGGCGATGGCGCCCTGCCAGCCATCATGTCAGCCGGCCAGCAGACCATCGAGACGCGCATCGCGCCAGCCGGCAAAACGGTTGTCGGCGGCACCGAGCCCGTCGGACAGCAGCCGCTCGTACACGGCCCGATAGTCCATGGTCGGCACCGGGTCCTGATCGACCAGGTCGGCCAGCGAAGGATGGTCTCCGCGCAACGGCGACGCGGCCAGTGCCGGGTCGAGGCGCCCGCCGAGCAGGAAGTGCGGAGCGGCCGTGCCGTGGTCCGTGCCGTTGGAATGGTTCTCGCCGGCCCGGCGGCCGAACTCCGAATAGGTCACCACCAGCGTGTCCCGCCACTCGCCCAGACCGAGCATCGCGTTCCGGAAGCCGGCCAGCGCCTCGCCCAGCTGGCGCAGCAGCCGCGGGTGCCGGCCCACCTGGTTGACGTGGGTGTCGTAGCCGGTCTGCCGCACCCGGTAGACCGGGGTCTCCAGCCCGGCGGCGACGAAGCGCACCACCTCGGTCAGCTGCCGGCCCAGCGCGCTGCGCCCGACCGGCTCCACCGCCGGTGCCGAGCCCAGCCGGTCGGTCAGCCCCCCCAGAGCGCGGTCCAGCTCGCCGACCCGTGCCGCGACGCGTGCGAGCGCGGAATCCACCCCCGCCTCCAGCACGCCCGCCGCCGCCCGCGGCGCCCCGCCCGGCACGCTCAGGGCCGCCAGCTG
>Ga0115029_1001488_pt1 | contig 16298 bp, 14 predicted proteins | sample SidtaG_3_FD_87297 | JGI IMG/M metagenome (GOLD analysis project Ga0115029, IMG submission 87297) | Marine algal microbial communities from Sidmouth, United Kingdom - Sidmouth_Asex1 metaG | ecosystem: Host-associated > Algae > Red algae > Unclassified | place: Sidmouth, United Kingdom | collected... | reverse complement strand
GTATAGCTACCTTAGATTCCCCAATTGTTTCAATTTACACTCGTTTTGGTAAGCTTTTGGCTCAACTGACCCCAAATAGTCAGGGATGGGACGGCCTGATAAACGGCAAGCCTTTACCTGAAACCGATTATTGGTTCAGGCTTACTTATAATAACACCGACGGACAAACGGTAACTGCCAAATATATCAACAACCACTTTTCGCTTAAGCGGTAATCACATCAACAGCTTAAATATGAGGTTTTAGTATTTGCGCCTTGTAAGATTTATTACTTTTTCAATTATTTGACAGTTCGCAAACTTGAACTTGAACACCGTAGTTCATCGATAAACTACTCATTTTTTACGATAAACATACTAAATAAGGCTGGTAAGAGTTATAACTCTAGTATATTCTTAGCCCCACTTCTTATGCGACTTTTTTGCGCCATATGTTGCGTATGCTTCTTTAGTTTCGGAATGCATGCTCAGAATTCTCCCGATTGCAGAACTGCTATTCCGGTTTGTGCAGATGCCCCGATTATGGGATATGCTGATGGTCACGGTGACATCGATGATTTTGATCCTGAGGTTATAAAATTGTATGATTGCCTTGAAAAAGGAAGTGTCAGCTCTGCCAACATTGAAAACAATGCATCTTGGTTTGTCTTTCGGGCAGGTACAGGTGGGCAGGTCGGTTTCGATATCGAAGCGCTACCGGTTGGAGGTTCAGGCTCGGTAACAGCGGAATGGGATTTTATAGTTTTTGGACCTGATCCAGATTGTGCCGCAATAAGCGATGGTACGGCACCTGCAGCAGCATGTAATTATGAAGTAAACAACACCAATTTTACCGGTATAGGGGTCAACCCTGTTAGTGGCCAAGAAGGAGGTGCTTTTGTAGACGACGTCACCGAAGGAAACGGGAATACCTATTCCGAGTGGTTGAATGTGCAGCCAGGCGAGATATACTACATTCTCATTAATAACTTCAATACGAATTTTGATGATGAAACCGAGCATTTCGAATTGACCTTTACGGGAAGTTCAATAGATGCCGATCAGAACAGTGCGCTTGACTGTACGTTGCGAGACGAGTTCTTGGGCCTGGATATTATTGCATGTGAGGGTGACCCTGATATTACTCTTAGTGCTTTGAATTCTCCGGCAGGTCCTGATATACATAATGTCGCTTGGTCTGTAGATTATGATGACGATGGCACTGTTGACCAACCTTTGGGGTCGGGTCCTTCGGCAACTGAAATAATGGTCTCAAGCCCTGATTCAGGTCGCTATTTTGTAGATATTACGACAAGCTTTGGCCATGTAACCGACGATATTTTGATTACCTATTACGGCATACCTGTATTAGATAGGGTAGATGTGCTAAACTCTAATCTCACTCTTGATCCAGATATAAACAATATTGAAATTATCGTCGATGGTGACGGTAGTTATGAATATGCCGTTAATGGCGGCGAGTTTCAAGACGATTCCGTATTCAACGATGTGCCACCAGGTATCAATACGGTAATTATAAATGATAAATACGGTTGTGGTATCACCGAACCTATAGAATTTCTGGTGGTCGGGTACCCCAAATTTTTCACACCCAATAATGACGGTGCCAACGATGATTGGAATATAAAGGGGATTGAAACCTTGAACAACGCTGTTGTTTATGTTTTCGATCGCTACGGCAAGTTAGTGGCACAGTTAAGCGCAACAACTGATTGGGATGGAACACTCAATGGTAAGTCGCTGCCCGCATCCGATTATTGGTTCAGGTTAGAATATGATGAGCAGGCAGATGGTGCTTTAGTCGCCAAATGTACTAGGGCAAACTTTACATTAAAAAGGTAAAGATCTTGATTGCTCAAGACCTTTCATCAATACATAGTATTTTCAAACTTTTCTAAAAGTTCATGGTATAGCCTATAGTCACGTTTGTATTGATTTGGCTCAATAATGCAGGCGTGTTGATTCCGGTATCGAAAAAATATTGTAATACATCTTGCTCGGTTCGGTTAACGGAAAGGTCAAGTCTACTTCCTCCAAAATTGACACCTACACCTCCTGAAATTCCGTTGAGGTCGCCGATTATATTTCCATCGGCATATGGGCTCTGCTCATAACGATAGCCACCCCTTAGACTGATACGTTTGATACGATATTCCCCACCGACCCTAAATGTTGAAACCGCGCCCAAAGCTTCTGAAATAAAAGCATTTTCATTGGCGAATGCAGTATCACTGGCAGGTCTTAGTTCCGCTTTCGACATATCTTGGTAGCCGTAATCAAAACTTAAGAGTCCATTTTTACCAAAAACTGCGGCAATACTTCCTATGAGTTTTCCGGGTGTTTTTATTTGGTAGTCAAAGATGTTAACGTCGTTAAGATCAAAAAAGTTAAAATTCGGATCTTTATTGGGGTAATTTGAATCGATTCCCTGAGAGAACGCATCACTTAAGCGGTACCAAGTCGGCGATTGATAGCTACCTCCCACTCGAATAAAATCATTCAATTTTGCTATCCCTCCCAAGCTTAATGAAAATCCGGTGCCTTCCGTATGTAATAGATTATCGAAAGAAATTGTTCTCTGTTGTGCGTCGGCATTGGTAAAATCTTCGCGATATTGATTCACCCTATCGTACAGAACTGTATGGAAATTTAAAGAAGCTCCAAAATAAACATTTTCACCATACTGCGTAGCCGCGTTTACCGTGAACTTGCTATTGTAGCCTGCGGTGGTTTGACGAAAGTCTTGATTAACGGTGGTGTAGTCGGCATTAGAAAAATAGGCCGTGTTGTCATCTTCGTCCGCAACAGGTTCAATAATACCTGCCTGAAAACCTAGAAAGGCCTGTTGACCTGCAAAACCCAATCCACTGGTCGCTCCAATATCTAGGTATGCACTACCGACCGATTCGCCGTCCTGCAATTTTAAAGGTTGTAGCCGAATACCATCGGCAAAATCTAAAAAGTAGTTATCTACGCCCTCATCACTATTTCCGGAAACCACGAATCGATCATCAAAATCTCGTACAACATCGTAATTGACGGCCAAAGAAAGTTTTTTCCATTTCGAATCTAAATCAGTTGTTTTGAAGACTATGCTACCACCAACTTGATTAATATCCGTATTGTTATCCGTCGACCGGGTTTTTACATTGTCATAATCTACCGTTGTACTACGATTTGCAAAAGTACCCGAAAAGGTGAACAAGCTGTTGTTAAATACGGCACTACCAGCGGGATTGATGTTCAAAGCCGATAAATCGCCTCCTAGTGCCCCAAAGGCTCCACCCATACCTTGAAAACGGGCAGTACCCTGAAGGTTTTCGGTGCTATAGCGCAATACGTCATCTATGTTTTGAGCACTGGTAATCATACATGCCAATAGCCCTATGAAAGTGAAATATCTTTTCATTTCTAACGATATTAAAGTAAGTTATTAATGATTTAGGAATTTAATTTCTTCTGCCGCCACTTCTACCGCCCGAAGATCTTGATGCTCCCGATGATGACCTGCTCGAACTGCCCGAGCTTCTATAGCTACCACCTGAACTTCTCGAACTACTGCCTGAACTTCTGTAGCTTCCGCTACTTCTGCTGCTACTTCCAGATGATCTGTAGTTACTGCTTCTTGGCGCAGAACTTCGATACGATTGATTACTTCTAGAAGAGGAGCCCGAGCTTCTGACCGCTCTACTGTTTCCTGTTCTACTGCCCGAACTTCTGTAGGTAGAACCTCTTTGTGCTGAAGAACTGCTACCGCTTCGGTATGTGCCGCTCCGAGGCGTAGAGCTTCTGTATGTCTGATTGCTTCTTGAAGAACTATTATATCTAGGCGTTGCCCTAGTACTTCTGCTCGTTCTGTACGATCGATTTTGATCTACGCCGACCGTTCTTCTCGATGCAGTCGCACCACTTCTGTTACTTCTATAGCCTTGAGAGCTTCTAGAGGCCGAACTTCGATTTGCTCCGGATCTCGTTCTTGCACTGTTTGAGGCATATCTTGATGTAGACCTAGTTCTGTTGGCATTCGAACGACCTTGTAATGCGGTACGTGAGCTGTTGCCTGCTATTGCGTTGGTATTACGAGAATAACCCCTTCTTGTTTGATTGTAAGCATAATTTCGTCTTCCGTAGTTATAATTGTTGTAGCCATTGTAGTAGCCATAAGGTGGACACCAAGTTCCGTAACCTCCCCAGCCGAGGCCTCCGCCCCAACCCCAATTGTTCCAGCCCCAGCCACCGAAGCCTCCGCCCCAACCAAAGCCACCACCGCCCCAGCCCCAATTGTTCCAACGGTTCCAGCCCCATCCGAAGCGACCACCGCCCCAACCCCAGTTGTTCCAAAGCCAAGGTGATCCCCAACCAAAGCCTCCCCAGCCCCAGTTATTGTCGTAAACATTAATATTGACGCTTGTCGCGTTATCGCCCCATCCGGCATAACCTGCATATTCATTATTATTGTTGTAATAGTCGGTTAAATTACCGGGTGCAACACTATCGTTTTCTACACTGCTAGAATATGAATCGATGTCGGTAAAGACTTCGCCCTCCAGCATTTGATCAAACTGCTCTGCTTGTTGTCCAAAATAATTGGTATATGCATCATCTTGCTTCTCTTGTGGTGCCTGTTTGGCGCGGGGCGCCCGTTCGGTGCGCTCGGCATTGACTTGACCGTTGCCGGAATATATGCCGTCATTATCATAATAAGAAGCTGATTGGTAAGAGCCGCAAGAAGCCATAATGATACCCGTTAGGGCAAACAAGGCCGAAACGCGAATTTTGGGAAGCGATAGTGATTGTATCATGGTTATAAATTTTATTGTTGAACATATTAAAAATAAGTAGTTTTACCCAACTATTTTGATAACCTAATCACAAGTTTTGTGCCAAACTAAATATAATGGGTAAAAATTTGACCAAGCGTAACGAAGACTATTCTAAATGGTATAACGAGCTTGTAGTAGGGGCCGATTTGGCCGAAAATTCAGGAGTTCGCGGTTGTATGGTCATCAAACCATACGGCTTTGCCATCTGGGAAAAAATGCAGGCAGAGCTGGATAGGATGTTTAAGGAGACGGGGCATGAGAATGCCTATTTTCCATTGTTTATTCCCAAGTCTTATTTGAGTAAGGAGGCCAGTCACGTAGAAGGTTTTGCGAAAGAGTGCGCCGTGGTCACGCATTATCGCTTAAAGAATGCCGAAGATGGAAGTGGAATAATTGTTGATCCCGATGCAAAATTAGAAGAAGAGCTTATTGTTCGCCCTACATCAGAAACAATTATTTGGGATACCTATCGTAGATGGATACAATCGTATCGAGATTTACCTTTGTTGATCAATCAATGGGCCAATGTTGTTCGTTGGGAAATGAGGACGCGCTTATTTCTTCGTACTGCCGAATTTCTGTGGCAAGAAGGCCATACGGCACACGCCACCGAAAAAGAGGCTATCGAGGAAGCCGAAAAAATGATGAATGTCTATGCTGAATTTGCAGAAAACCATATGGCGATGCCTGTCATAAAAGGAACCAAAACGGAAAGCGAACGTTTTGCGGGCGCATTGGAAACCTATTGTATCGAGGCGCTAATGCAAGACGGGAGGGCACTGCAAGCCGGCACCTCGCACTTTCTAGGGCAAAATTTTGCAAAGGCTTTTGACGTAAAATTTGCAACGAAAGAAGGCAAACAAGAGCATGTTTGGGCTACTTCGTGGGGTGTTTCTACACGTCTTATGGGGGCACTTATTATGACGCATAGTGATGACAACGGTTTGGTCTTACCCCCAAAACTGGCGCCGATCCAAGTGGTAATAGTGCCTATTTATAAGGGGTTAGATCAGTTAGACGCTATCTCCGGGAAAGTCAATCCGCTAGTAAATGAACTGAGGTCTAAAGGTATTTCGGTAAAGTTCGATAATCGCGATACGCACAAACCTGGTTTTAAATTTAATGAATACGAATTGAAGGGTGTACCCGTTCGGTTAGCTATAGGTCAGCGCGATATGGATAATGGAACCTATGAAGTCGCCCGTCGCGATACTTTGGAGAAAGAAACAGTTGCTATGGATGCCGTAATCGAAAAAATTGAATTTCTTCTTGAGGATATTCAAAAGAATATTTATCAAAAAGCCGCATCGTTTAGGCAAAATAATATTACCGAAGTCGATTCTTACGAAGAATTCAAGAATGTTTTAGAAGAGAAAGGCGGATTCATTTCGGCGCATTGGGACGGTACCAATGAAACAGAAGATAGGGTTAAAGACGAAACAAAAGCGACCATTCGATGCATACCTATCGATGCTAAAACCGAGGCTGGAAGCTGTATGGTTACCGGCAAACTATCGAACAGAAGAGTGCTCTTTGCAAAGGCGTATTAAAAAAAATCAAACACAAGCACAAGTTCAAGTTCAAGTTCAAGTTCAAAAAAGAGAATTTTTTAAACTAGTACTTTCTAGTAACGGTAAAAGGTAAAAGGTAAAAGGTAAAAAGGTGATTGTTTCAAACTTTGGCTTGCTGTTGGTATTTGAACTTGCGCTTGAACTTTTATTTCGTTTAACGTATTTTTTTATACAATATGTTAGTTCCCACTAAACTAAATAAGAGCCTCAAAAAATGATACGTAGTAGTTGCGATAGTAAAAAATAATTGTATTTTTGCATCCGCAATAAACGATTTAAGAATTACGAAGGTAGCGTTGCGATTTTGAATATTTGGCTTTTGTTAAATTATAGCAGTTCAAAATCTAAAGTTATCTTTCTTACATCTAAAATCAATATTGGCCCGTTCGTCTAGGGGTTAGGACGCCAGGTTTTCATCCTGGTAACAGGGGTTCGATTCCCCTACGGGCTACGAGCGATATATGAGGGTAGAATTATGGTTTTAGATTGATTTGTTCACAAATCCTTAATCGTAATTCTACAATCGAAAATTGAAATCGGCCCGTTCGTCTAGGGGTTAGGACGCCAGGTTTTCATCCTGGTAACAGGGGTTCGATTCCCCTACGGGCTACAAATGAATTACGAAGTCCGATTTACGAGTTACGATTTCAAGTTGTCAAAAACGTAGCTTTTGAGAAAAAATATCTCAAATTTGGGAAAATAAAAAATTAGAAATATTATGAGTCCGGTACGACAGTAACTAATCGTAAATCGTACCTCTAAAATCACAAATCAAAATATGGCAAATCACAAGTCGGCATTAAAAAGAATCAGAAGAAACGAAGCGGTACGTCTTCGTAACCGCTACCAGCACAAAACAACCCGTAACGCAATAAAAAAATTACGTGGTGAAGAGAAGAAAAAAGATGCTGAGGCCTTATTACCTAGTGTTGTAAGTATGATCGATAGATTGGCGAAACGAAATATTATTCATGATAATAAAGCGGCCAATTTAAAAAGTAAATTGGCAAAGCACGTTGCTGCCTTGTAAGATTAAGTCTATACAGAAAACTAAAATGCCCCGATTTTTAAAAATCGGGGCATTTTTATTCGCATTTGCGGATGTAAAATCTATTTAGAAAACCTTTTCTTCATTCGTATGAAACCTATAATAAAGCAACTGTAACTAATAATTATAAGTAATAAATGAATTCTTTTTACAAGTGGTGGAGACACTAATCCATCCATTGTATGGACATATCTTATAACTTTGATAGGAAGATATCCCACGTAGAAAATTAACAATCCAACGCTGAGCCAGAATAGAATATCTTCTTTGAATGCAAAATCCTTTTGTAAGGAAAAGAATTTTTTAAAATATAAAATCAAACAATAAATTAATATTAAGCCACCGAAAACATAACCATAGACTTGCGGTATCATATTGAAATTCTGAATAAATGAATTAATCATACTTACCACTAAGAAAAGTATAGCTCCCCAATAAATTATTTTTCTACTTATCTTAATTTCGAAATGAGACCAGAAAATATAATAGAAATACAAATAAAAAATTATCGTATAGACGTTAAAAATCAACCAGTTGTAGTCTGAATAAACTTCATTTGAAATCAACCTAAATTCCTCATAGTTTCTAATAATTCTTCCCAAAAGCTCATTTAAAAAAGTATAAATGAAAATTATTGGCAAGTACTTGAGCTTCGAATCAAAATATTTAGGATACTTATATAATGATAACAATAATGTTACGCCATAAATCGGTATATAAGAATTTTGTAAAAAAATATCAAAATTCTCCAAAACAGATAATTTCAAATTTAAGTATAAGAGTAAAATTCAACACGCATTTTTATGGGTGAGAGCTTCCTTCATTTTTAGTCGTACTTCTGGCAGCAAACATCAAAGCCGCACTTGAAGGCGATAAGAACCCGGGTAACAAAGAAGCTTCACTTTTCGGTTCGATCCGTTCTTCGTCACCCCTTTTTTGAAACTCATTATTTAAGAGTACGATTCTGCGCTTACCATCGACACTGTCTTCGGTATAGAATATATAATCTTGACCATCTCTATTTACGGTCGGCGACATCATGATTGAGTTTTGTCGCGGATGCAATACAGGTTCCCCGTCCTCAAACTTTTGTTCGTTGGCATAGTTGGCAAAGTAAAACCGCATCGTAGTAAGTTTTTCTCCAGAAAGTTTAGCCTCGTTCTCGATGTAGGCCAAATATTTTTTTAAATCTTCATATTCATATGAAACGTACCGTGCGACTTTAAATTTACCACGATTTGCATCAGCATTGTTTTCACCGGTTTGGTTTTGATTTTGCTGCTTTTGTTGCTGTTTACCATCTTTCTCTCGATCGATGGAGTCTTCATAATCTTGGATGATACCTGCACGCCGGTCTTCATAATTACCATAAAGTGTTCGCGCCTTATCTGGAAAAATTATTCCATTATCATATTTTTCATCCGCAACGGGACAATCACAATCGAGGATTTCCGGTTTTTTATCATCTACTCCGCAACTGTAGACGAAGACCAGTAGAAATAAGACAATACTTTTACATACGATTTTTTGTGCATTTTTCATGACATAAGTGTTTTTAGGTTGTTCTAGATTCTATTTGCAAAGTCTTGGGGAAGAGAATATTTGCACCCTAAAGATATTTGAAAATACCGATACTTCAATCTTATTTTAATGAATTCATGCACATTTCTCTAAATAGAAATGAGATTTTTCTGTAGAACTACAGTAATAATCCGTTCTTGTTATTTAAAGGCATCTGGAGAAATATGGAATAAAAAAGCCCCAAAAACCAATTGTGAATTGGAATTTGGGACCTGCCAGCCTGTAGGCTGGTTTGACTTTTATCAGAATTTACCGCTTGGCCAGAGAGAGATTATTGGTTCATCGTCAACAAGAACTCTTCATTGTTTTTGGTCTGTTTGATACGTTGTTCTATGAATTCCATCGCCTCCACCGGGTTCATATCCGCTAGGTATTTACGTAGAATCCACATACGCTGAATTGTATTATCATCTAACAAAAGATCATCGCGACGTGTACTTGATGAAGTCAGATCGATGGCAGGGAAAATTCTACGGTTCGAAATCTTACGATCCAATTGTAGTTCCATGTTACCCGTTCCTTTGAATTCTTCAAAAATAACTTCGTCCATTTTAGATCCGGTTTCGGTTAAAGCAGTGGCAATAATAGTAAGCGATCCGCCACCCTCAATATTACGTGCAGCACCGAAGAAGCGCTTTGGTTTATGTAATGCATTGGCATCGACACCTCCGCTTAACACTTTTCCGGAAGCGGGTTGAACCGTATTATAGGCCCTTGCCAAACGCGTAATGGAATCTAATAGTATCACAACATCATGACCACATTCTACCAAACGTTTTGCTTTTTCAAGAACGATATTTGCTACACGAACATGTTCGGTGGCTTCTTTATCGAAAGTTGATGCTACTACTTCGCCACGAACGTTGCGCTGCATATCGGTAACCTCTTCGGGGCGTTCGTCGATCAGAAGAACAATTTGATATACTTCAGGGTGGTTGGCCGCAATTGCATTGGCAACAGCTTTCAACAACATCGTTTTACCTGTTTTCGGTTGTGAAACAATCATACCCCTTTGGCCTTTTCCGATAGGTGAGAATAAATCGATGATTCGTGTCGAAATATTGCTTTGACGGTCGGCAATGTTAAATTTTTCCTGAGGGAAAAGCGGGGTCAAATGCTCAAAGGAAACTCGGTCTCTAACGATTTGCGGATCGATTCCGTTGATTTTGTTCACTTTAATCAGGGGAAAATACTTTTCTCCCTCTTTTGGTGGGCGCACATTGCCCAGTACGGTATCGCCGGTCTTTAAGCCGAATAAGCGAATCTGTGATTGAGATACATAAATATCATCTGGCGATGATAAATAATTATAGTCCGAAGAGCGAAGAAATCCGTAACCATCTTGCATAATATCGAGCACACCTTCACTTTCGATTATGCTATCGAACTCAAATTCGGGTTCCTTGTAACGGTTCTTTAAATCTTTGTCAAAATTACTTTTGTCATGGCTGCTTTTTTGATGACGGCTGTTCTTGTTATTACCGTTGTTCTGGTTTCTATGGCCTTGGTTGTTTTTTTGTTCTTTTTTAGCCGTTCCAGAATTTGTTTTTTGTGGTCTGGGCCTCGGCTTTTTGATTTCCGATTCGACTTTTTCAATTTTATCCGGCGAAGTTTTGGCTGTTTCTTTTTCGGTCTTTTGGGCTGTAGCTTTGGCCCTTGGAGCTCTAGGTCTAGGCTTCGGCTTTGGTTTGCTTTCTGTTTCCGTTTTTGTTGAGGTCACTTCGGCCACTGCCTTTGGGTTAGAAGCTTGTACATCTAGAATTTGGTACACAAGATCCAATTTCTTTTGGGTCTTGTATTTGGGTACGTTAAGTCCTTTAGCTATTTCCTGAAGTTCAGGCAGCTTTTTTGCTTTTAAATCTGAAATCTCGAACATTAAGTATAGTATAAATTATAAGTCTTTGTAAATTGAAAGAAGTGTTTTGTTATTTGGGTACTACTTGGGATAGATTTCCCTTTGGGTAAGTGCTAGAATTAATAACGAAACAATATTACAAATTATTTTCTACACGACATCGTTTTTTTGTAAAAAGACCAGTATTTTTGTAGTCTGAAATGTCATACACGCAATGATTCAAAGAATACAGACCGTTTATTTGCTCGTAGTAATCCTTGTTTCAGGAATATTGCCTTTTTGGGTCAACTTGTGGTCCGACACTAATGGTAATGAAATTTTCGCGGAGAACGACATATTTATTTCCGTAGCTTTTTATGTCTCTGCCTTATTAGCTTTGGTCGCTATGGTTATTTTCAAAAATAGAAAAAATCAATTTGTAGTAAACAGATTGAACCTCATATTAAACCTTTTTTTACTAGGATTTTTCGTTTACCGCTCACTAAATCTATCTGGAGAGACCTTGGTCTCGGAGAAGGGTATTGGGATGCTGATTCCTGTATTTTCTATCGTTTTTTTGGTCCTGGCCAACAGGGCCATTAAGAAGGATGAAGATCTCGTAAAATCTGTTGACCGTTTACGATAGACCTAACATCTTAGTAGTATTAGTGCGTCAAACCCGGGTTAGTTACCCGGGTTTTTGCATTTTACTTCGCTACTATTTAGCCCATTGGCATTTAATGTTGGCTTTAAAGCAATTTTAACGGATTGAAATTATTTTTAAATGTAATTTTAATAAACATTATAAATTTATGAAAAAGATACTACGCGCTGTTCTAGCCGGTTGGGGCGCAAAAAAAATAGGTGGTGGAAAGTGTGGCTGCTTCGGCGTAATAATAGTCTTTATTATTCTCTATTGGTTGTCGGGTTACGTAATAAACTAAATCAACGAATTATAAATTTCAATTTTGCTCAATAGGAATGTTGATATTAGTTACGTTCACGCCACGTCATAAAAGGCTTTACAAGTAGAGCAATCAGTGATTTTATTTTTCTATCGGTAAATGGAAAGAAATCTCCGTTAACTTTAGGAAGCGTTGTATAGATTCTCTTTTCTTAAACGGCCTCATAGGCTTTTTAACGCTTTCCTAATTCGACAACTTCCAAATCTTTAATATCACTTCCATCAATTTTAAAACGAAGCATCGTACGAACTTGATGAAAACCGTGCTTGCCACATGCACCAGGGTTCATATGTAACACCCCAAGTTTTTTGTCCGACATTACTTTTAGAATATGGGAATGGCCGCAGATAAATAATTTTGGCGGGTTTTCTTGAATCTCTTTTCTTGTTCTCGAATTGTATTTTGGGGGATACCCCCCGATATGGGTCATTAGCACATCAACGCCTTCGCAATAAAAACGATTGTTTAGGGGGAATTCCTTTTGAATAATATAATCGTCTATATTACCGTAAACTGCCCGCAAGGGTTTAATTTTCCGAAGGGCATCTGTAACGACAAGACTTCCGATATCGCCGGCATGCCAGATTTCATCCGCTTGACGCGCGTACTTTAGAATAGCTTCATCAATGTGGGAGTGTGTATCGGAAAGGAGCAAGATTCTGGTCATTCTTTTTCGGGTTTCTGGTTTCTATGGTTTCAAGTTTCTGGTTCTTTTAAAAAGTTTAGGGGTTTCCTTTATTAGGATGGTATGCGAAGCAAGAGTGTATTTAACTTGAAGCCTGAAACAACAGAAACCTGAAACATTTTTTTTAGTGACAAACATCGAACACCCAGCACCGAGCATCCCATCAATCTTCATTATCTTTGAAACTTCACAAAACTAACATATCCTCTTGAGATATTTCGTTCAATTTTCATACTTCGGTCAGGCGTATCACGGCTGGCAAAATCAGCCCAACGCGATTACGGTGCAGCAAGTTTTGGAAGAAGCTTTCTCCAAACTTTTAAGACTGCCGATTGCTTTGGCAGGTGCCGGGCGAACCGATACCGGCGTGCATGCCAAGCAGATGTTCGCCCATTTTAATACCGATGAAATTAAAGATATTAATGATTTGGTCTATCGATTGAATGCCTTGCTACCGGAAGCTATCGCCGTTCAAACTATTTTTGAGGTTTCCGATGAGGTACATGCCCGTTTTGATGCCGTCGAACGCACTTACGAATATTGGATAGTTCAAGAGAAAAATCCTTTTTATTCCGATTTTGCGTACTACGTAAAACATCCTTTAAATGTCGAAGCCATGAATCAGGCGGCCGCTATATTGCTACAATTTGAAGATTTTGAATGCTTTTCGAAGTCTAATACTAATGTTAAGACCCATCGATGCGCAATTAAAGAAGTAATTTGGGAAAAAAAAGAGGACAAACTAGTTTTTACGATTACGGCGAATCGCTTTTTACGTAACATGGTGCGGGCCATTGTAGGTACACTGTTAGAGGTCGGTACCGGAAAATTGAAAACAGATGATGTTAAATCGATCATAAATAGTAAAGACAGGGGTAAAGCCGGTCCGTCAGTGCCGGCAAAAGGATTATATTTGACTGCTGTTCACTACCCCGAAAATACTACCAAAAAACATGGATAAAGATTCCGGAAAAGCATTTGATACAAGACTCTTCAAGCGTTTGCTTGACCATACCCGGCCATATCGGTTAACTTTCTACGGGGTCGCGCTTGCTGCGGTCTTGCTTTCGGCATTTGCAGTAATGACCCCGATTATCGTAGAACAGATAATTGACGATGCGATAAAAAAGAGCAACCAAGAAAAACTGTTGTTTCTAACGCTGGCTTTAGGGGGGGTGCTTTTGGGGCAAGTTATCAGCCAACTAGGCTTTAACTATTACGCTAACTGGTTAGGCGAGTCCGTAATCAAAGATATTCGGATAAACCTCTTTCAGCATATGTTGGGGTTCCGCATGAAGTATTTTGATAGCTCATCTCTAGGAGTACTCGTTACCCGTGCAGTGGCCGATATGCAGCGCATAGGTGAAATATTTAGCCAAGGTTTTTTCGTTATCGTTGCTGATTTGTTAAAAATGCTGGTCGCAGCTGCGGTTATGTTAGTTCTCAATTGGCGATTGGCACTTATCGTTTTTGCGATACTTCCGGTTATCTTGTATGCCACACGCTTGTTCCAAAAGGCGATGAAGGTCGCGTTTACCGAGGTGAGGGCGCAAGTGTCGAATCTCAACTCTTTTGTACAAGAACGTATTACGGGCATGAAAATCGTTCAGCTCTTTACCCGTGAAAAAATAGAAAGTAATAAGTTTAGGGATATTAATGAGAAACACCAGAATGCTTGGTTGAAAACAGTTTGGTACAACTCCATTTTTTTTCCGATTGCCGAAATCGTCTCTTCCATTGCGGTGGGCCTAATTGTGTGGTACGGCGGACTTCAAAACGTATCGAATTTGGCACTTGAGGAATTCGGTACCATATTCGCCTTCATTCTTCTTATCGATATGCTCTTCCGCCCGCTGCGGCAGATTGCAGATAAGTTCAATACGCTTCAGATGGGCATGGTCGCCGCCAATCGGGTATTTAAGATATTGGACACCCAAAGCAATATACAAGATGTAGGTACTGTTGTTAAAGATGATGTAAATGGTGATATAAAGTTTTCGGCCGTACGTTTCGGGTATCTTGAGGATGAGGAAGTGCTGCACGGCATCGATTTTGAAGTCAAGGCAGGGCAGACCGTTGCTATCGTAGGTGCTACAGGGGCAGGTAAATCAACCATAATCAATCTGCTGAACCGTTTTTACGAAATCAATTCGGGAAGCATTCTGGTAGATGGCATCGATATCAAAGATTTTAAATTGACTTCTTTGCGTTCGCAAATTGCGGTTGTGCTGCAAGATGTTTTTCTTTTTGCCGATACGATTGCGAACAATATCTCTTTAAAAGATCCTTCCATTACTTTGAAAACTATTGAAAATGCCGCAAAGCAAATTGGTGTAGACGAATTTATTACCAGTCTTCCCGGTGGCTACCAATACAACGTAAAAGAACGCGGTACCATGCTATCGAGCGGGCAACGCCAATTGATCGCCTTTCTACGGGCGTATGTTAGCAACCCTAGTATTTTGGTTCTTGACGAGGCTACATCGTCAGTAGATACGTATTCCGAACAATTGATACAAAGCGCTACGGACAAAATAACCGAAGGGCGTACTTCAATCATTATCGCCCATCGTTTGGCGACCATTAAAAAGGCCGATAAGATTATCGTTATGGATGCGGGTAAAATCGTAGAGACCGGAACCCACAAACAGCTATTAAAACAGGGTGGTTATTACAGTAATCTCTACGAAGCGCAGTTTTTGGCCGAGGAGGTCGCTTAGTGTCAATAGGCCCTAATTAATTAAATCTTCTTTGACCAATTCACCTAATTCGTCCATATCCCTATAATCTACAAAGGCCCCATTTTTGATGTAAGAAATATTTCCGGTTTCCTCACTAACGACCAATGCAAGGGCATCGGTCTTTTCGGTGATTCCGACGGCCGCACGATGACGCAAGCCGAATCGTAAAGGTATATTCCGCTCATTTGAAACGGGAAGAATTACCCGCGTAGCAACGATATAATTATTTTCGATAACGGCCGCCCCATCGTGTAAAGGACTATTCTTATAGAAAATACTTTCGATAATGGGCTTGTTTACCTCGGCGTACATTTTATCTCCGGAAGATTTTATAAAATCAAGGGAGTTATTCCGCTCAATAACAATAATTGCACCTGTTTTTGTTGAACCCATTGCGCTGCAAGCCGTTAAAATTGCCTCTATGTCAGCGCTAGAGCTCATTGCCTCCGACCTTAAGAACTTAAAACGTTTGAGAAACCTTTTTTTGTTCGAGAAATTGGTCGAACCGATCATTAAAAGAAATTTTCTTATTTCTTGCTGAAATACTATGATCAAAGCGATAAGTCCTACTTGCATAAATCCACCTACCATACTACTTATCATTTCCATGCCCAAAAGCTCGGTGAGCTTCCAAAACCCCCAGATAATAACGATACCGATAAAAATATTGATGGCTACCGAACCCCGAACCAATTTATAGATGTAGTACAACAGCACTGCGACGAGTATAATGTCGAGTAGGTCGGTAACCTTAAATTCCAGAAAATTCAGAAAATCCAATTCGGAGGTGTTTTTGTAAATTTAGGAAAAAGTTTAGGAGTTTATGAGTTTGAAAGAAGTTTAGGGGTTTATCCGAAAAATTCAAACGCAAACACAAATATCATATTCAAAAAAGGTTAAAAAAAAGTATACGAGTTTAGAAAAAAATTATTTTTTTTGACTACCGACTACCGACTACCGACTACCGACTACCGACTACCGACTACCGACTACCGACTACCGACTACCGACTACCGACTACCGACTACCGACTACCGACTACCGACTACCG
>Ga0115029_1001482_pt1 | contig 16390 bp, 15 predicted proteins | sample SidtaG_3_FD_87297 | JGI IMG/M metagenome (GOLD analysis project Ga0115029, IMG submission 87297) | Marine algal microbial communities from Sidmouth, United Kingdom - Sidmouth_Asex1 metaG | ecosystem: Host-associated > Algae > Red algae > Unclassified | place: Sidmouth, United Kingdom | collected... | reverse complement strand
GGCTCTATCCGTGAACTCAGCTCTCGTCAGCTGACTTCGCGCCTAGCGTCTATCTGCTTCAGCCTCAGGCACCTACCAGAGGTAGGCAAGCTTCACCTCCTCGACTTACGAAGTGAAGACGAGCCTACAGAGCCGTTCATCGAGCGGCAGTCAAGATGCGCCATAGCAGGCTATGACTCGTCGGCGGAGCACCTGCCGCTCTTGCAGATAATCACTATCCATCGAAGCCTAATGCACGAATTGGGTAGAATCTATCACTCTAGTCCCTACGCAGTTCGCGTGCTAGCAAGATCAGCGATAGTACAGCGGTAGCTTGCGCTAGCGTCTGTCCTACTACTTTTTCCCAGTTGACAGGCTGCTTATCTCGTTCATCCCGAGGGGGTTTTGGTTTTTCATAGCCCACATTGACGTGCGAGCCTTCGTAAACCGGCGGGTACGTACGTATCCAAAGGAATTTTTTGACACTTTCTATCTGTCCATTGGCGTGCTCTACCGTGACCAGATCTTTGTCTCCTACATCAGCGACGCCAGCGGCGTACTCGCGTAGATATTGCTTAGCCGTCCAGTAGTTATGATACGGCACTTTGATGCTGTTTCCCGGATTTATAAACTTGTCTGGATACAAATCCTGAGCGTTCACAGCGCCAGAAATTTCCACTAGATCTTTTCGCTTGGGTATGGTGATGATATCACCTCTCTTGAGCAAATAATCATATCTACCACCAGGTCGCTGAAGTACGTCTTCTAATCTCATCACTACATAGCCGATGCTATCATATGATCTCTCTAGAGTCGCTCCTCCAGCAAATGCCTCTTCGCTGAGACCGCCTGCCATCTTGATGATATCAGACAATCGTTGATTATCCTTGATCAATCCATAGGGACCAGGATAAGCTACTTCTCCTTCTATGCGCACCATACGCTGAAGGGTATAGTTCTGTACAGATCTGACTACCACTTGGTCGTACGGTTCGATGCGAAACTCATCCTCTACAGTTTCTCCTTTGTCAAGCTCAAGACTCTTCACGATGGTACGTGTCGGCTGTCCATTTTCTATGATGACTCGGTATATGTCAACTCTATTGCGTGCCGCACGCTGGGTAAAGCCAGAAGCAAGATAAATCAGGTCATCTATGGCCATGCGCTGATCAAAGTCAAATCGACCTGGCGCATTCACCTCACCAGATATTTCTACGTAGGCTCCTTCGTAGTATAGAGATGCGTCTTCTACGTAGATACTATCTCCTCCCTGTATCGCTACGTCCTGTACAGCTCCTTTTGCTACTTGCGACAGATCTACTCGCACGTAATCCGTAAGTCTAGCATCATCTGCGTTTTTTCTGCGTAAGAACACGAGTCCACTTGCCTCGCTTGTCAATCCTCCTGATAGCTCTATGGCATCCGTAACCGTCAGTGTACCACTCGCATCTACTCTGTAAGTGCCACTATCGCGTACTGCGCCGTATACCGTAAACGACTCTTGATCGATGTACCGTTCTTGACCATATACGATGATCCTATCACCAGGCTTGAGTAAGATCTGACCATCTGCACTGTTCTCTAAGTCCACTAGGGAAACACGCTGATAGCTACTCATGCCATCTGATTGCATACTCTCGATATAGGCAAGATCACGTCTTGCTGTGGATCTCAGTCCAGCATCTGTCAGTAGCATGCGTAAGGACATACCGCGACTGAGCTGATAGACTCCGTCCTTGTAGACAGCGCCTTCTAGGTAGACTGTATTTTCTGTAAGTTCTGGGATGGCTGGCACGGTGATATAGTCTCCGTCTAGTAGACGGTAGGAATTACTCGTGGAAGATGGAGCTCTTAGATTGATATCAGCTTGCACCTTGGTATCATTTTCGTAGCGCTCTATTGATATCTGTGAGCGGTAAGCGCTGGGAAGTAAGCCTCCCGCCAGATCACTGAGTTCGAGGATACCCTCGTCAGGCAGTAGATCATAGTACATCGCTCTGCGCACTTCACCACGTATGTAGACCCGCTTAGACGCCGCTGGAATATGTATGATAGCATTGTCCCCAAGATAGAAATCCTGTGCATAGCTCGGATCTCGGAGAAATCTGTAGTAGTCCACCGTCTTGGTTTCACCACCAGAGACAATCTTGATAGCTCGTAGATTTCCCATCTCAGTCGGACCACCTGCAGCGGCAAGGGCATTGATAACTGTATTACTGGCGGGTAATGTGAGAGCGCCTACCTGTCGCACTTCGCCATAGAGGCTCACTCGTATGTTGCGAGCACTCACTACTTGCATGGCAAACTCATCATCTCTGAAGTTGTACACAGATTGCAGGCGCTTACGCACTAGACTGCGCGCTTCACTCAGTCTGAGTCCTGAGCAATATACTCTTAGAGGTGGCGACTTGAGAGATAAGTAACCGTCCTTATCGATCTGTATACTTCTGTCTATAGAGGACGGGCCCCAGCTCGATATCTGTAGTTGATCTCCAGGGCCTAGGATATAATCTTCTGATGCGGAGAGACCTTGAGCGGATAAGATTGCAGCATCGTCTTGATTCCACAGTGATGCGTGGCCATAGACTTGGAGACTGTCCGGGATGTCTATTCGGTCAAGCTCTTCCTCATCTTTGTCGAGAGAATCGAGGCTGAAAAGACTTGGTATCGTGTCCTGAGCTTTGGCATGTGGATCTACATAATCTTCAGGCGTCAACTCCAGTATGATCTCCTCAAGTATGGGCTCTAATTGGTCTAGCTGTCGTGGATCATTGAGATTTACACGTGTGGGATCTACACCTTTTTGGCGAAAGCCTGCATACAGATCAGCCTCTGATATACCTCGCTCTTGCAACTCACGCTGCACATCGGCAAAGCTTCCATAGCTCTGCTGTGCTACTAGGACTATGGGTCCTAAGCTACACAGCAATACGATACACCAGCGCAGTACTACGACTCCGCCGATTGATACATACTGTCGTAGTATGTCTGATATGTACCGCTGGTCACATGATCCAGCCACTCTTGATTTGCGAGATACCACTCTACTGTCTTTTTAAATCCTTGCTGAGGAGTCAAGCTCGGCTCCCATCCCAGTTCGCGCTGGATCTTCCCAGAATCGATGGCATAGCGCGCATCATGACCAGGACGGTCCTTGACAAATGTGATGAGCTCCCGAGAGCTTCCTGGCTCTCTTCCTAGCTGATCATCCATTACATCACACAATAATTGCACCAACTCTATATTCTGCATCTCATTATTACCTCCAATATTGTAGGTCTCGCCGTTGACGCCTTCTCTGAAGATGAGATCTATGGCCGATGCATGATCCTCTACCCATAGCCAATCGCGTACATTGGTCCCATCCCCATATACGGGGAGAGCCTTGGACTGACGGATATTGTTGATTACAAGAGGGATGAGCTTCTCGGGAAACTGATAGGGGCCGTAGTTGTTGCTACAGTTGCTTATCACAATAGGAAAATCGTAGGTATGATGATAGGCACGTACGATATGATCTGAGCTTGCCTTGCTTGCTGAGTACGGCGATCGCGGATCGTAGGGAGTCGTCTCTAGAAAGTAGCCTGTCTTGCCTAAGCTACCATAGACTTCATCTGTGGATACATGGAAAAATCGATCAAACTCCGCACCACCCTGCCAGTGCTTGAGCGCTGCTAGTAGAAGATTTGCCGTGCCGACAATATTGGTATGGATAAACGAGAGCGGATCTGTAATCGAGCGATCTACATGGGACTCTGCTGCAAGATGAATCACACCTGTCACTTGCCACTCGGACATGACAGTTTGCATCGCTGCGAGATCATTGATATCTGCTCTTACAAAGTGGTAGTTATCCGCTGATTCTACATCCTTGAGATTTTCTAGGTTGCCAGCGTAGGTCAGTGCATCGAGATTTACAATTCTCTGATCAGGATAGGCCTTAACCATACGTCGCACAAGATGCGATCCTATAAATCCTGCTCCACCTGTGATGAGAATAGTCTTGTTGCTCATAGTACTTTTTGCTTAAAATAAGTGAGTGTTTTTTTGAGTCCCTCAGCTCGATTAATGACGGGTTTCCAGTCAAGTATTTCTTTAGCTAGGGAGATATTGGGTCGTCTCTGCTTGGGATCATCTTCTGGCAACTCTACAAAGCTCAGACTTGCCTCTTTATTGCCTACCAGTTCTAAGATCTCCTCCGCAAATTCTCTGATCGTGACTTCATCAGGATTACCGATGTTGACTGGTAGTGTATAGTCACTGTGCAGCAGTCTGAAGATGCCTTCTACGAGATCATCCACATGACAGAATGATCGCGTCTGTCGACCATCGCCAAAGATGGTCAGCTCTTCACCGCGTATAGCTTGGGAAATGAATGCCGGCAGTGCGCGGCCATCATCTATCCTCATACGACTGCCATAAGTATTGAATATCCTGACGATTCGCGTCTCCACATCATGAAAGCGATGGTAGGCCATCGTGAGTGCTTCTTGAAACCTCTTAGCTTCATCATATACACCTCGAGGACCTATCGGATTGACATGCCCCCAATAATCTTCCGTCTGCGGATGGACGAGTGGATCACCATAGACTTCTGAGGTACTCGCGATGAGGATGCGCGCACCTTTTTCCTTAGCCAAGCCAAGCAGATTGTGTGTACCGAGTGACCCGACCTTCATAGTCTGAATAGGCATTTTCAAGTAGTCAATAGGACTAGCTGGCGAGGCAAAGTGTAGGATGTAATCAAGCTGACCTGGGACGTGAACAAAATTGGTCACATCATGATGATAAAACTTAAAGGCTGCATCAGGAAAGAGATGCTCAATATTTTCTAAACTGCCCGTAATCAAATTGTCCATGGCAGCGACCTCATATCCCTCTGTAATAAATCGATCACACAAGTGCGATCCTAAAAAACCCGCCGCACCTGCAATTAAAACTGATTTTTTCTTCTTCGTCATGCTAGGGGCAAAGATAGGACATGAGCTACCTTTATATCTATGAAGTCACTAGTCTTGAGTACTCTATGTCTCCTTATCAGTTGGATTCCTGTCCTAGCTCAAGATGAGCCAGAAGAGAACAACCAGTTTGGCGTCCTACACTTCCACGCTGGATACGGTCTCGACTGGTCTGCTCTGGACATGGCAGATCGCTTTGGTCGCAACTTTCAACTAGGTGCAGATTTAGATTATACCACACCTACCCAGTCTTATATAGTTGGTATCACAGGACGATTTTTATTCGGAGACAAAGTACGTGAAGATCCTATCGCCTTTCTGCGCAGTAGTGAGGGTTTAGTCGCGAGCCCAGCTGGAGTCAATGTGCCAGTATTTCTCAGGATGCGGGGTGGCTACTATGGTGCTCATGTAGGTAAACTATTTTCTCTCTCAGGTGGAGATAAGCGGAGTAGTATCCGCGCCACTATTGGCCTTGGGCTGCTCCAGCACAAGATCAGACTACTTGATGATAGCCAATCACTCGAGCTCGCCGAAGGGCAGTATCTCAAGTCTATTGACAGACTGAGCAATGGTCTGGCTATCAGACATCAGCTTGGTTACCAAAAGATAGATCCTGATGGATTCCTGCATTTCTACATAGCTCTAGAGCTCACTCTAGCTAGCACCGCCTCGCGTAGAGACTATGATCTACAACTCATGCAGCGCGATGAGCGCAAGCGCACTGATATGATCATCGGTCTGCGGGCAGCATGGTCCTTGCCTCTCTATTACACTACAGATGTAAAGCGCACATACTACTACTGATCATGTTCCTGTATAGCATCGCGATCAGGCTGTATGGTGTAGCTGTAGGAATAGCAAGTCTATGGAATCAGAAAGCCAAGAAGTGGATCGATGGTCGCAAAGACTGGGAAATGAATCTCACAGCAGCAGCGCCATCGGAGCCCGTCTTCTGGATGCACTGCGCCTCACTAGGAGAGTATCAGCATGCGCGGCCGGTACTGATGGAGATCAAGAGGAGAGACCCATCTACGCCTTGGATATTGTCCTTTTTCTCTCCATCAGGTTATGACAACTTTACTGATCACGACTTGGTCGACTATGTATTTTATCTACCACTAGATACAGTCAATAATGCTCGTGCGCTTTTAGGACGCATTTCCGCGAAAGCGGTCTTCTTCACAAAAGCTGAGCTCTGGCCCGCCCTGTGGACTCAGCTGAAACAGGCAGATATACCGCACTATCAGTTCTCCGCCAGTTACCACAGTAAATCTAGTATCTTATCGAGAGCGCTGTCGCGCAAATGCCTCCAAGGCCTCACCCTACTCTGCTGTCAAGATGATCAGAGTCAATCGATTCTAGCCAGCTACGATATAGCTGCGGTGACCACAGGGAATCCACGCATAGACGAGGTCATGCGTCGGAAAGAAAGTGCGGCATACCTTACTAAAATCCAAAATTGGTCTAGCAATTTTGAACTTGTAATCGTGGCAGGTAGCACTTGGCCTGATGATATGGAAATCTGGTCGAAATGGATACACACCATACCGCCTCAGATCGGCTTTCTTTTTGCTCCTCACGACGTAGGTGCTGCTAGTGTACTGAGGCAGATAGACATCCTCAATGCTAAGGCTATCGTACGACACACAGATCAATCTGACACAATCATCGAAGAGAATGCTGTCTACTGTCTAGACACGATAGGCCTACTCGCTGCAGCCTATCAGTATGCCGATATTGCCTACATAGGCGGTGGTCATCGCACAGGATTGCACAGCACATTGGAGCCTGCGGCTTACTCGCTTCCCCTGATGATAGGACCGAACTACAACACATTTCCAGAAGCGGTTGCCATGGTCGGTCTTGGTACAGCCAAGGTTGTCAATTCCGCCTCTGAACTGAGCAACACAATATCAATGCTTCTAGATGACGACTTTCGCGAGGAAATAAGCGCCAAGCAAATGCATTATATGAACGATCACCTTGGCGCTGCACGTAGAACTGCTGACCATATATGGAATACTCTCAGACGATAAATCAACTTGTGAGCCAGGCCAGGACCAAGCGTATCCTCGTCATAGGGGATGTCATGCTGGACCAGTATATCCATGGTAGCCATGCTGGCCAGTCGCCAGAGGCACCCGTGCCTGTGATTCGTCATGAGTCCAGCTTCTCCAGACCCGGCGGTGCAGCCAATGTGGCCTTGTCCCTCAGCTCTATGGGTGCCTCAACGACACTCGTAGGGGTATGTGGAGATGACAGGCACGGAGCAGAACTCATAGAACTGCTGCAAAGCGAAGAGAGACTGGCTATACATCTATACTCGTCCCCAGAGCGGAGAACTACCTGCAAGACTCGTATCATAGCGGGCGATGCACATGTACTACGATATGATGAGGAGGATAGAGAGCTACTCACCACCAAGGAGTCAGAAGCACTGGGCTTGATGATAGAGCAAGCCATAGCTGATACAGATCTAGTGGTGCTACAAGATTACAATAAAGGCACGCTGACACCTCCACTTATAGAATATGCTATAAACAAGTGCCATGAGCTCGATGTACCTGTCTTGGCAGATCCCAAGCGCCTTCACATCAGCAATTATCAGGGGGCAACTCTGCTCAAGCCCAATGAGAAAGAACTCAGGCAGATAGCAGCAGACATGGCACTGTCAGGCGAGAACGTAGAAGGCCTAGCTACAGAGCTACATCGTGTGCTAGAGCTCAAGCACTTACTAGTGACGAGAGGCGCACAGGGAGCGATTCTCGTATCATATGGTGAGAATCGACGCTACGAAGCCGAAGAGATTGACCTAATTGACGTGTGCGGAGCAGGTGATGCTGTCATCACTATGATGGCCATCGCTCTGAGCTGCGGAGAAGGAATAGATTCAGCGACTAGGCTAGGATTGCACGCTGCAGCGGTTTGCTGTCAGCACCTCGGGGTCTATCGTATGCGAGCAATAGATTTCACTACCTAGCCCAGTCAAAGAGACAGATATAATGACTTTTGTCGTATACAATTCTTTACGATAAGCTCACATGAGCTATCTTTAACCTTCACGATATTCTAAACCAAATATAAATATTACATGATGCGAAATTTTACTCTTACACTTTTTATCCTAGCGCTAGGGATGGGCACTGCGATGCAGGCTCAAGATCTCGTTGTGCTATGGCCGGCTGATGGCGATTCTGCTGCAATTGCGAACAGCCAATTTGACGGTGGATTGAATGATTGGACTACAATCAGCCAGTTCACATCTGATTCTACCGACGCTGGTGCCCTATGGGTATGGGAAGCTGACGGAGCCGCTGATGTAGGTTTCTTCTGGGGTACACGTCTAGGCATCATGTCACCTTCTGCAGCTAATGGTGCTGTAGTTTTTGACTCAGATGGATACGATAACGATGGTGTAGATCCTTTTGCCAACGGATTCGGTACAGGATCAGCTCCATGCTCCGTGATCGGAGGTACTGGTGCTACAGAAGGTCTAGGTCACAGAAGTGAGCTGATCTCTCCTAGCATTGATTGCAGTACGTTTGATGAGATTTCACTTGAGTTTTCTCAGTATTTCAGACGCTTCACACCTACAGGTGCTTTTGTTGCTGTAAGTAATGATGGAGGTGCTACTTGGAGTGCAGACATACAGATCAATCTAGATATAGATGCTAATGCAGAAACTGTCAACGGTGCTACAGTTCTTGTAGACATCACAGAGTTTGCTGCTAACCAAGCTGACGTAAGACTACGTTTCTCCTATCAAGGATGTTTCTACTACTGGATCCTCGATGATGTAAGACTTGTGCTTCCTCCAGCGATAGATGGTGGCCTTGGCGACTTCTTCTATGGTGTAAACTTCGCTACGCCTGCTACGCAGATTGCGGATGACTCAGTGGGTTTCTCTGTAGACTTGACGAATGTAAATCAACCTCTCGTGAACACTTCTATCACTGTAAATGTGAACGCGCTAGATGATCTAGGTGAAGTAACTGCTAATCTACACACAGAGACAATCACTCTAGGTGATGTAGAAGGTGGTATCGCTGATTCAACTTTCAACTTTGTAGAGCAGTGGGCTCCTGGTAATCTAGACATCGGCCTATACGAAATAGTCTATACACTGAATGCTGACAATCTCGGTGACGATTTTGATCCTTCAGACAACCAAGTAGGAAATCAATTCCGTGTGACGGATGATTTATATGCTAAAGAAGGACGTACAACCACAGGTTTCCGTCCAGGGGCCGGTGGTGTATATGCTACTGGTAACATGTACAGAACATCTAATACATGGGGTAACATCGTTTACTCAGCAGTTTCAACAGATTTCAGTGCATTCACTGCTGGAGCAGGAACTGACGGACCTCTTGCAGGTAAGTTAACTAATATCTATCTCATGAAAGTCAACGATGGCGTGGCACCAGATTTTGATGCTGCTGACTTTGACCCAATGGGCGGTTTCCTTGATAATCCTGCTCTTGAAGTGATCGGTTTCAATGAGTACACATTCACCGAGCCAGATATGGATGAAGACGCGACAGTCGACCTTCTCGATATCATATCATTTGAATCTCCTGTAACTCTTGAGCCTAATAGCTTTTACTTCCTCGTAAACGATTATGCAGACGGAAATGAAGTGATCTTCCACGGTTACAACAATGTTGACTTCGACTACTTCCAGATATCTACAATCCTCCATACCACGCAGTGGTTTCTTGGTGGATTTGGTCCTGATGTAGCTGCGACAAATCGCTTGATGATTGAGCCTGGTGTAGTTGCTACCGCTGAAGTGCTTGAAGAAACAGCAGTAGCTGTTTCTCCTAATCCTACAGTTGATTTCATCAATGTCACGATGAACTTCGATGAACCTACAGAAGCCCAGATCTGGGTGCTAAATCAAGATGGCACTATCGCTTACTTCCAAGAGTATGATAGCGTACAGAAAGAAACTAAGCAAGTTGATGCTTCAGCTTTTGCTGCAGGTGTATACATGGTTCATGTAAACACACCTCAAGGTATCAGCACTGATAAAGTAGTAGTAGTGAAGTAATCACTTCTCGCACTTCATCTATAGATATTGCAAGGAGCTGTCCTCTCACGAGGGCAGCTCCTTTTTTTTGCTATCAGGTAACATAGCTTAGTTAGTCCTACGATAGTCAAAAATCACCTACATCTGATGAGATCAGTCATAGACGGACTGAGAGGAGACTTCTTAAATAAATCATAACAATCATACTCTGAGCAAGATGAATTAAACCCAATTCGTGCATTAGGCTTCGTAGCGAGAGCCGCAGCTGCGATAAGATGAGGTACTTCTCTGACGAGGCATAGCGAGCTATGGCGAGGAAGATAAAGGCCTCATCTTGAAGCAGATGTGGCTCGCAGTAGAAGCATAGCACAATTGTCATATCACTCCCCTAACTAAATGATAAATGGGCGAGATCCACCCGTAACAAATACTTACGCCAACGACACGCATGATATATCGTCTATCGTACTGATTGATCGTCAGTTACATCGCTGATAAAAATTCACCGAAAATCCTAATGCACTTATTGGGTTAAACCCTAGGCGTAACAATGGCATCAAAGAAGCACATCAAATCTTACAAACTATGAAATCCTTACAGATCCTTATCGCCCTATTCCTATTCGCTGTCTGCTCTGTACAGGCACAGCCCTCACATAGATCATACCATCAATTACTAGATCAGCTCAAGCTTTCTCAGGAGCAAAAATCTGAGATCGAAGCCCTACACATCTCTCGCAAAGCTGAGTTGAAGACACTCAAAGACAACACGAGCTTATCAAAAACAGATAAGCGTGCAGAGTTGGAGAAAATCAAGGAAAAGACGCAAAATGAGATCAGCGCTATCCTTACCGTAGAGCAGAGGCAAGAACTTACTCAACTTCGTGAGACAAGAAAAGACCTAGATAAACTTATGCGTCAAGGTAGTCATCAGAAAGCAAGTCCTGAGCAACGCGAAGCACGTCAAGCGTCCAACGCTCGGATATCTAGTGCACTTTCCAAATCTGAGCGTAAGACTCTTGCCGCCGTTATCACAGAGATGAAGGCCACGCAAGATCCTACTGAGTCACTTCAAGCGTCACCTCGCGGTCCTAAAGGGAATGCAAAGTCAAAGCACGCTCATCGTGCTCTGCACGATATGAAGGAGAACAGCCCTGAAGACTATACTCAACTAGTAAAAATGTCAGAAAAGCATGCAGAGCTTCTCGATGCAGAATTCCAACAGAAGGCAGACGCGCGAGGCGAGGCTCAAGGTCGCAGGTCAGAACATCGACGAGCTAAAGTTGCCGATAGCGAAAAGCCTCAAAAAGCTAGTCCGGAAGATCGTACTGCCCATCGCAGAATCATGCAACTGCTAGCTTCTCAGCGTACTGTAGATAAGAAAAAATAGAGTCGCCCATGCTAGCACTCCGCTAGACGACTCAGTCGCTCAATCTCGCACGACTTTGATACAGCAGGCCGCCATCAAGTAAAAAGGCCCTGACGACACTGCATATATAGCAATGTATTCAGGGCCTTGGTGGTACCCGGAGCGGGGGTCGAACCCGCACTCCCGCAATGGGAACAGGATTTTAAGTCCGGCGTGTCTACCAATTCCACCATCCGGGCATCATAGTAAAAGTATTGCTATTTTATCAATGTACCGACATACAATTCTCCGATCTTTCCCCAAAAGCGAGGATTATCCAAGCCCCCGATGCTTGCTTGCTAATTGGGTGAACGATGAGCTTTACAAGCGTGATATGGTAGCCAGCAACAGGTAGATTCGTACAGTATCATAGCGTAAACCATCGGAGACATTTTGCGCTTGACGCATGTCCAGTTTTTAGCTCTTCTGGATAGGTGTATAGGGAATCCTGCGACGTCGCACCACATACTCGTACAACCAAAAGATCAAGATCGGAACTAAGATTCCCAGAGCTGAGCCCACGAGGATATCTTCTAGGAAGTGTACCGCTAAGTATACTCGAGAGAGAGCCACACTTGCTGCTAGTAGAAACAAGCCTATCTGTATCCACGCGCCCCGACTATAACTGAGAAGTATGACGGTAGCGCAAGCAAAAGCCAGCGAACTGTGACCTGATGGAAAACTATTGCAGCACAGCACTCTCAGTCCCTCAGCAAATGTGAGTCCAGCATCTTCTAGATAGACAGATGGCCTAGGAGCGCGATAAACTACTTTCTTCAAGATATCAACCACCACTCCTTCTACGGCGAGGGCTATAACCGCTGGCACAAACGTTTTTTTCCGCAGGAGGCCTACGGTCACGAGTGTCAACAGGATAAGCGGATAGGTGCCAAAGTCGGTGACCACTCTCACGATTTTATTCAGAGTCGGAGTATAGAACTCTTGCATCTGCAACACCAGAGCGCCTTTTTCGCCAGCTACAAAGTAGTATACTGCCCCTGCAGTCGCAAAAAAAACGAATAACCACAAGAAGATCTTCATGCGGTCCAAAGTACCTTTGATGTAGTTGTCACTCATATCTGATCGTCATACTTACATTAGCCATTATCCATTCCCTCAGAGTCTATCATCACAGTGCCTTCAAGTCTCGCTACCATGAGTAAGCGTGGCTTGTTCGTGCTAGTTGGATTGATATCTCTCGTGATATTATCCTCAAATATCGGTGGTCTGGATCTCTATGGATTTGACGAGGCCAGAAATGCCTATTGCGCCCGCGAAATGCAGCAAGCAGGCGACTGGGTAGTCCCTACATTCAATGGAAACCTGAGAGCACTCAAGCCTCCTCTACACTACTGGGGAATGATCATAGCCTATGAGACGCTAGGGTATGGCGGGATAGGTGCGCGCTTAGGTGGTGTACTCGCTGGTGTCATGACCGTACTCTTGATCATGGCCTGGACTTGGAAGTATCACGGGAGGCAAGCCGCCTTACTAAGCGTCCTCGTGCTTCTCTCTAGCATACACTTCAGCATACAGATACATCAAGCCGTACCCGACCCCTATCTGATACTATTCATAGCGCTCACGGTCCTCAGTCTATATCACTTCACTACCATAGGCAGCAAGGGCGGCCAAGCTCTTAGCTATATATTTCTAGGACTAGCGATACTCAGTAAGGGCCCAGTGGCAATAGTCCTAGTAGGATTATGTTATCTGATATTCTTAGTCCTATCACGTCAGTTGCGCTGGTCTGTAATTATCAGTTATCGACCGTTTCTTGGGCTTCTGATCGCCCTGTGTGCGAGTGCTCCTTGGTTTTTTCTGGTGCATCACCGTACTGGTGGAGCCTTCACAGAAGGATTTTTCTTGACCCACAATCTCAGACGATTTAGTGAACCACTAGAAGGTCATGGAGGACTCTTCCTCCTTACGTGGCTCTACGTCATCGTGGGTATGCTGCCCTTCAGCCTGCTGCTCCCAGCTGGCATCATACAAGCCTGGAAAGCACGTGCTCGCCTGACACATCCTCAGCTGCTCGTGATATCAGGTGGACTCGCTGTAGTACTCTTCTTCTGCCTCTCCTCTACCAAGCTGATCAGCTACACCACGCCGGCCTATCCGTTTGCCGCGATAGTGATAGCACTGTACGTGCAAATGTTAACTCGTAAGGCCAAGAGATCCGCTATTCTTTTACACCATGCCAGCCACATTTTTCTCGGCACAGTGCTTACAGTCGCCGCATACCTGCTCATCGCACAGGATGAGAGCCTGCATAGCCTACAAGCGCAGAGTCTATTTACACTGATCATACCATTAGCCGCGATCATCGCTATAGCTCTAGCTATTCGCTCTAGGTACCACCTATCCTGGTGGGCACTAGGCACTGGACATGCGCTGGCAGGTATGCTCTTCTTCTACTATTTCGCCCCGCAGATGGACGAGCTCAGTCCCGTCAGACTTATGGAACCGCAGGTAGATCTAGAACAGACCATAGTGTCTCACGGCCTCTTCAATCCTGCTTACTTAAGTCTCTGGGATCGGCCTATACCTAATCAGTGGGACGTTCCAGCTATCACAGACTATCTTGCCGAGGCAACAGATACCGTGTATGTACTTACACAGGAGCGCTACCTTGATGGACTCAAATCTATACCTGATCTAGAAGTTCTCTCCGTGGAGAAAGACCTTATTGAAGCACAGCGCTCTGCGATCCTTATCTATGTACCTAGATGAGCAAGTCCAAGATAGAAAACTTCGTCATTCCTAAGTTGAAATTTGCTGGCACCTCCGGCATCTCTACCCTTTTGGATTATGTGGTCGTGTTCTTACTGCTTGATGTGGTGGGCTACCGCACAGAAGCGGAAGTGCTAGGAATCACGCTCTTACTGGCCAATACGATTGGCACGGCAGTAGGCATGATTTCCAACTTTATCCTGCAGAAGAAATACGTCTTTGAGACACGACGAAAAATATGGGCCGTCATTCTGCTCACACTGGGTTTTTCTCTCTTTGCCTTTGTGCTCAATCAAGCTCTATTTGAGCTCATCCGTACGGAGAGCGGCTTCTTTGCTGATCATACCTTCTTGACCAAGATAGTGGTCACGGGGACTGTGTTTGTGTTTAATTTCTACACCAAGCGATTGGCCTTTGAGAAGCGCTTGGAATGAAAAAAGCGCAAGTCACCGAAGTGAACTTGCGCTCTGGAGCGAAAGACGAGATTCGAACTCGCGACCCCGACCTTGGCAAGGTCGTGCTCTACCAGCTGAGCTACTTTCGCTAGTGCTTTTTTACGAAGCGGCTGTAAAGATAATAGCATTTCGTCGGATCCAGAAATGATCAGTCATAAATAATTACTGATTTGGCTAAGCCCTCCACTCTCACAGCATTCTGCTACAGTATCTTCGCATCTTTATGCGTCGTCTTCAAATGCCGATAGTGCTCATCCTTCGATTATTGCTATGCACATCACTCCTGTGCATGACCAGATCATACCTAGCGGCGCAAGATGAAATATCACTGAGCGAGGTCAGCACACCATCTGAAGCTCTCATAGCCTATTGCACACCAGGAGTCAGCAACAGCACCCGTGCCAAAGGCGCTGAGATAGCCTATAGAAGAAGCACTGCCTATAGATGGAAACAAGGGAATAATGAGATTGATGTAGACCCATACGAGCATCTCGCTGCCACCATCAGAGCACCTCTGCTACTCCGACCGAGGACGAAGGTACTTCTCGGCTTGAGACATAGTAGGGAGCGTTACAGTTTATCGCCAGATTTGCTCACTGATGATAAGGCAGAATACATCAACTACAACTTCCTTAAAAAGTCTTCTGCACGCCTTATCGCCATTCACTCGCTGAGTGAGAAAAACTACGCTGGTGTGATGTTGCAGACGAGCTACCATGGCGACTACAAGGGGCTCGCGTCGCTGGATTCAGAGTACGCTATCTATCGTCTAGCTACGCTCTACGGCTGGAAGTGGTCAGAGCACTCCGAGATGGGTATAGGGCTCTATTTCAATAATAGCTTCCGTAGTCGCAGCGTACTGCCATTTGTACTGCTTAATTATAACTTCTCGTCTCGCTGGGGATTTGAGTCGGTATTACCTGCTCAGCTGGGCATGCGATACAATGATAGCCCCCAGTCCATCTTCTATGCAGGAGCAGAGTTTCAGAGCAGCAGCTTCTACGTGGCGCGGGACACCGAGAGTCTGATGGATGACTTCTATGTCAATGATTCACACATCGTCTTTAAGGCACTTTGGGAACGCCAACTAGCAGGGTGGCTATGGACTGAGATCGAGATAGGTTTTCGTATGTCTCGCCTAGCCCGACTCGAAGATCCGGGTCCTCGACCTCGCACGGGCTCAGAGTACAATCAGACGAACAATGCCTATCTCCGGGTGGCCATATTTTTATCGCCACCTGATGACATGGGGCGCTAGCTCAGACTATCAAGGGTACAACTCACATGAGCACCATAGAACTTGCTATTACCCATTTCGTGCATTAGGCTTCGATGGATAGTGACTAGCTGCAAGAGCGTCAGGTGCTCCGCCGACGAGTCATAGCGTGCTATGGCGCATCTCGACTGCCGCTCGATGAACGGCTCTGTAGGCTCGTCTTCACTGCGTAAGGCGAGCAAGTGAAGCTTGCCTACCTCTGGTAGGGGCCTGAGGCTGAAGCAGATAGACGCTAGGCGCGAAGTCATCTGACGAGAGTTGACTTCATGGATAGAGCCCTTGTTTTAGCTGTAGTATTTCTGTAACAAAAACTTACACGCGCAGACTATTCTAAATCGTCATAAGTCTCTATAAACATGGACGTTATGTAAAAAGATGAGCCATCAATAAATCCTAATGCACGAATTGGGTATTACCCAATTCGTGCATTAGGCTTCGATGCATAGTGGCTATATGCAATAGCGTCAGGTGCTCCGCCGACGAGTCATAGCGTGCTATGTGCATCTCGGCTGTCGCTCGATGAACGGCTTGAAGGCTCCTCTTCACTGCG
>Ga0115029_1001478_pt1 | contig 16435 bp, 16 predicted proteins | sample SidtaG_3_FD_87297 | JGI IMG/M metagenome (GOLD analysis project Ga0115029, IMG submission 87297) | Marine algal microbial communities from Sidmouth, United Kingdom - Sidmouth_Asex1 metaG | ecosystem: Host-associated > Algae > Red algae > Unclassified | place: Sidmouth, United Kingdom | collected... | reverse complement strand
ACCAGGTCTGATAGCTGGGGGATGACGGGTTCTGCCGAGCACAGCCGATCGTGCAAAAAGTCCCAGAAAGAGATTCCCAGCTTTCGGCAGGTCTTTTTCAGGCTGATAAACGTGTCCCGACAACGTCGGCCTTCATCGCTGCGCGTGCCGCCACTGACCTTTCGTTTTTTCACGTAGTCGCGGATGTCTGTTTCACTGCCATTGGTGTGCAATGGGATGTCAGGGCACTGCAGCACTTTGAGAAGCTCGACCTTGTTTTTGTGAATACGTTTGAGTAGTTGGTTAAGCGTAGCGAACTCTGTTTTTTGTTTGAATATCTGATCAAAGCGTTGCGACAGCGTATCCTTGTCCCAAGCGTCCGGGTATCCTTGAAGCTCTTCAGATCGGTGTAGAGCGACCATATCTGATCACGCACGTGTGCGATATCCTGTCTATGCGACTCATTCAAGGGCAGCATTTTATGAACCAGGCGCTCTGCATGTATCCAGCACAAGGCGTGCTCAAGAATGTTGAATTGTCCCGCATCATCGCTCACGATAACCAGATCGTTGCAAAAACCATGCTTCAGCACGCTACCGAACAACGCCCCTTCGGTGGCAATGCGAACATGTCGCTCGCCTGTGATGTTCACCGAGTGCAGACACTCAAGCCAGGCGGCGTCATTCTCGAACTGATCACCTGTACGGGGACGTAATTTGTCCACCTGCACCAACGGCAGTTTCTGCTGCTCCATGTACCGGATCGCATCAAAGCTTAGGCAGTAGTCTTTGTGGCCCGCACGCAGAATATCCAGAAAATTCAGGCGACTTTTCGATGCGGTGCTTTTGAACCAGGCAAAGCAGTCATTACCGATATGAGTGACATAGCCGTTCTTGCCCCGGTGCCGGGCACCACTGTCATCCACGGTCACGTAGCTTGAAGAGCTTAAGCCTGCTTTCAACAGGGCGTCTTTCTCCTCGTGCAACTGTTCATGTCCTTTAGACAGGATCCACTCTGTCTGGCCGGCGGAGATATCAATGCCGTATTCGTGCAGTTGTTCCAATAGCAGCGGCTGTGTCGTCTGACAATGATGGTACTGGTACAGGATGAAGCGAACGAGTTCGGGGCCGAAATGGCGCCCACCGAGCTGTATGGGAAGCTCAGCTTTCACCGTGTCACCCGCAGGGGTAATTCAACGTTCGAGCCGATAGCGTGTGTTATGCGAGCTGATGATCAGATCCTGAACAATGAAATCGCGATAGCCCTTGAATCGTGAACCTGGCGGGACTTCAGTGTTCGGTGCGATATTCACGTCCTCATGAATAGTCAGTTGAGCGTTCTTGGATTTCTTCTTGGATCCGGCCCGTTTGTTCTTCTTGCCCCCGGTGCCACGCGATGTCTTGCCGGTCGATTCATTCATCCCACTGGGTTTGAAGGTCGGGCGTTTCTTCTCGCCCTTGAGTATATTGATCTCATCTTTCAACCCCGCAACGGTTTCCTCCAACAAAACAATGCGCGTTGCGTACTGCTCCAGTATGCCCAGCAACGCCTTGACCAGCGGCGTCTATTCCTCCTCGGGGATATCGGGCATCTGCGGCAGATTCTTCATGCACTGACTACAGCACAAATTCCAGAAAATGCCAGTGCTTGCCCCGATTTATTAAGAAGCTACTTATCTGGTTGACAAGGGTATGATTCCATTGCCAGATGATCAGCGTGGAGAGATTAGCGCACTGGTTAAGTCACTGTCGAAAATGGAGTTGAACTAGCTGCGCGGTGGCCTTTGTAACGGCTATATCACGGCCTACAAAGCAGCTGGATACCTGAAGCGCAATCTGTGCCTCCAGGTGTGCAGCGGCTTTTTTGTGGCAGCTGTTCTCGATGCCATAGCATTATGAGACAGTCCGCTGTCTGACGCGGCATTGTCACTGATCCGTGTAATGGTTCAGCGTATAACAGAAGAACAGGCAGTGGCACGTGTCGAAGACTACTCAGGTTATAGCTTGAAAAAGCACACTTGACATTGACTGCTGTGCCGCACACGACAAGTGTGCAATGGATGAGCTGAGACTTGAGCGACAGTTCATCAAGGATTCTCTTTTTTACAACGGTGGGCTGCAAGTGCAAGTTTGCGAATTTCGCACACGCATAGTGACTTGAGCACGTGACAGACGAACGTATTTTATAGTATTATTTTCGTCATACCCCCGTCATCTTCATGGCAGAAACTCTCGCCCATCTTCAAACCTCGCACGAAGTCAGAGAGCACTCATGAGCAAAGCCACATTCGACCCAACCCATTATAACCCCAGCAGTAACCCGCCGTTTTCCGCGGTTCTAGAGCGTGAAATATCCCGACGCACGCTACTCAAACGCGGGTGCGGTATGGCCGCGTTAAGTGTGTTCGGTGGCTTGGGTTTAAGTGCCTGCAGTGATAGCGCAGATAACACTGACGTATTGGTTAATGATGCTACGAATAATTTTGCATCTAAGTTGGGATTTGATTCTGTCATGGGATCGCGTCTGGATGCAGCTGTGGTGCCTGAAGGCTACAGGGCGCAGGTTCTGGCTCCGTGGGGCACACCATTAAACAGTCGTGCGAACCCCTGGCGAGAAGACGGAACCAACACCAGTGAGGATCAGCTCAACTCGGTGGGGATGCATCATGACGGTATGCACTTCTTTCCTATTGACGGAAGCTCAACTGATGGCTTGCTGTGTATCAACCACGAGTATATCGATATCGATGCACTACACCCCAACGGCCCAAGTATCGATGAAGCTGCAGGGCGGCGCACCAGCGCTGAAGAGGTGCGTAAAGAGATCAACGCACACGGTGTGACCGTGGTGCGAATTCGACTAGTGGGCGATGAGTGGGAAGTGGTACAAGACGATCCGCATAGTCGTCGTTTTACAGGTGCAACGGAAATGGCTATAGCTGGCCCTCTGGAATCAAGCCCTGCATTGATGACGCCCTATTCGCCAGTTGGTAATCGTGCAAGGGGTACGCTTAACAACTGTGGCAATGGTTATACACCTTGGGGAACCTATCTCACTTGTGAAGAAAACTGGCCGGGATACTTCACGAACTCGGGTACGCTCACCGCTGAACAAGAGCGCATCGGCCTGAGTACCGAAGGCACGCGCTATGGCTGGGATACCGTGGCTGGTGATCAAACCGAAATCGATAGCGAGTTCGCCCGTTTCGATGTTACGCCAACGGCTGCCGATGCCAGTGGGGACTATCGCAACGAGGCCAATGGACATGGCTATATTACTGAGATTGATCCCTACAACCCTCAGTCGATGGCCACCAAGCGTACCGCCATGGGACGCTTTCGTCATGAGAGCTGCGTGTTCGGTAAGCTGGTTGAGGGGCAGCCGGTCGTGTTCTATTCAGGTCATGATGCGCGCTTTGAATACATCTACAAGTTTGTGTCCAGTGCCAACTGGGATCCTTCCGATGTCTCGCCTGTCGATCGTCTTGCCACCGGAGCTAAGTACCTTGATGAGGGTGTGCTGTATGTTGCTCGCTTCGATGAAGGTGGTGTAGGGCAGTGGCTGGCGTTGACACCCGATACCACGACGCTTGATGGTGGTCGGTTGGGGGATGTATACAGTGATATTGCTGCCATCCTTCTTGACACGCCCGGTGCTGCTGATCTTCTGGGTGCAACACCCATGGACAGGCCGGAGTGGATTGCCGTCAGTCCCGTTGATGGGGCTGTCTATACAACGCTGACGAACAATACACGACGTACCGGTGAAACACCGGAAACTGATGTCAACCCTGCCAATCCGCGTCTGGACAACGAGTTCGGGCACATCATCCGCTGGATGGAATCCGATACCACCGCCTTTACGTGGGATATTTTCCTGTTTGGTGCGCCAGCGGCTGGGGATGTGAACGTCAACCTCTCCGGGCTGACCGACTTGAACCAGTTAGCCAGCCCTGATGGTATGAACTTCGATCCCAGAGGGATCCTCTGGATTTTGACAGACAACGGTGCCGAGGCGGTGGCTGAAGAAACCAACGACCAGATACTGGCTGTCATTCCGTCCACACTACTGGATGAAAACGGCAATCCCGATGTCATCAACCCCAACAACCAGAGTGAATTGAGGCGCTTCTTTGTCGGGCCCAACGATTGCGAAGTCACGGGCCTGGCCTTTACCGACAACTACCAGAACTTCTTCATCAATGTGCAGCACCCTGGTAACTGGCCCAGTACCAACGATGCAACGGTTGAGACCGATGCGGGTGTGACGGTAAGGCCACGCGCCAGTACAGTTGCCATACGAAGGATTGATGGTGGACCCGTGGGGGTTTAGTACAGGTAATTTATCGTAAGCCAGGAGTCTGTGGGGCAGGCTCCTGGGCTGCAGAAAGCAGACCGTACGTATTGGTTTAGATGGTATCCATTCATAGCTGCATTGAATGAGTTATAAGAACCATCAATCATTGGCCTGAGCATCATCGGAGTCGCTGCAAAAGTATCACTGCCATTCATCGCGCTATGAAAGATCTCTATTACTAACAATGCGTGTGATGGAATTCAGGTGGAATAACAAGCATGATCATGGCGGTATCCAAATGACGGGTAAGCAGGTAATAATGCGTCATACCGAACGTATGGTGATGTTGGCTAAGACTACGCTTGATGAACTTGAGCTAGCCGGGGCTGTTTGCCTGAGTTTCCCTGTGTAGAGGATTTGTCTGAGCCTGACGTCAGACTGTTGAGCGCACGGTCCAAGGCTCAGGGTTCTATCGGTCAAAACATACCGGTTCAGCTTTGCGTATCTCATGCGGTCTTGACATCAAACCGATTAAAACACCCAGAAAGAGTCCGAAAGCGAACGAGATTTGTGAGCGAGTGATCGGCACCTTGAGTCGGGAGTGTCTCGACTATGTCATTGCACTATCAGAAAGACATTTGCGAAGAATTTTGCCGCTCCGAGTAGACCATTACAATCGGTCACGGCCACACAGTGCAATAGGTTCCGGAGTTCCGACCAGGGTTGCCAAACCGAGCGCAAACGTTGTGAGGCTACCAATAAAAATTATCTGACCAGATTGACTTTGCAAACCGGGCAAATGCGAAAGCACTATTGAGGTTGAACAGATCTGGACGCAACTTCACCATATGTTCGAAAACTGCTTCATCATCACCCATGTAAGCAATCATGGATCGTATTTCACTGCCACGTAGCGAGGCAATTTCGGATAGATCGTCGTTGGGAAGGAACTCGACCAAATTGGCTGAATAGTCCGCGATTGCTTCGGCGAGGGAGGGATAATCTTGTCTGCGTGTCATGATTTGCGCCTCTGGACTCATTGCTCTCAGCTGCATCAGGAAATCGCGGTTGAAGGACCAGAAAAATACGCGATCAAGCAAACCCGCATCGAGAACCTGTTTGAGAACCGGGGCAGGGGGAGCGGATTTGAATTCCAGATAAGCGCGCGCACTGTATCGCGTCAGAAGTTCGAGGACCTCTTTTAAAGTTGGAATGCGCGTGCCTGCGAAGAAGGGATCAAATTTCACACCGGCGTCAAGCTTGCGCAACTGTGCAAGAGTATGATTACGTACCAGGCCCGTTACATCGGTAGTGCGATCGAGCGTTGCGTCATGGATGACCACTACTTCGCCATCGGAGGTAATTTGCAGGTCAACTTCAATGTAATCGAACCCACCAGCCAATGCGCATTCTAAACTTGGTAACGTGTTCTCGGGTGCTATTGGATAAGCGCCACGATGACAAACGATACTGAAGGGGTAAGAGGTTGGCGCTTTAAATGGGTTAACCAGTTGGGGTGTGTCTGAACAGATGCCTGTTACCGGCTTTGTGCGGATATCAGCCATTCTACCCGGGTCTTCCTCATGCCAGATTACAACGTGTTTGCTTTCCAGAAAGGCACGGTTAAAAAAATCTGGTGTCAGTTCGTCTTGGGGTCGCTGCATATGCTCCCAACATAAGTGGATGATATCGGCCTTAGCCGAATGTGCATGTGGATCGGCCCCAAGGGGCACCAGCCCGGCCACAGGATAGTCGCTGCCCGCCTCTTGGAGGGTCTGAACAATCTGGGGACTAAAGGCTCCAATAATGACAGGGTTGATCTTTGTATCCTGCAACAAATGTAGTGTGGCCAAAGCAGCATCCACGTCTTTGATGTCGGCGTAAATTCCCGCACCAAGTTCGGCGGCCAACGCGATCACCTCAGCAAGATCTGGACAAGACGGCAAAAATTCCCGCAGTTCGTCGCGCGACAGACCATTGAGGGCTTGTCCGTCTGCCAGTTCGGCATCGTGGAAGACAACGGGCACGCCATCTGAGGTTGCCCGGATGTCTATCTCCCACATATCTGCACCCAGAATGTCGGCTTTTCGAAAGGCTGCTAATGTGTTGCCCGGCGCGTAAGCCGAAGCACCTCTGTGGGCTATTGCATAGGGCCGAGGAGGTAGATGCATCTCTGTCACAAACGGTTTCCGTCTGCAGAAAAAGACAGGATACGCTCAATTGCCACCCCCCAGTTTACTCGCTGGCCCACACTTACCTGTTCGCCAGAAGGCAAGATCGCACGGATTGCCTCACCGTTGTCAAGGCGAACATCAATCAACTCCTCGCGACCCTGCGGTTCAACGAAAATGACATCGCCTTCTAGTCCGGTGCCATGCTGGGGTCCGAAATGTTCCGGTCGGATGCCAATGACAATATCGCCTTTGGCATCAAGGTTTGTTGGGCGGGCGAGTGTCTGATTAGCCTCAAGTACGAGAGTTTCCAATGCAGAAACCGGGAGAAAAGATATCGGCGGGTTTCCGAGGAAGCCGGCAACGAACTGTGATCTGGGGTTTGCATACATCTCTTCAGGCTTGTCTAGCTGGACGATCTTGCCGTTTTTCATCAATGCGATCCGATCGCACATTGACATCGCCTCGACCTGATCATGGGTAACCAATATCGCGGTGATCCCGGTTTCACGCTGAATGCGTCTGATCTCTGAGCGCATTTCAAGCCTGAGTTTCGCATCCAGATTGGCGAGCGGTTCATCAAGAAGCAGCACATCCGGTTTTCGGATCATGGCGCGCGCCAGTGCAACGCGTTGCTGTTGGCCGCCAGACAATTGGGCTGGTCTGCGGTCCAGAAGTTCGCCGATCTGGACAAGGTCTGCCAGACGTGCAACTTCGCTCTTGATCGCAGACTTCTTCAGTTTCTGTACCTTCAGCGGAAAGCCGATATTCTGCTCAACTGTCATATGTGGATAAAGCGCATAATTTTGGAACACCACGCCAACGGACCTTTGTTGTGCAGGTAACGTCGTTACGTCGCGCTCGCCGAAATGCAGTGTGCCTCCACTCATCTTATGAATGCCGCAGATGGCAAAAAGAGTTGTGGATTTTCCGCACCCAGACGGTCCCAACAACGCCATCATCTCGCCACTTTTGACAGTCAGATTCATATCTTTGATTACAGTGACATCACCGAAGCGTTTGGTAAATTTACTGAGTTTGAGTTCCATTAGCCCTTCGTGCCGCCGCCGTAGATGTTCATGAGTTGTTTCTGGAACAGCAGATAGATCACAATTACCGGGATCGAATAAAACATGCCAATTGCCTTGAACAGCCCGAAGTCCGCGGTCGTATCGTCCTGAATGACTGCGTTCATGTAGGTGGCCAGTACTTGTGTGTCCGACCCGGGCGCTAGTACGAGCGGCAGAATGAATTCCGACCATCCTGAAAGAAACGAGATTATTAAAAGCGCTGCAAGACCGGGTTTGACTTGTGGTAGAACCAGTTCCCACCAGACTCTTGCGCGGCTTGCGCCATCCTGTACGCCGGCCATTTCGATCTCCCACGGGACTGTGTCATAGAAGCCCTTCATGATCCAGACCCCGAATGGGAGCTCCAGCGCTGCTTTAACCAAGATAATGCCCAGAAGGCTGTCAAAGAGACCCATGAACTGCAGAATGATGAAAATCGCGATGATCAGGGTAATTGTCGGGAAGGCGTGCAAAATGATCAATCCACCGAGAAAATAGGGACGACCTGGCATGTTAAGCCTCGACAGGGCATACCCTGCCATCGTGGAAAGTGACGTGACGGCCAAGGCGGTGGTGGTGGCAAAAATGAAGGTGTTAAATGTGACCACCCATATCGACGGTCGCCCAACATCAATCTTCTCCCACAGGAACCGCCAATTTTGAAGGTTCAGCTCACCCGGCCATAGCGAACCAGGATCTCTTTCGGTAAAACTGTCGAGGATCTGAAAGAGGTACATGATCAACAATGGCGAGGAGAAAATTGCAAGGATCAGGACCAGATGCCAGATTCGAGAATTGGCCGTCATTGTTCAATTCTCGGTTTGATCAGCAACTCTTTGAAATTAAAGAATCGCAGGTACAGGACGGATAGAGCTATGCCAATGAACACCAGCACCAGCGCGTAAGCTGCCCCCAATCCGTATTGAAGATTGCCACCATAGTTATTTAGAGCCGTATGATAGGCCGCGAGAGCCCAGACTTCAGTTCCACGACCAGGTCCGCCGTCTGTTGCGAGCAATATGTATTCAAACGAGGTCAGTAGGCTTAGCGTCTGGTAAGAGGTCATGAACAGTATAGGCCAGCGCATCTGCGGCAAAATGATAAAGCGAACTTGCTGCCAGCGATTTGCTCCGTCCACTTCGGATGCATGGAGCATCGATGTTGGGATCGCTTTGATTGCAGAGGAAAACAGAATCATGCCCAGAGACGCGCCAACGAACCCGTTAATCAGCACCACTACGGTCCAGGCATGCGTGGTCGTCTGCAGCATCCAGTTTTGGGCTGGCACACCAAACCAGCCCGTCGTGGTTGCAATAAAACCGTCATCCCAAGTGAACCATTTCCACATCAATACATACAAGACAGGTGGCAAAATTCGGGGCAAAAACCAGACAGCGCGAAACGTATTGGCGAGTTTGCCGGGTAGATAGAACGTCGACAACGCCAGAAACAAACCGAAGATGATGTTAAATATCAGCGTGCAGATGACATAGAACGCCGTGTTCACGGCGAATCGCATGGTCGAGGGTAATTCCAACAGCAGTTTGAAATTGTCAGTAGTCCAAACCCAACCCGTATATGCGACACTTGCTAACGCATCGTGATCGGCAGACTCGATACCTGTAGAAGACAGTGCTGTGCGGAAGGACGATTCAGTGCTATACCGCTCACCTATGATCGAAACAGCGAACAGCTCAGCGGCAGTCTTGCGATCCCGTGTTTTTCGGATTGGATCGTCTAACTCTCGCAGCAACCGCTCAAGATCGCGTCGGGCGGTGAACGTTTCACCCAGATAATTTTCCCTGAGCTCATCCGCGGTCTCATCGCTGAAATTTTCGGAAAGCGCCGCAAGACCCGCGTCGGTGATCTTGAAGCCTGCAGATTCGAGTTGTTCTATCGACTGGTTGCTGACCCCTGCATTCGACAAGCTTCGTAACTGGCTATTGATAATCCGGTATTCGCCTCCCATGATCCCTGTAGATGTCGACATGTTCGTGAATGCAAACACCACCGTCAACATCACAGGAAGTAGGAAAAAAAAGCACACCGCCACAAGAGCAGGTGACAGGAAACAGATTCCCAGCAGACGGGAGGTCATTGTTTGTTCTCCTCAGAGTTGTAGGCAAGGCGCTGTCAGTGCGCCTCACCCCGATCTTTGGATCAGCGTACGATGAGATCGTCGCCGATTGTAGCCTGCATCTGAGCCTCGACTTCAGCAACAGCCTCTTCAGGTGTTTGAACGCCAGTCCAGGCCGATTCCAGCCCGCGGAACATGGCCTCTGAGAACGCGCCGTACTGCAGGTGGTTCGGTTGCGCGTTAGCAGAACCCAGTAGTACTTCGGTTGCTTCAGATGCCCAACGGTTTCCGCTGTAGAGGTCTATCCCCTCCTGCGCTTTAGTTACTGCAAGGTGATTCGACTGGATTGCATGGAGCGTATTCAAACGCGGCTCAGTCGCAATCGCGACGAGTTGGGAGGCGACTTCCTCGATGCGGTCGTCTTCCTGCTTCATGACGAGATATACCAATGGGTGCGTGATTGTATTAGCGCGGCCTTTATCGTTGCCAGCCGGAATCAAAGAGAATTGGATCGTGTTCCAGAAGTCGTCGTTCCCTTCCGTTGCGTAGCGACCATAATGCCAAGTCCCACCATGCCAAAACGCAGCCCGACCATTTGCAACCTCGTTATACCATTGATCCCATTCAGTTCCGATATGGTTTTGTCGAGTTACACCGGCGGCTACTGCATCAACAAAGAACTGGTAGAACTCAGTCATCGCAGTTTTGTCGAGGACAAGTTTTCCAGTCTCGGGATCCATCACCTGTCCTCCGAAAGACTGGTAGAACTGTACATAGTCCGGCCCGTTTGAAACACGAGGATAAAAACCATAACCCTCTTCGACAATTCCCATTTCAACCGCTTTGGTCGCGTCAGCCAACACGTTTTGCAAGTTGTATTCGCCAGTTGCCACCTTGCCCGGCAGGGCGTCAATATCGTCTTCGCTATACCCCAGCTTGGACATCGTTTCACGCCAGAAGAAAAACGGTCGGGACTCAGCATCTTGCGGAATGCCCCACTGCGTGCCGCCTGATGAAGCGATCTCCATCAGGTTCGGGTAAACATTATTAAGCGGCCATGAATCAAGATCGACGTAGTCCTCGATAGGAACGATATAACCCGCCTGGCTCCACGGTGTGATGTCCAGATGGGATGTGACCACGATGCTAGGTGCGGTTCCAGCCTCAGCACCCAGCGTCACTCCCTGCTTGAATTCTTCCCAGCCCGCAAAATCGCGGCGACCATCAACCGTGATGTTTAGATCTTCACCGAGAATAGCGGCTTCCCGAGAGAGAATATCCGCAGCCATCTCGATGGCCTCTATGCGATAGCTGTCACCGTCGTTAGACCCTCCAGCCCAAACGGTAATTGTTATGTCTTCCGCCGTAGCGGGCAACGCAACGCTGATCATAAATGCCGCCAAAGCGGTCTTTCGCGCCCAAATCATCATCGGTTCCTGTCCATTGTTACTTTTGCCAAGGTAGAATAGTATATGTGAATCTGGTGAGAGTCTTGTTGAGCTGACTGTAAAAAACGGGTTACCCAGAATCGCTCGCGTCGTATTTTGCACCGCTTAAGTTAAGAAAATATTAAATTGACATTGCCCATTGCCCATCGACCGTTGATGTCGATGGCGTACGAGTCAAGAGAATGCAGGACGGGTGGTGGTAGAAAGCTGTGCGCGTTTTAATCAGACTCCGAGTTCGCTTGACAAGTTTTGTCGTGACGGTTTAGCGTCTCCTATAAGTAAACAGGTGGACTAGCAGCGATATGACCCGCCGCGATGTATTGTACTTCTACCAGAGCTGGGTTGATCTCGGGCTGACTATCTGGATCGATGGAGGTTGGGGCATTGACGCTTTGCTTGGCGAACAAACCCGAGCTCACAAAGATCTAGACATCACCCTCCAGGAGAAAGAATTGCCAGCTTTGTTGCGACATATCGCTGCTGAGCAGTTTGTCGAAATTCCGAAGCATGACAGTCGCGCGTGGAATTTCGTCATGGGAGATCCTCTAGGCCGGGAAATCGATCTGCATGTGATCGTGCTCGATGAGCAGGGCAACGGCCAGTACGGACCTTCGGAGAAAGGAGAGAGCATGTACCCGGCGCAGGCGTTGACGGGTAAAGGGCACATAGGTGACTGTAGTGTGTGTTGTATTTCCGCTGACTTTCAAATTCAATCACATACCGGATATAGGCTGTCATCGAAGGATTTTCACGATATCAGGGCCATCTGTACTCGGTTTGAAGTTGCGCTGCCAACCGAGTATCAGTAGAAACTGCTCTTGAGAATTACGGGGCGACGCGGAATCGTGTGAGTTGATTTGAGCGTTTTTGGGTAATGGTGGTAGGAACGATGCGATGATCTTTAGCTTCAGATATTCTTCATCACGATCGTCATATGCTTTACGCTGTATCACACGTATCTCGTTGTTGCCGCCTTCAACTAATCGTTAGACTCACTTTGTTGTCAGGGTGGCAGTACGATGCAATTCCATCCCAGTGTCTTTCCACCATCGCTGCAAATTTCACATACGGTTTGAGCCTTTTCCATTTCAAACTGTCTTCTCATCGCTCAGAAAATGCGCGAGCACCACGCTGAGGTCCGGCCCTGATTCGTGTAAAAACGCCAATGAACCCTGAAAACCGCTCAAGACGCGTACGGCATATCGCTATATCAGCTTAAAATTGCGATTGCCTTGTTGTTTCGGAATCTTGAGAGAGTAGGTACCCAAAAGGCTGATGTGCTCTGTTCGATACGCAGACAAGCTGCGAAGAGCCTCAGCGTCGGCAATGAATTCCTGTCGTTTGAGTTTGTCGATTGCTTTGCTCATCGAATCAACATTATGCAGAATTACCAAATTGGCTACCAGATGATTGTACGCAATCATCTTGTCCTGAGCATACCGCAGATTTTCCTGAATCATGCCACTGTTGTAGAAGAATACCCACTGTACGAATTGGTTAGATTCTTCGCTTTTGCACGTAGCTGCATGCACCGTTTCGCGTAGTTCGGTTTCACTGATGTATTGCAGCAAAAATTGTTTGCGCACAACACGGCCAAGTTCCCGGAAAGCATAGAACTGTGAGTTGCGAATGCTGTTTGAACCCAATCGCCTGATCATGGTTGATGCACTGACTTTGCCTTCACTAATCGACACCGCCACGCGTAGCATATCTTTGTAATTAGAGCCTGCTGAATTAAATGTTAAGCGAGCGAAATTTTCCGCACGCTGAATTTGGCTGGTGGCGCTGTCCACGACACAATCTGCTCAGAACATTATGCAGATAGCGCATCGTTGAGCTTATTGAGCGATGCCCCATGCGTCGTTGTATGACACACAAACACACACCGGCTTCGAGCAGTCCTGTGGCGTAGTTGTGTCGCAGCGTGTGAATGCCACCCGGCTTATTGATGCAGGCTTTCTTTGCAGCCGTGCGATAGATCCAGGAAGGCCCTGAACGGGTTATCGCTCTGTCAGTTGGGTGTCCTGAGAACAGCCATTGCGCCGGCGGGCCTGCCCGTCGCCAGTAGTCACGCAGTTGTTCAAGAAGGCGCACCGATAGAGGGACATAGCGATCCTTGCAGCCTTTGCCCTGATCGACGCGAAGACACATCCGTTTGAAATCAATGTCGCCAGGCTTCAACCGACACAGCTCACTGGCTCGAAGCCCAGCCGCAAAGGCGGTCATGAGAATCGCACGATGCTTCGGATTAGTGCTTACAGTGAGCAGACGCACCAATTCATCATCATTGAGAATCTGCGGTAGCTTGCTCGGTAGCTTGGCACCGGGGATATAGAAATGGGCCTCGGGGCGTTGCAACGTAATGCGACACAGAAACCGTATCGCGTGTCGTGCGGCATTACAGCTCTGCCAACACAGATGTCGTTCATCATGAAGATAGATCAGGTACTGCTGAATTTCCTCAGCACTGATCTTGTCTGGACTGCGGTTATAGTGTCGAGCAAGGGCGGTAACCGCTAGCAAATAAGCTTTCTGAGTGTTCTCGGCCATGCCGCGAACTTTCAGATCATTGGTCATGCGTTGGCGAAGTGTTGAAGCCATGATGTTCTCCCGTAGAGTGATCAATTGAAAATGAAACACGCCAGCGAGACACATCCGCTGACCGTCAATCAATCGGGTATCGCATCGGGAGTAAGATAGAAAGGGATTATCGTTGCGATAAGCCCATAGAGTGTGCAAAACAATAAGTTAGCGAGCTGAGCTAAAGTGTATTCAACGAATCACTATGACAAAGCGGTACGTCGCAATAGTCTGAATAATTTCATCAATCCAGACGCTTGCGTACATTCCGTCGCGGCACGCGACTCAGTTCAGTTTCGATTATGAAATTTATTCCATAATCGAAAAAACTTCTTGTTCGCTGATACACCTGCAGGTGCTGAGACTAGTGCGATGATTTATAGTATTTTGGAAACAGCAAAGGTTAACGGACAACATCCACAGCGATATCTAAGTGTCCTGCTTAGCGAAATCCCTAACGCCGAAGTGGCAGAGGACATTGAAGCGCTACTGCCGTGGAACATCACATCCGAAGAAGTTAACCGGCGCTACGCGACCTACCCAGCTCCATAGCGCTAACATACTGTTGCGTGATGTTGGTTGGGAATTAGGATGTGAGTGATGAGTCGCTTACATACAACTGTCGTCGATCGCAGCTTTTTACCTGACGTTGCTTCACGCTACTGGCCAGACTATCAAATAGGTGTTCGCCGTAGCTTGCACGATCCTCGCCCTCCAGTTGGTAATAACTGATATAAAAGCCGATCGCCCAGTTGCGAAGCGTCAGGCCGACATTCACAGCGCGAGCAGTATCACGTCTGGCCTGCTGATCAATGGAGTCGATCTGCTGGATCAGCGTATCGAATATCATTACCAATGCCTACTAAGGGTAGCTGCGGAGGAGGGGGGAAATAGTACGTTAGTCGGAGTTTCACCTCCACCTATACTAACCGATTCCATGACTCTTCAGAGAACCCGCTTTCTGAACCAGAAAATCGCTATGGATGGGAAACTCTATTCATCCATCTTGAACGTAATCAACATTATTGAATCGTTTGATTGTATTGATTCTTTCGACTGAAAGAATGGTACCGTTGACAGCGAGACAAACTGCGCCAGGAATTGTTGAAGCTTGCACGTACACGACGAGATGACGGTTAAGCGGTTGATCTGTGCAATAGCTATCGGTGTCTAGGGTGATCGCCTACACGATGGTGAGTCAATATACGTCCAGGAGCTTTGGGCCAACGGTATCCAGAACTCTGGGTCAACTAGTGGTCAATCATGTCAACATGGTCATTTAAGTTAGAAATATTGCCAATTAGACTACTGGTAATATGAAGTATGTAGATACTTAGAACGCATTTATCGCTTACTGTAACAGTCTGCTTATCACTGTCATGCGGTGGTTCGACCACTCAATCTAACATGCCATCTGAGGATGGTGAGTCGTTAGAACAGGGGCTGTTCATTGATACCGGTGTTGGAGGCCTGAGCTTTAATATCGACACTCTATCGGGGCTAACAGAGGATCAAGGGGTTTTTAGTTATAGGCCAGATGAAACGATCGTATTCATTATCGGTGAGTTGGTGCTGCCGCCGGTTAAAGCAAAAACTATTCTGACACCCATCGAACTTGGAAACGGTAGCGTGGACTCGGAAGCGACTACGATCAACATAGCCAGACTACTTCAATCACTCGATCACGACGGTGTATCCGATAACGGGATAACTATTCCGTGAATCCGTAGCTTCAATTAGCATTATGAGGCTATTTTCCCTGTAATAGTAGCGTATTCGTTATAATTCACGCATGGTAAAACTTCACTTTGGAGGTGAGCGGTGCGACGATTCATTATCGAGCAATCTGAAGCCGATATAGTCTCACACTCCGGCCTTGCTTTGATTGGTCAAGCGCTTAACAATCACAGTGGGCTGGGCGAGGCGGTCGACAAGAATGTACCGTTACGCCACGGCATTTGCCATAGCGATGTACTGTTCAGTTATCTCGGTTTGCTCTGTATTGGCAAAAGCGATTGTGACGCTATCGAGAACGTTCGCGACGATGATTTTTATACCAGCGCTCTGAATATTGACACCGTTCCATCAGCCGCGACTTTACGTCAGCGAATGGATGCCCGTGCTACCGAGTTCCTGCCGCTAGTGGATAAATCGTGTGTCGACTTTGTTAAAAGTGTAGCGGCTAAGGTAACACCTCTGCCAATGGGGCATGTGCCGCTCGATGCGGATGTCACACCCATGGACAATTCGCGAACAAAGAAGCAGGGTGTTTCTCGAACGTACAAGGGAATGGACGGATACGCCCCTATGATGGGATACATCGGGGCTGAGGGTTATTGCGTGGCTGTTGAGCTTAGGGAGGGCAAACAACATTGTCAGAAAGGCACGCCTGATTTTCTGAAACGTTTTCTGGCGAATGCCAACGAGATAACTGATACACCGATGCTGTTGCGACTGGACGGTGGAAACGATGCACTTGACAACGTGGATATTGTGCTGGAACACAATGAACCAGAGCGTGGACACACGGGTGTGGATTTCATCATCAAGTGGAATCCACGCAAGGAGAATCCTGAAGAGTGGTTCGATTATGCTTCAGACAATGCCTATTACGAGCAACCACGTGATGGCAAGCGGGTCTGGGTATTTGATGTCCAGCATGAGCGTACATCCGGTGGTTATGACTACAACATACGCCGGGTAATGCGGGTCGTAGAACGTACCATTGATAAGCATGGGCAGGCGCTACTTGTACCGGATATCGAAATGGAAGGTTGGTGGACCAGTCTGGATTTACCAGATCAGGACATTATT
>Ga0115029_1001473_pt1 | contig 16457 bp, 9 predicted proteins | sample SidtaG_3_FD_87297 | JGI IMG/M metagenome (GOLD analysis project Ga0115029, IMG submission 87297) | Marine algal microbial communities from Sidmouth, United Kingdom - Sidmouth_Asex1 metaG | ecosystem: Host-associated > Algae > Red algae > Unclassified | place: Sidmouth, United Kingdom | collected... | reverse complement strand
TAATCAGGAGTTCCATCTCCATCGGTATCGTCGTTCGTCGGGTCATCATCTTCATCTGCATCTTCGTCAGGTGTGTCGATGCCATCACCGTCATCATCGAAATCACGATAGTTAACGTCTTCGGTACCGTCGGTGTCAGGCAAGTCATTGGCCGGATCATCGATTTCATCGTTCACATCAAAACCATCGTTCACATCGCTGCCTTCATAACCATCATCTAGTCCGTCGCCATCAGAATCAACGCCTGTAAAGGTCTGATCGGGAATTCCATCAAAATTAAAATCATTACCCTCATTGTCATCGGGTACGCCATCATTATCACTATCGTAGTCCAAATAATCTTCTACATCTCTTTCGTCTGTATTAACGGGAGTGATACCCTCTGGATAAGCGGAATTTAAACCATCGTTCGACGTATAGGTAGCTTCATCGTCATCGTTCGGCGCGATATAACCATTGGTTGTCTGAGCTTCAACGTTATCAGGAATACCGTCGTTGTCGGAATCGATATCCAAATGATTGGGCACACCGTCTTCATCTAAATCATAAGGATCTGTCAGTGGATTATTGTCACCATCGATATTTGGGTCTTCAACTGCATCTAAAATACCATCGTTATCATCATCAAGGTCTGTACTATCGGGTACGCCGTCACCGTCAGTGTCGATGCCTTCTGTAGGATCCAGATAGTCTGGTGTACCATCGCTATCGCCATCATCATTAGTGGGGTCACCGTCGCCATCGGCATCTTCATCGGGCGTATCGATGCCATCACCATCATCATCGAAATCACGATAGTTCACATCTTCGGTGCCATCGGTATCCGGTAGATCGTTGGCCGGGTCATCGATTTCGTCGTTAACGTCGAAACCGTCGTTAACGTCACTTCCTTCGTAGCCATCGTCAAGTCCATCTTTGTCTGAATCTACACCGGTATATGTTTGATCGGGTGTCCCGTCAAAATTAAAATCATTCCCCTCATTGTTGTCGGGTACCAAATCATTGTCACTATCACCTTCAAGATAATCGGGTGTCGTTCCATTATCGGTATTCACAGGGTCAAGACCTGTAGGATAAGCAGAGTTCACACCGTTATTGGCAGCGTAAGTCGCCGTATCGTCATCGTTAGGTGCGATATATCCATTTGTGGTCTGAGCCTCTACATTGTCCGGAATTCCATCATTATCAGCATCTATATCGAGGTGATTAGGAAAGCCGTCTTCATCTAAATCATAAGGGTCTGTAAGTGGATCATTGTCCCCATCAATGTTCGGGTCTTCAACTGAATCTAAAATACCGTCGTTATCATCATCAAGATCGACATCGTCATTAACGCCGTCTCCATCGGTATCTGAACAGATAACCGGGATCAGGCGAATTCGAATACCGTTGACCGGAAAGCTAGAAGTTGTATAAAATTTAATATCTCGTGCGAAGTCTTGCGATTCCCATACAAATCTGTTCGGACCATAAATCGCCGTGCTCGTAGTGTTCTCAACATAGTAGTCGTTCAACTCGTTATCGGAGATAATACCTGTCGGTAACGAAGTGGTCTGTACATACTCTACATTGTCCATAGCAACTATTCCATCCCTATGATTTGCATCTACGCGGGCAGAATGTTCGGCGACCAACATAACGGGTACGGTACCTGAAAATGTGAAGGTGGCGGGAAGGTCTTTGTTTACCTCGAATAATTGTAGGGAACTTTTCGAACTGGCTCCGGACACACTTACCAAAATACTTCCGGCAGGCAGGCCCCATTTCGAACTGAGGTCGACATCGGTTGCGTTAAGGCTACCATCTGTTACCCCATCAGGAAAACCAAAATCGGTTGTACGCAACTCTTTCATCTCAAGAGACGAACATCCATCCATATAAAAAAAATACGGAGCCGTAATTGCATCTTTTTCGGAAATATCATTATTTGTCGTCTTGGTCAGCATCGGATCATCAGGGCCGGCAGCAAAAGATGTCGTAAGACCAAAAACCAGAAAAATTAAGCCAAGTGTAATGCTATCGTAAGATTTTCCGTTTAATTTCCAAAGGTTAAAATTTTCCATAAATGTTTAGTTTCGATTAAACTAATCACCATGGCATGTAGGTATTTCAGGTTATGATAAGAAGAGGGGACCGCTTAAAAAGTGTATGCAAGATATAGTTAAAATTTAGATCGCCAAATAGTTTTCAGCGCATAAATTATGAAAAATCCTTCAAAAACATATTTATTCGTCAAAGGGTATTACATAAACTTTTCAATAACTATTAAGATACGTTTTATTCGATAAAAAAGACGTTGTACACGGCCATAAATCTATAATTCCTATATTTTATTCAGCTTGTTCGCCCCGTCTTTCTGGCATGCCAGTAATTCAGCAAGAAAATAGTGGCACTGCTTTCAGATTAAGCTACTCCAAAAAAAATATGAAAATTTAATAGCGTATTTTAGTCCAAATTTTTTTTATGGGTTTTAAAGAACAGATTCAAAAACGAAGAACATTTGGGATTATTTCACATCCCGATGCCGGTAAAACTACCCTGACCGAAAAACTGCTTTTATTCGGCGGTGCAATTCAAGAAGCAGGTGCCGTTAAAAATAATAAGATAAAAAAAACGGCTACTAGCGATTTTATGGAAATCGAGCGCCAACGCGGTATTTCGGTGGCTACTTCTGTTCTGGCATTTATTTATAGGGATAAAAAAATAAATATTCTAGATACGCCCGGCCACAAAGATTTTGCCGAAGATACATTTCGAACTCTGACCGCTGTCGATAGTGTAATCGTCGTTGTCGATGTGGCTAAAGGTGTTGAAGATCAGACCGAAAAATTAGTCGAAGTCTGCCGAATGCGCAATATTCCCATGATTGTTTTTATCAATAAATTGGATAGGGAAGGAAAGGATGCCTTTGACCTTTTAGACGAACTGGAGCAAAAGCTTGGGCTGAAGGTAACCCCTTTGAGTTTTCCTATCGGAATGGGGTATGACTTTAAGGGTATCTATAATATCTACGAAAAGAACATCAACCTTTTTAGTGGTGATAATAAGAAAAATATTAAGGATATCATCGCTTTTGACGATGTAGGAAGTCCTGAACTTGAGCATATTATAGGGATTAAGGCAGCCGAAGAATTACGAGAGAATTTGGAGCTCGTACGCGGCGTATACCCAGATTTTGATAAGGAAAGTTATTTGAAAGGCACACAGCAGCCCGTATTTTTCGGCTCGGCACTGAACAATTTCGGTGTCCGCGAGCTTTTGGATTGTTTTATTGAAATAGCCCCATCACCGAGAGCTAAAAAGGCCGAAGAACGTCTAGTCGAGGCAAACGAAACGGATATGACCGGGTTTGTCTTTAAAATTCACGCCAATATGGATCCCAAACACCGCGACCGGTTGGCATTCGTGAAAATAGTATCGGGTACTTTTGAAAGGAATAAACCCTATTTGCACGTTCGCCATGATAAAAGGCTGAAATTCTCGAGCCCAAATGCCTTTTTTGCAGAGAAAAAGGAAATAGTCGACATCTCCTATCCCGGTGATATTGTCGGGTTACATGATACCGGAAACTTCAAAATCGGTGATACCTTAACGGAAGGTGAAGAATTACATTACAAGGGAATACCCAGTTTCTCGCCCGAACATTTTCGATATATCAACAATGCAGACCCCATGAAATCAAAACAATTGTACAAAGGTATCGATCAGTTGATGGACGAGGGCGTAGCACAATTGTTCACCCTCGAAATGAACGGCAGAAAAGTTATCGGAACAGTCGGGGCACTTCAATTCGAGGTGATTCAATACCGTTTAGAGCATGAATACGGTGCAAAATGCACCTACGAAAACTTTCCGGTGCATAAAGCCTGCTGGGTAGAACCCAAAGATCCTAAAAATGATGAGTTCAAAGAATTCAAAAGGGTAAAACAAAAGTTTTTGGCCAAGGATAAGAGAGGACAATTGGTCTTTTTGGCCGACTCACAATTTTCATTGCAGATGACACAGCAGAAGTACCCTAGTGTGAAATTGCATTTTGTTTCGGAGTTCGAATGAGGAAAAGTAAAAAAGTTAAAGAGGGAAAAAGTTAAGGGTGCAAAACTTCACTTATCAACTCTTAACTCTTAACTCTTAAAAAAACGAAACCCACGACAATTGTCGTGGGTTTCGTTTTTTTAAGCCTCCCCCGTAGGACCAAAATTAATCGGTATAGGAGGTTGCTCATAATCCTTTATCGTACCATGGGCCTTCTCAAAACGTTTCACATTATCGTTCAACGCCTTTAGAAACTTCTTCGCATGTTGCGGTGTTAATACAATTCTGCTTTTTACTTTCGCCTTTGGTGCGCCCGGCATCATGCTGATGAAATCAACAACAAATTCAGAAACAGAATGGTTTATGATAGCCAGATTGGAATAGATTCCCTCAGCTGTTTTTTCATCCAGTTCTATATTAATCTGTTTTTGCTTGTTTTCTTTTTCGGCCATGATTGTTTTAAAAATAGAACCAAGAAACTAGAACCAAGACCTTAGACAAAAAGTATCTACATTACGTCTAGTTTCTTGGCTCTTGGTTCATGTCTGTCTCCTGTTTAATTAGAATTTCAAGGCTTCCTTGCGGGCCATGATTTCATCATATTCCTGTTTCGATCCAACAATGATGTTCTCATAGTCGCGCATACCGGTACCTGCAGGAATTTTATGCCCTACGATAACATTTTCCTTCAAACCTTCCAAGGTATCTATCTTACCGCTTACGGCGGCTTCGTTCAACACTTTTGTCGTTTCTTGGAAAGATGCCGCCGAGATAAACGATTTCGTCTGTAGCGAAGCACGTGTAATTCCCTGAAGAATTGGCGTTGCCGTAGCCGCAATGGCATCGTTGGCAGTCACTAGGTTCTTATCGGCACGCTTCAAGATAGAATTTTCATCCCTAAGCTCTCTTGCGGTAATAACCTGACCTGCCTTAAGATTTTCTGAATCAGTGGCATCAAGAATGATTTTCTTACCGTATATACCATCATTTTCCCTGATGAAATCATCTTTATGAACCAATTGGTTCTCTAAGAAAATAGTATCGCCCGGATCCTGAATACGTACCTTACGCATCATCTGTCTAACCACGACCTCGAAATGCTTGTCGTTGATTTTTACACCCTGCAGGCGGTAAACTTCTTGAACCTCGTTCACTAAGTACTGCTGTACAGCTGATGGACCTTTAATCGCCAAGATATCTTCTGGAGTTATCGAACCATCTGACAAAGGCATACCTGCTCTGACATAATCATTTTCCTGAACCAAAATCTGATTCGACAGCTTGACCAAGTATTTCTTGATTTCGCCTAGTTTCGATTCGATGATTATCTCACGGTTACCTCTTTTGATTTTTCCGAAGGAAACAACACCATCGATTTCAGACACTACAGCCGGATTTGAAGGGTTACGTGCCTCAAAAAGTTCGGTTACCCTAGGTAGACCACCTGTAATATCACCAGCTTTAGCCGATTTACGCGGAATCTTGACCAAAATTTTACCTTCTTTGATCTTATCTCCAACATCTACCATGATGTGCGAACCAACAGGAAGGTTATAAGAACGTAACGTCTCTCCCTTACTATCTTGAATAAGAAGTGTAGGTATCAACTTTTTGTTCCTTGACTCAGAGATAACTTTCTCTTGAAACCCGGTCTGCTCGTCAATTTCTACCTGATAGGTAATACCTTGCTCGATATTTTCATAGGCAATTTTACCTGGAAATTCAGAAACGATTACACCATTGTAAGGATCCCATTGGCAAATAACATCATCTTTCTTCAATTTGGCACCGTTTTCAACAAACAGTTGCGAACCGTAAGGAATGTTATTCGTACTCAGGGTTATACCCGTTTTGGCATCGACAACCTTTATTTCAGATGTTCTGGAGATTACGATTTCGGCCGGCTTGCCATCGCTATCCTCACCTTTTACCGTACGTAAGTCTTCGATTTCGGCCGTACCGCCAAATTTGGCGACCAGTTTATTATCTTCTGAAATGTTACCCGCAATACCACCTACGTGGAAAGTACGTAACGTCAACTGTGTACCAGGTTCTCCAATAGACTGCGCAGCGACCACACCGACCGCTTCACCACGTTGCACCATTTTATTGGTAGAAAGGTTTCTACCATAACATTGGGCACAGATTCCTTTTGGGGCTTCGCAAGTCAATGCAGAGCGTACTTCTACTTTTTCGACCGGAGATTCTTCGATTTTCTTCATATCGGCCTCAAGAATATGTTGTCCTGCCTCCAATAAAAGTTCTTCGGTCAACGGATTGAACACATCGTGCAGGGAAACCCTACCTAAAATACGTTCTCCAAGGGTCTCAACGACCTCTTCGTTCTTTTTCAATGCCTCTACTTCGATACCCCTCAAGGTCTCACAATCTTCGATATTGACAATGACATCTTGTGATACATCTACCAATCGACGAGTCAAATATCCTGCATCGGCAGTTTTCAAAGCGGTATCGGCAAGTCCCTTACGGGCACCGTGTGTTGAAATAAAGTATTCCAGAATCGATAGCCCTTCTTTAAAGTTGGATAAGATCGGGTTTTCAATAATCTCACCACCACCTGCAGTCGATTTTTTAGGTTTTGCCATCAAACCACGCATACCGGTCAACTGACGGATCTGCTCTTTTGAGCCCCTCGCACCAGAATCCAACATCATATATACCGAGTTGAACCCTTGTTGGTCTTCACGAATACGTTTCATGGCCAACTCGGTCAATTGCGCGTTCGTAGAAGTCCACACATCGATAACCTGATTGTAGCGTTCGTTGTTCGTAATAAGACCCATATTATAATTGGCCATAATATCATCGACCTGACCATTGGCTTCGGTAATCATTTCCGGTTTCTCTTGCGGAATGATAATATCGCCCAAACTGAAGGATAGCCCACCTTTGAAAGCGAAGTCATATCCCATGGTCTTAATCTTATCCAAGAAATCGGCAGTAGTCGGTACATCGGTAACTGCCAATATACCACCGATAATATCTCGTAACGACTTCTTATTCAGTACGTCATTGACATATCCTGCCGCTTCTGGCACTTCCATGTTAAACAGAACCCTACCAACGGTAGTCTGAATTATTTGGTTGACCAATTCTCCCTCTTCATTGAAATCTTTAGCTCTTACCTTAATACCGGCATTTAAGTTGACCATACCTTCATTAAAGGCAATTTCAACCTCCTCGTAAGAATAGAAAGTCAAGCCTTCACCTTTGATAGGTACTTCAGGAGTTGATTTTCTTTCTTTTGTCATATAATAGAGACCCAAGACCATATCTTGAGATGGAACCGTAATTGGCGATCCGTTTGCCGGATTCAGTATATTATGGGAAGCCAACATCAATAGCTGGGATTCTAGAATAGCTTCCGGACCCAAAGGCAAATGCACCGCCATCTGGTCACCATCAAAATCCGCATTAAATGCCGTACATACTAATGGATGTAATCGAATTGCCTTACCTTCAATAAGTTTTGGCTGGAAAGCTTGAATACCCAACCGGTGCAATGTAGGGGCACGGTTTAATAATACCGGATGACCCTTCAATACATTTTCGAGGATATCCCATACGACCGGTTCTTTCTTGTCTATAATCTTCTTCGCAGATTTTACGGTCTTAACAATACCTCTTTCTATCAATTTACGGATAACAAAAGGCTTGTAAAGTTCGGCAGCCATATCTTTAGGAAGACCACACTCGAACAATCTCAATTCAGGACCAACGACGATTACCGAACGTGCGGAATAATCGACACGTTTACCCAAAAGGTTCTGACGGAAACGCCCTTGCTTACCTTTTAATGAATCTGAAAGGGATTTCAACGGTCTGTTCGATTCCGTTTTTACCGCAGATGCCTTTCTCGTGTTATCGAAAAGGGAATCTACAGCTTCCTGAAGCATACGTTTCTCATTTCTAAGAATTACCTCGGGTGCCTTTATCTCGACCAGTCTTTTCAATCTGTTGTTACGAATGATAACCCTTCTGTACAAATCGTTCAAATCGGAAGTCGCAAAACGACCACCATCCAACGGTACCAAAGGACGCAATTCTGGTGGAATCACCGGAACCACTTTCATAATCATCCATTCGGGATTGTTCTCCCTATTATCTTGCGATTCGCGCAAAGCCTCTACAACCTGAAGTCTTTTTAATGCCTCGGTTTTTCTCTGCTTTGAAGTCTCGGTATTCGCCTTGTGACGCAATTGATACGATAATTCTTTTAAGTCGATACGTGACAAAAGATCTATCAAACACTCTGCACCCATTTTAGCGATAAACTTATTGGGGTCAGAATCTTCTAAATATTGATTCTCCGGTGGAATGGTCTCTAAAATGGTCAAATATTCCTCTTCGGTCAAGAAATCCAATTTCTGTATTTCCTCACCTTCAGGTCCCTTTGCAATACCAGCTTGAATTACTACGTAACGTTCGTAGTAAATAATCATATCCAGCTTTTTGGAAGGAAGGCCTAACAAATATCCAATCTTATTAGGCAACGAACGGAAGTACCAAATATGGGCAACAGGCACTACCAAATTGATATGCCCTACCCTATCTCTACGTACTTTTTTCTCGGTCACCTCAACACCACAACGGTCACAAACGATACCGCGATAGCGAATGCGCTTATATTTACCACAAGCACATTCATAATCCTTTACAGGGCCGAAAATACGCTCGCAGAAAAGTCCGTCACGCTCTGGTTTGTGCGTACGGTAGTTAATAGTTTCAGGTTTTAAGACCTCACCTCTCGACTCCGCCAAAATTGCTTCTGGCGATGCCAATCCGATAGAAATTTTATCAAACCTTTTTATTGGATAATTATCTTTTATTCTAGCCATAATATAAATGGTGCTACTAATTAAAATGTGTGTTCTTAAATCGCTTTAATCGATTCTACTCTTCCAATCTGATATCGAGGCCCAAACCTTTAAGTTCGTGCATCAATACGTTGAAAGATTCCGGTAAACCGGGTTCTGGCATGGTTTCGCCTTTTACAATAGACTCATACGTCTTGGCCCTACCAATTACGTCATCTGACTTCACGGTCAATATTTCACGTAAAGTAGCCGATGCGCCATAAGCTTCTAGTGCCCAAACTTCCATCTCTCCGAAACGCTGACCACCGAATTGGGCTTTACCACCCAAGGGTTGTTGTGTAATCAAAGAGTACGGTCCGATTGAACGAGCGTGCATCTTGTCGTCGACCATATGGCCCAATTTCAACATATAGATAACACCCACTGTTGCAGGCTGATCAAAACGTTGGCCTGTTCCACCATCATATAGATAGGTATGGCCGAATCTTGGAATACCGGCCTCATCGGTGTATTCATTGATTTGATCCAATGTGGCACCATCAAAAATCGGGGTCGCATATTTTTTGCCCAATTTAAGACCTGCCCAGCCAAGAACCGTTTCATAAATCTGACCGATGTTCATACGGGATGGTACACCCAACGGATTTAATACAATATCGACCGGAGTACCGTCTTCTAAGAAAGGCATATCTTCTTGACGTACTATACGCGAAACAATACCTTTGTTACCGTGGCGGCCTGCCATTTTATCACCAACTTTCAGCTTACGTTTTTTAGCGACATAGACCTTGGCCAATTTCATGATTCCTGCAGGCAATTCATCACCTACCGAAATCGTAAATTTGTCTCTTCTCAAGTTTCCTTGAAGGTCGTTCAACTTAATTTTATAGTTGTGTAGCAAATCGGCAACAGAAGTGTTGGTACTTTTGTCGGTTGTCCAACTTCCACCTACCAAGTGAGCAAAGTCATCGACCGAGTTCAACATCTTTTGCGTGTACTTTTTACCTTTTGGCAAAACTTCCTCTCCCAAATCGTTCAATACACCTTGTGATGTCTTTCCATTTATCAAAGAGAACAACTTTTCGATAAGAACATCTTTCAGTTCTTGAAACTTCACTTCGTACTCCAACTCCAACTTGTTCAGCTCGTCTTTATCCTCAGAACGCTTTCGCTTATCCTTGACCGATCTAGAGAACAACTTCTTTTCGATAACCACACCTCGCAAAGAAGGTGAAGCTTTCAAGGAAGCATCTTTTACGTCACCGGCCTTATCACCGAATATTGCACGAAGTAATTTTTCTTCCGGTGTTGGATCGGATTCTCCCTTTGGCGTAATCTTACCGATTAAGATATCACCAGGTTTTACTTCCGCACCAATACGGATCATTCCGTTTTCATCCAAATCCTTTGTGGCTTCTTCTGAAACGTTCGGAATATCATGAGTCAGTTCTTCGGCACCTAATTTGGTATCTCGAACTTCCAACGAATATTCATCTACGTGAATAGAGGTAAAAATATCCTCTCGAACCACTTTTTCAGAGATTACGATCGCATCCTCAAAATTATATCCCTTCCAAGGCATAAAGGCTACGGTCAGGTTTCGGCCCAAAGCCAATTCTCCTTTTTCCGTGGCATAGCCTTCGCAAAGCACTTGTCCCTTTTTAACCTTATCACCTTTTTGAACGATAGGTTTCAAATTTATACTGGTACCTTGGTTCGTCTTTCTGAACTTCACCAAGTTGTAAGATTTAGAATCTTCTTCAAAACTCACCAGTTTCTCGGCTTCACTTCTTTTATACTTGACGATAATTTTCTCGGCATCGACATAATCGATAGTTCCATCACCTTCGGCATTGATCAAGACCCTAGAGTCTGAAGCAACCTGACGTTCCAACCCTGTACCAACGATCGGAGACTGTGGTTTCAATAAAGGAACGGCTTGACGCATCATGTTCGAGCCCATCAAAGCACGGTTCGCATCATCATGTTCCAAGAACGGAATCAAGGATGCAGAAATCGATGCGATCTGATTAGGTGCAACATCGGTATAGTTGACTTCGGATGGGTCTACCACCGGAAAATCGCCTTCCATACGAGCAATCACCTTTTCACTGTCGATTTGATCATTTTCTTTGAGCGGAATATTCGCCTGCGCAATTTTCATTCCTTCTTCCTCCTCAGCACTCAAGTAAACAAACTCTTTAGTATTCACCTTGGAATCGGTCACTTTACGATAGGGCGTTTCTAAAAAGCCCATCGGATTCACCTTTGAAAAAACGGCCAACGAAGAAATCAAACCAATGTTCGGTCCTTCAGGAGTTTCTATCGGGCAAAGTCTACCATAATGGGTATAGTGAACATCACGAACCTCAAAACCGGCTCTTTCTCGTGAAAGTCCGCCTGGCCCTAATGCCGATAATCTTCTTTTGTGCGTTATCTCGGCCAACGGATTCGTTTGATCCATAAACTGAGATAACTGGTTTGTACCGAAAAACGAGTTGATGACCGAAGACAAAGTCTTCGCATTAATCAAATCGATAGGCGTAAAAACCTCATTATCACGAACGTTCATTCGCTCACGAATGGTTCTTGCCATACGGGCCAAACCTACGCCGAACTGTGATGAAAGTTGTTCACCAACGGTACGCACACGACGGTTAGAAAGGTGATCAATATCATCGATTTCCGCCTTTGAATTAATAAGTTCGATTAAATATTTGATAATCGTAATGATATCTTCTTTGGTCAAGACCTGCTTGTCCATTCCGATATCCAACTGTAATTTCTTGTTCATTCGATAACGCCCGACTTCACCTAAGTTGTAACGTTGGTCCGAGAAGAACAATTTGTCGATAATACCACGAGCGGTCTCCTCATCTGGCGGCTCGGCATTTCTCAGTTGACGATAAATATGTTCTACAGCTTCTTTTTCAGAGTTTGTAGGATCTTTTTGCAGCGTATTATGAATGATCGCATAATCTGACTGCGCATTGTTTTCTTTATGTAATAGGACAGTCTTCACATCGGTTTCGAGAATCTCTTCGATATGATCTTTTTCCAGAACGGTATCACGGTCTAAAATGATTTCGTTACGTTCTATGGAAACTACCTCGCCGGTATCTTCATCTACGAAATCTTCGTGCCATGTATTCAAAACCCTTGCGGCCAACTTGCGGCCCAATACTTTTTTCAATCCGGCTTTTGAAACTTTCACCTCTTCGGAGAGGTCGAAAATTTCTAAAATATCCTTATCCCTTTCAAAACCAATTGCCCTGAAGAGCGTGGTGACCGGTAATTTTTTCTTTCTATCGATATAGGCATACATTACACCGTTGATATCGGTAGCAAATTCAATCCACGATCCTTTAAATGGAATAACACGTGCAGAATACAGTTTGGTTCCGTTGGCGTGAAAAGATTGGCCGAAGAAAACGCCCGGTGAACGGTGTAACTGTGAAACCACTACCCTTTCGGCACCATTAATAACAAAAGTTCCACTCGGTGTCATGTACGGAATCGTACCTAGGTAAACATCTTGTACGATTGTCTCGAAATCTTCGTGTTCGGGATCGGTACAATATAATTTCAAACGTGCCTTTAAAGGAACGCTATACGTCAAACCACGCTCGATACATTCTTGAATAGAGTATCGCGGTGGATCGATGAAATAGTCTAAAAATTCAAGTACGAACTGATTTCGGGTATCCGTAATTGGAAAGTTCTCTTGAAAGGTGTTGTACAAACCTTCATCACCCCTTTCGTCAGATTTGGTCTCAAGTTGAAAAAAATCTTGAAACGACTTGATCTGAATGTCCAAGAAATCCGGGTAAGCCGGCGTGTTCTTAGCGGATGCAAAATTTATTCTCTCAGTGTTTTGTGTGAACATCTATGGACAGTATTTTGAACGTGAATACTAATTCGGGTCGTATACATCATCATATACGCAAATCTTATTTACTCTTTTCAAAAACTTTAAAGTTCATTTAAAACGAGTATTGTACAAAAAGGCTTAGGTCTAGCTCCGCCAGTAGCGAAAAGAGACCTAAACCAAAGTGTTATGGTTGCTGCTATTATTTAAGCTCAACTTCCGCTCCTGCTTCTTCCAATGATTTCTTGATTCCTTCAGCTTCGTCTTTAGAAACACCTTCCTTAACGGCTTTCGGTGCGCTATCAACGATGTCTTTCGCATCTTTCAATCCAAGACCGGTCAATTCTTTGACCAATTTAACAACTGCAAGTTTAGAACCACCTGCCGCGGTCAAAACTACGTCAAATTCTGACTTTTCTTCGGCTGCTTCACCAGCTTCACCGCCACCGCCACCGGCGGCAACTGCTACTGCTGCGGCTGCAGGCTCGATACCATACTCATCTTTTAATATATCGGCCAACTCGTTTACCTCTTTTACGGTCAAGTTTACCAATTGTTCTGCGAATTCTTTTAAATCTGCCATTTTTCTATCGTTTAATAAAATTTTAAAATATACTTAGTTAATTAGTGTGCGTGCGCGCTTATCTTTCTGATAATGTTTTAAGGATACCCGCCAATTTGCCACCCCCGGATTTCAATCCGGAAATAACGTTTTTAGCAGGTGATTGCAACAACCCGATGATCTCTGCGATCATTTCTTCCTTGGATTTGATGCTAACTAGTTTATCCAAATTCTCATCACCAATATAAATTGCTTCTTCTACAAAGGCTCCTTTTAATAAAGGCCTATTAGACTTCTTTCTGAAGTTCTTGATAAGCTTTGCAGGAGCGTTTCCGATTTCCGAAAACATCAACGAAGTATTGCCCTTGAGCACTCCGGGAAGTTCACCGAACTCTTTTTCGGAAGCTTCCATTGCTTTTGCAAGCAAGGTATTTTTGACAACCGACAGTTTCACGTTAGCCTTGAAAGCTGCTCTCCTTAAATTGGAGGTCTGTACTGCGTTCAATCCAGATATATCTGCTAAATAAATCGTGGGGCTATCGCCCAACTGCGAGGTCAAATCTTGTATTACGTTTGCTTTTTCTTCTCTTGTCATACTGTAAATTTTGAACTACCCAGTTCGATTAAACTGTTTTTGGGTCTAATTGAACGCTCGGGCTCATCGTACTGGACATAAATACACTCTTCATGTAAATACCTTTTGCAGCAGCTGGTTTTAGCTTGATCAATGTATCTAAAAGCTCTTTGGCATTCTCAGCGATTTTATCGGCCGAGAAAGAAGCTTTCCCTACCGCAGCGTGAACAATACCTGTTTTATCTACCTTAAAATCGATTTTACCGGCTTTAACATCAGATACCGCCTTCGCGACATCCATAGTGACCGTACCCGTCTTCGGATTGGGCATAAGTCCACGTGGTCCTAAAACACGGCCCAATGGTCCTAATTTACCCATAACGCTTGGCATGGTGATGATAACATCAACATCTGTCCAACCGCCTTTGATTTTATCCAAATACTCATCTAACCCAACGAAATCTGCGCCAGCTTCTGTAGCCTCTGCTTCTTTATCAGGAGTAACCAAAGCCAAAACCTTTACATCTTTACCGGTACCGTGTGGAAGTGTAACCACCCCACGTACCATTTGATTGGCTTTTCTTGGATCTACACCCAAACGAATTGCCAAATCAATAGAAGCATCGAATTTCGTATTAGTAATTTCCTTTATCAAAGCAGAACCTTCGTCGACCGAATAGAGTTTATCCTTCTCGATTTTAGCATGGGCCTCTTTTTGATTCTTTGTTAACTTTGCCATTTAAATTGCTTTAATTAAGATTAAAAGGGTCTTTTACCCGCTACCTTCATACCCATTGACCGCGCAGTACCAGCAATCATACTCATTGCCGATTCCACAGTAAATGCATTAAGGTCGACCATTTTATCTTCGGCTATTGCCTTGACTTGATCCCAGGATACACTACCTAATTTTACTCGGTTAGGTTCGCCAGATCCTTTTTTAATCTTAGCTGCTTCCAACAATTGAACTGCCGCCGGCGGTGTTTTTACGATAAAGTCGAAAGACTTATCCTTATAGACGGTGATAACAACGGGCAATACTTTGCCTGGCTTGTCCTGCGTACGTGCGTTGAACTGCTTACAGAACTCCATGATGTTAACTCCGGCAGCACCTAAGGCGGGTCCGACCGGTGGCGATGGATTCGCGGCACCTCCCCTAACTTGTAGTTTAACTACTTTACCTATTTCTTTTGCCATTGTTTAAAATTAAATTGAAGTTGTATTAAAGTGGAAGCAACACAACTTATATATGTAACATTTGTATTAAACCTTTTCTACTTGCATATAACTGAGCTCTAAAGGTGTTTTTCTTCCGAAAATTTTCACCATTACCTCAAGTTTACGCTTCTCTTCATTTATTTTCTCGACAGTTCCGTTAAATCCGTTGAATGGCCCGTCGATAACTTTGACTGTTTCACCATGTGTAAAAGGAATGGCTACACTATCCGTATTCACGGCCAACTCATCAGCCTTTCCAAGCATTCTGTTCACTTCTGCCTTTCGCAACGGCACAGGATCACCACCTTTGGTTTCACCCAAAAAGCCGATAACATTGGTAATGGAACGTATGATGTGAATCATCTCTCCACCCAAATTGGCCTTGACCATGATATATCCGGGAAAATATACCTTTTCCTTATTGATTTTTTTTCCCTTCCGGATTTGAATAACCTTTTCCGTAGGCACTAACACATCTTCTAAATAATCGGAAAAACCGTGTCGCTCGACCTCACTCTCAATATAGCCTTTGATCTTGTTTTCTTGACCGCTGACCGCTCTCACTACATACCATTTCTTATCCAATACTTCTGACATAGCGAACGATTAATTTAAAATGTTGTCGAAATACAATTGAACCAATTTACTAAAGACCGTATCGACCCCCCATGTCGCCAAGGCGAACAAAATGGAAAACACAGCAACTATGACCATGAGATTCGAAGATTCGGCCCTCGTGGGCAACGTAACATTGTTACGAAGTTCTTCTACTGATTCTTTAATATATGTCAACATAATATGATTATAATTTGGCACTGGAGGAGAGGCTTCCCTTGACTCAGCTCGGGTTAAACTTCTCGCCTCACGGCCTTTTCTCCTTTAATTAGCACGGGAGGAGAGGCTCGAACTCCCGACACCTGGTTTTGGAGACCAGTGCTCTACCAACTGAGCTACACCCGTATATAAGTGCATTTAAAGGTGTTCAGCAAAAGCCGAACACCTTTAACTACATTATATTATCACATATAATTTAATCAATAATCTTGGTAACCTGACCTGCACCTACAGTTCTACCACCCTCACGGATTGCGAAACGTAGTCCTACACTCAATGCGATAGGCTGGATCAACTCTACTATAATTGTAAGGTTATCTCCAGGCATAACCATTTCAACACCACTAGGAAGAGCGATATTACCGGTTACATCCGTAGTTCTCACGTAAAACTGTGGACGGTAGTTATTATGGAACGGTGTGTGACGGCCACCTTCTTCTTTTTTAAGAACATATACCTCAGCTTCGAATTTGGCGTGTGGCTTAACGGAACCTGGCTTACAGATTACCATACCTCTGCTGATCTGTGCTT
>Ga0115029_1001468_pt1 | contig 16499 bp, 14 predicted proteins | sample SidtaG_3_FD_87297 | JGI IMG/M metagenome (GOLD analysis project Ga0115029, IMG submission 87297) | Marine algal microbial communities from Sidmouth, United Kingdom - Sidmouth_Asex1 metaG | ecosystem: Host-associated > Algae > Red algae > Unclassified | place: Sidmouth, United Kingdom | collected... | reverse complement strand
GGCTCCCTGGATACCGAACGCCTCGGCCAGCTCGCCGCACTCGGCTTCGATCGCCTGAGTCTCGGCGTCCAGGATCACGATCCGGAGGCGGCATCCGCCCCCGGTCGCGCAACGTCCGCGGCACGGACGCGGACCGTGATCGAAAGCGCGCGCGCGAACGGCTTCCGGTCGATCGGCGTGGATCTCGTGCACGGGCTTCCCCGCCAGACCGCCGATCGATTCGCGCCCATTCTCGAACGGATCATCGAACTGCGTCCCGAACGCATCGCCGTGTTCGGCTACCGACATCTGCCGGGGCGCTTCGCCGGTCAGCGGCTGATCGATGAGAGCGTCGTGCCGACGCAGCACGAGCGCATCGCGATCGTCTCCCTGGCACGCGAACGGTTGCGCACGGCCGGGTACGTGGCGATCGGCCTGGACCATTTCGCCGTGGCGGAGGACGAACTCGCCGTGGCCTTTCTGAGCGGACGGCTGCACCGTGACCTGCAAGGCTACTCCAGCCGCCCGGAGCGCGATGTGCTGGGCTTCGGACCCGGTGCGATCAGCGACCTGGGCGACTGTCTGGTGCAGAACGCCGTCGAGTTCGACGAGTGGGCACGCAGCCTGGAATCCGGACGACTCCCGGTGGTGCGCGGTCTGCGGCGTACCCGCGACGATCTGTTGCGCGCCCGGGTGATCAAGAGCCTGATGTGCACGGGCCGCATCGACATCGGTTCGCTCCAGATCGATTGGCTGATCGACTTCCATCGCTACTTCGCCACCGAGCTCGCCCGGCTGGCGCGGTTCGTCGCGGAGGGGCTGATGCGCATGGACGGCGAATCGATAGAAGTGATGCCCGCCGGCCGCGATCGCGCGTTGCGCACGATGGCATCCGTGTTCGATCGGCGGGCGCGCGAGCCGGCCCCGCGAGCCTGAAGCGCCCGCCTCGAGCGAGTTCGCCTTCAACCCATCGGGCTGACACCGATCAGCGCCCGGTGCGCCCAGAACACGAAGAGCGCCCACAGCACCAGGCCGCCCAAGATCGGGACCACCCAGCCGGTCGCCCCGTCCGGCGCGGTACGCACCACCCCGCCCAGCCGATCGCGCCGCCGGCTGGCCGCGTAGTCGACCACGGCCCACACCACGAAGCTGCCGAACAGCAGCACGTCGGCCAGCATGCCGTTGACCAGCAGGTGTGCCAGCGCCCAGACCTTCACGCCGAGCACCATCGGATGACCGACCGCGGCGCGCAGCGGATTGTTCGGCCCGTAGGCGGCGACCAGCAGCGCGAAGGCGATCAGCATCAGCAGCCAGTTGATCGGGGTCAGCGCGGCGGGCGGGATCCACAACGGGGTCGGCGACAGGCGAGCCTGTCCGTACCCGACCACGATCAGCACCAGTCCGATCAGCGAGACGATGGAGTAGAGACCCTTCCAGGCGTTCTCGCCACGTTCGGCGATGATGCGCGAGCGCACGCCGTCGAACAGGAAGCGTGCGGAGTGAACGCCGAGAAACGACAGCAGGCCGATCGAGAGCAGGATCATCCGGGTGCATTCCGACGTGGACACCATCATGGTAGCGCGGGATCGGTGCCCTGGAGAATCGGTCGCTATCCGCCCGGTTTCCTCGGATGCGGCACGCGCCTTGAATTGACAGAGGGTCGCAAGCAACTTCGTTCATCGGGCGTCTCGTGGCGTCGCCACCGGACCTTCGACAGGCATGGATCAGGACTCCAACGACAACGGCTCACCGCGCGGCAAGGGCGGCGGTGGTCCGGGCGCCGACGACAGCGAATCCGCCACCCGGGACGCTGCGGGCACCGGGCTGATCGTGCCGGCTCAGAATCTGCCGTCCAAGCTGTTGCTGCTGCCGATCTTCGAGCGTCCGTTCTTCCCGGCCCAGGTGCAACCGCTGGTCATCGACGAGGACCCCTGGCGCGAGACGTTCGAGACGCTCTCCAAGATGGAGGAGCATTTCCTGGGCGTGTGCTACGCCGGCGAGCACGAGGACTCGGGCGAGGCCGGGCCGGACGATTTCGCCCGCATCGGCTGCGTGGTCAGGTTGCACAACGTGGTCGGTGGCAACGGCAAGATCCAGTTCATCGCCCAGGGCATCCAGCGATTTCACATCGATCGCTGGGCCAGTCGCGAGGCCCCCTTCGCCGCCGAGGTCTCCTACCCGGTCGACCATGCCGGCAAGACGCCGGAGATCAAGGCCTACGCGATGGCGCTGATCCAGTCCATCAAGGAGCTGATTCCGCTGAATCCGCTCTACAACGAGGAGCTGAAGAACTTTCTCAACCACTTCAACCTGAACGATCCGTCACCGCTGGCGGACTTCGCCGCCGCGATCACCACCGCGGCCGGGCCGGACCTGCAGGAGATCCTGGACACCGTGCCGCTGCAGAAGCGCATGGAGCGCGTGCTGGTGCTGCTGCACAAGGAACTGGAAGTGGCCCGCCTGCAGGCCGAGATCCGTTCCGAGGTGGAGCAGAAGATGTCCAAGCATCAGCGCGAGTTCTTCCTGCGCGAGGAGCTGAAGATCATCCAGCGCGAGCTGGGCATCGCCAAGGACGACAAGACCGCCGATGCGGACAACTTCCGGGAACGGATGGAAGCGCTGTCGCCTCCGGATCACGTGAAGTCACGCTTCGACGAGGAAGCCAACAAGCTGTCCGTGCTGGAGACCGGTTCACCCGAATACGCGGTGACGCGCAACTACCTCGACTGGCTCACCTCGGTACCCTGGGGGCAGCATTCCGAGGACAAGCTGAACCTGACGCGTGCGCGCCGGATACTGAACCGTGACCACTCCGGCCTGGACGACATCAAGGACCGCATCCTCGAGTTCATCGCCATGGGAACCTTTCGCGGCGAGGTGTCCGGATCGATCCTGCTGTTCGTCGGGCCCCCGGGCGTGGGCAAGACCTCGATCGGCAAGTCGATCGCCGAATGCCTGGGACGAAAGTTCTACCGCTTCAGCGTGGGCGGCATGCGCGACGAGTCCGAGATCAAGGGGCATCGGCGCACCTACATCGGCGCCATGCCGGGCAAGCTGGTACAGGCCTTGAAGGAGGTGAAGGTCGAGAACCCGGTGATCATGCTCGACGAGATCGACAAGATGGGCCAGTCCCATCAGGGCGACCCCGCCTCGGCCATGCTCGAACTGCTGGACCCGGAGCAGAACGGCCAGTTCCTGGATCACTACCTGGACCTGCGCCTGGACCTGTCCAAGACCCTGTTCGTGTGCACCGCGAACCAGCTGGACACGATCCCTCGCCCTCTGCTCGATCGCATGGACGTGATCCGCCTGGGCGGCTACATCGGTTCGGAGAAGCTCGACATCGCCAGAAAGCACCTGTGGCCGCGGCTGCTGGAGCGCAACGGCATGAAGAACAGCCAGGTCAAGATCTCCGATGCCGCGCTGCGCACGCTGATCGACGGGTATGCCCGCGAGGCCGGCGTGCGCGGCCTGGAAAAGCTGCTGCACCGCATCCTGCGCAAGAGCGCGGTGAAGCTGCTCGGCAAGACGAAGAGCCTGTCGATCACCGGCAAGAACCTGGTGGAATTCGTCGGCGAGCCACCGTTCCGGGTCGAGAAGCAGCTGGGCGGCGTGGGCGTGATCACCGGACTGGCCTGGACATCGATGGGCGGCGCCACGCTGCCGATCGAGGCGACGGTGGTGCACACGCGCGATCGCGGCCTGAAGCTGACCGGCCAGCTGGGCAAGGTCATGAACGAATCGGCGCAGATCGCGCACAGCTACGTGACCACCAACGCGGCCCGGTACGGCGTGCCCGAGGACTGGTTCATGACGCACTCGCTGCATCTGCACGTGCCGGAGGGGGCGACCCCCAAGGACGGTCCCAGCGCCGGTATCAGCATGACCAGCGCGCTACTGTCGCTGGCGCTGAAGAAGGCGGTCAGGAAGCGCATCGCCATGACCGGCGAGATCACGCTGACCGGCGAGGTGCTGCCGGTGGGCGGCATTCGCGAGAAGCTGATCGCCGCGCGACGCATCGGCGTTAAGGAGATCATCCTGCCCGAAGGCAACGTGCGCGACGTGGCGGAGCTGCCCAAGCACATCCTCGACGGGCTGACCATCCACCATGCGGGCAGCTACGACGAGGTGTACGACGTGGTCTTCGGATCGCGCTGATCAGGGCGTCAGCGTCAGGGCGATTCGCAGCGTGATGTCGCTGGCGGTATCGATGAACACGTCCTCCAGGATCTGAACGTCGATCCGGCTGCGCGGGCCGGGCGCGAACGACAGGCCGGTGGCCAGGCTAGCCGCCATCGCGCCCAGTTCCACCAGATCGCTGTCGAACAGCGGTGTGTGCCAGTCGATGGCGGCATGAAGCGCCAGCCGCGGGCCGGCGCGATAGCGCAACCCGAACGCACCGAACCCGACGACCGGGCGCAGCGCATCGAGTCGTGCCGTCCGTCCGGTCACCAGCAGTCCGACGCTTGCGCCGACCCGCATCCCGGCCCAGGGCTCGTGCACCGCGCTTTGCACGTCCGCCCACACGTCGGCGGCCCCGCTGCCGCTCCAGTCGCGCAGACGCCCGGTCGGCAGCTTGACCCCGAAACGCAGGATCGAGCGCCGGTCCGTCGGCACCGGGTCGCAGCCGATCGTGCGCTGCAGCCATAGCTGCGAGTCGGCGACGCCGGCGGTCGCCGACTCCAGCACCGGCGGCCCCTCGTCGCCGGTTCGCTCGTAGGCGAAACGCAGGCCGTTTCTGGGGGCGGTGGCCCGTCCCGCGTTCGGCAGGCCGAAGGCGTCGTGCCAGCTCTCGATGCCGGCATCGAAGAGTCCGCCGTCGTGGGACACCACGCCCGCCTCCGCGCCCAGCGACCAGCAGGCGTCCAGCCGCCGCTGCCAGCGGGCGCTCAGCCGCAGGGACTCACCGTCCAGGAACAGCGATTCGTCGGCATCGCCACCACCCATGAAGGCGTTGCCTTGGGCCAGCACCAGCTTCCACGGCGCATCGGCGCTGCGCGTGGCCGCGTCCGGCAATCCGATCAGCGCGCTCAACGGATGTATGGCCCGCTGTCCGAGCAGCACATCGACATCACCCGCGCGTGGCCGCGAAGCTTCCCCGGACCGGGCGACCGAGGCCGCCGTCAGCGTCATCGCGAACAGCGAGCCTGCGATGATGCAACGGATCATGCGTCGGAGCGGAATCAGATGTCGCGGTTCTTCATTTCCGTTCGCACCCGCTCCAGGTTGGCCTGCGCACTGCGCGACGCCGGACTGAGCGCCAGCACCGCCTCGAACGCGCTCGTGGCCCCGACCAGGTCGCCTTGCCCGAGAAAGATCAGCCCCAGCCCGGACAGGGCGCCGAAGTGCCTCGGCTCCAGCTCCAGCGTGCGCTCGATATCGGCCACCGAGCCGTCGAAGTCACCGGACAGGTATCGCAACGTCGCCCGCTTGTTCCACCCTTCGGCGAAATCCGGATATCGGGTGACCAGCACATCGCAGACCGCAAGCGCCTGCTCGGTCCGTCGCATCCGCATCGCGTTGTCGATCTGCAGGGTCAGTCGTCCGGCCTGCGGGCTGGGCGGTTCCAGCCAGGCCTGCCAGATGCCGGCTTCGATGAGCGAGGCGCTTTCGAAGGATTCCGCCTTCGCCAATCGATCGAACAGGCCATCCAGCGCGGGAGCGTTCTGATCCGCGTTGGCCAACGATCCCGACCACAAAAGGATCGCAGCGATCAGGCGTATCGCCGTGAAGGGCTGGCGCATCGTTCCGGTCCGCTTGGTCGTGCCGATACGCTAGCGAGCGACCGGCTCGCTGTCCAGGACCGAACGCGCCAGCTCGGCAGGATCCCGATAGCCCGGAATGCGCTCGCCAGCGTCGGTGTAGATCAGCGGCGTACCGCGCAATCCCACCTGCTGGGCCAGCGCGACATGCTGCTCTATCGGGTTGTCGCACGACGCCTCGGGCACTTCTCCGCCGGACTTGGCAACCGTCATCGCATCCAGCGGATCGTCGGCGCACCAGACGCTTTCCAGATCCTTGTGCCCCTGCGATTCCAGGCCCGCCCGCGGGAACAGCAGGTAGCGTACCCGTACCCCGGCATCGAGCAGGGTGTCGATGTCGGCGTGCAATCGACGGCAGTAGCCGCAACTGATGTCGGTGAACACGGTGATCGATCGTTCGGACGGCTCGTCGGGCTCGTAGATCAGCATGTCCGCCTCGTCCATCTCGGCCAGCATCCCGGTATGCAGCGAGCCCAGGCGCGCCTCGGTCAGGTTCTCGCGGCTGGAGAGCTGGATCAGGCTGCCCTCGATCAGGTAGTCACCGGAGGCGTCGACGTAATAGATGCCCCCGTCGATGATCACCTCGAACAGTCCGTCGGCGGGCGTCTCGGCAACGCTGCTCAACCGTACCCCCGGCAGCTTCTCCTCGATGCCGGTGCGCAAGGCCTCCAGCGAAGGCAGCTCGGAGGCCTCCTGCGCGTGGACGTGCGCGAACAGGGCATTGGACAGCACCAGGCACAGCGCGATCAGGGATCGGGACATCGGGAACATTCTCCAGCGAGACGCACGCTTTGTACGGTAACAGAGGCCCAAGGTTCCCCGCCGTTCCGATGCGGCGCCGTCAGCCGCGAGGATGGTGGTGGCCGTGCAGTTGCTTGAGCCGCTCGCGTGCGACGTGAGTGTAGATCTGAGTGGTCGACAGATCGCTGTGCCCGAGCAAGAGTTGCACCACGCGAAGGTCCGCATCGTGGTTGACCAGATGCGTGGCGAAGGCGTGCCGCAGCGAGTGCGGCGACAGGGCCGCGCTGATCCCGGCACGCCGGGCATGCGCCTTTACCCGATACCAGAACGATTGCCGCGTCATGGCTCGGCCCTGGCGCGACAGGAACAGCGCATCGCAACTGCCTTCGATCAGCTCCGGCCGGGCCTGGGCCTCGTAGCGCTCGAGCCAGTTCAGCGCGTGCTCGCCCAGCGGCACCAGCCGCTCCTTGTTGCCCTTGCCGAACAGTCGCACCACGCCCTGACGCCGGTTCACCTGATCGACCGTCACCGAGATGATCTCGGAGACCCGCAGGCCGCAACCGTAGACCATCTCCAGCATGGCGCGATCGCGCAGCCCCAGAGTGACGCCGGTATCCGGTGCCTCCAGCAATCGACGCACTTCCGCCTCGCTCATCGACGTAGGCAACGGGCGTCCGAGCGATGGCGCGGCGACAAGTCGTGTCGGGTCTTCGGCTATCCTTCCCTCGCGCCGGCACCATCCGTAGAAGCGACGCAGGGCGGACAGGAATCGAGCCGCGCTGCGTGCGCTTCTCCCCTCGTCCAGACGTGCGGCCAGACATTCATGGACGTCGCTGCGCGTCGCGTCGCCCAGCTCTCGTTGTCGATCGCCCAGCCACCGGGCGAACGCCATCACGTCGGATCGGTAGGCGCTCAACGTGTTCGCACTCAGACCGCGTTCGACGAGGAGCATGTCGGCGAAGGCCTGCAACAGGGTCAGATCCGACGCGGAAGGCTGGTAGGTATGGGTCGCTGCAATCATGATCAGCAGAGCATAGGGCACCGATGGACGAAGACTCGAACGAACCGGCGAACACGATGCCGCGTGACGATGCCGACCCGAACGCGCTCCCGCTGGACGAAGCGAGACGCCGGATACTGGCCGCGCTCGTGCCGATCGACGAGCACGAACAGCTGTCGCTGCTGCAGGCGAACGGACGGATCGCCGCGCGACGCATCGTCGCGCCGGGTGATGTACCGCCGTTCCGCGCGTCGGCGATGGACGGGTTCGCGTATCGTCATGCCGATCCGGGGACCCGGCGCCGGATCGTGGCGCGCTCGCTGGCCGGACACCCCGGGCCGGATGCACTCGCCGAAGGCGGTTGTCAGCGCATCACCACCGGCGCCCGCGTCCCGGACGAGGCGGACACCGTGGTGCAACAGGAGGACGTGGCACTCCACGACGACACCATCGTGATCAAGGAGGTTCCCGTGCCGGGGTTGAACGTGCGGGCCGCCGGGTCCGCCGGCCTGGTCGGTGATGTGCTGGTCGAGCCGGGCGACCGGCTGGGCAGTGCAACGCTTGCCGTGATGGCCGCACACGGCGTGGACCGTGTTCACGCCACACGTCGCTTGCGGGTGGGCCTGCTGTCCACCGGCGACGAGTTGCGCGATCCGTGCGAGCCGCTCGGACCCGGGCAGATTCATGATGCGAACCGGATACTGCTCGCGGCCTTGCTGAGCGGCCCGTTGATCGAGCTGGTCGACATGGGGATCGTCATCGACTCCCCGTCGGAGCTGGCCCGTCGCATCGCCCGGCGAACCGACATCGACCTGCTGATCACCAGCGGTGGCGTCTCGGTCGGGGATGCGGATCATGTCCGCGAGGTACTCGGTGCCGATGGCGAGGTGAACCTGTGGAAGATCGCCATGAAACCGGGCCGGCCGCTGGCCTTCGGTCACCTGCACGACGGTCGGGTGTGGTTCGGCCTGCCGGGCAATCCGGTATCGGCGGCCGTCACGTCGCTGTTCCTGGTGCTGCCCGCCCTGCGCGTGATGGCGGGCGGCGCGGCGGGCGATCTGCCGCCCGCGCGATCCGCCGTGCTGGAACAGGACGTGTCCAAACGGCCGGGACGGGTCGAGTTCCAGCGAGGACGCATTCGCCGGGACGACAACGCCGGGCTTTACGTGACCAGTGTCGGTGCGCAGGACTCGCACGTGCTGCGATCGCTTCGACTCGGCGATTGCCTGATCGCGCTTCCCGCCTCGAGCGCCGGGGCGAAGGCAGGAGATACCGTATCGATCTGGCGATACGAGGACTTCGGCAGCTCACCGTTCTGATCAAGGCGGCGGTGCCCGGTCCGATCGCCCCTGCACCGGACCTGCGAGCGTTCCTGCCCGTCGGACGATCCGGATACGTCCGGATCGCTCGACGGGTGGGCGCTCGCGTACCGGCGACCTACTTCGCCGCGGCGCGTCGCTTCGCGGCAGGCTTGCGGGCAGCCGCGCCACGTGCCGAAGCCTTCTTCTTGCCGACCGCCTTCTTCTTGCCGACCGCCTTCTTCTTGCCGGCCGCCTTCTTCTTGCCGACCGCCTTCTTCTTGCCGACCGCCTTCTTCTTGCCGACCGCCTTCTTCTTGCCGGCCGCCTTCTTCTTGCCGGCAGCCTTCTTCGCCGTCGGCTTCTTGCTCGCGACCTTGCGGCGCGGCGCGGCCTTCTTCTTGGCTACCGCCTTCTTCTTGGCAGCGGCCTTCTTCTTGCCGGCAGTCTTCTTGCCGGTCGCCTTCCCGGTCGCCTTCTTGGCAGCCTTGGTCGGCGCTGCGGCCGCCGGCTGGGTGATACGAGCCATCGCTACTCCGTAAACTTCAGTGGTTGAACGGCATGGTGGAAGATCGAGCGCTTCCGCTTGTCGGTGATGATCGTCGCGATCATCGGTGAGGACGGATCGATCACGCCAATGACACGACCCGTTGACGACGCTCGACTCGAGCCATCGGTACGATGACGTCGTGAGAGACGCTCCGCATTGTCCACGTAGTACAAGTCGATTACAACATCAAGCCGGAAGTGCGAAAGAAATGACGAAACCTCATCGCTTCCCATTCACGCTTCGTACCGACAAGACAACTCCGATGACCATTGGCTCCGAAACGTGACCATGACGACTTCAGACAACGTGCTACTCCTGCTATTGCGACGATCCTTCGCATTTCTTTACGACGCATTGCTGCTTATCGCCCTGTATTTCATCGTCACCGCGCTGCTGCTGGCGTTCAACGATGGCAACAGCATCCAGCATCCGGCCTTCTACGTCCTGCTCTGGCTACTGGGTGGTGTGTTCTTCACCAGCTTCTGGCGACGCGGCGGGCAGACGCTAGGGATGCGTGCCTGGCAGATCAGGTTGGCCGACGACATCGAGGAGGTCGAGATGACCCGAGCCGCCCCTGTCGACTGGAGTCGCCTGTGGCAGCGCTACCTGATCGGTACGCTGCTGTTCGGCATCGGCTACGCGTGGGCGCTGGTGGACAAGCGTTCTCGCACCGTGTCGGATCGACTGACCCGAACCGTGGTCATTCGCGATGCGGCCTGGATGAAGGATGCGGTCAAGCCCGGTTGATGCGCGTGCCGCCACATCGATCAGGCTATGCGGCGAATACCGATCACGGCAAGCGTGGCGAACAGCAGCAACGGCGCGAAGGCGCTGAGCACCGGACTCAGACCGTTCGCCAGTCCCAGCTCGGTCAGCAAGCGGTTCACCAGCACGTACACGATGCCGAGCATGATGCCGACGAATATCTTCTGGCCGGCACCGCCGCTGCGCTGCGAGCCGAACACGAACGGCAACGAGAGCATCAGCATGACCAACGTGGCCAGCGGCGCCGTCAGCTTCACCCAGAACGCAAGGCGCACCGCCGAACTGTCCAGCGCGTTGTCCCGCAGGTAGTCGATCTGCGCGGACAGCGCGACGATGGACAGGTTCTCCGGCGAAACCGAGAGCCCCTCGAGCACCGCCGCATCCACCAGCACCGCACCCGGCTTGCCGACCACGCTGGACCAGGCCAGCCGCTCGTCACGGCTCAGCGCCACGCTCTGCCCGTCCAGCACGCTGGTCACGACATCCTCCAGCCACCACTCACCCTCCTCCAGCGCGGCTTGCGAGGCGGCGATGGCACGTCGCAACGATCCGTCGGCGAACTCGTGCACCTGCAACCCCAGCAGCGTGAAGTCGGGCATCACGGTGGTGATGTTCACGTAGCGCGGCCCGTTGCGCACCCACAGGCCGGCGTCGCCACCCAACGAATGGCGTTCGTCGAGCGCCGCGATGCGGATGCGTTCGGCATGGCGTTCGGCACGCGGCATCACCACTTCGCCGAGCACCGCCACGATCATCATCAACAGCAGGCCGGTCACCAGCACCGAGCGGATGATGCGCGCGATGGACACGCCGGCTGCACGCATCACGGTCAGCTCGCTGTTGGAAGCGAGTGCGCCCAGACCGAGCAGGCTGCCCAGCAGCACCGCCGGCGAGAACAGCAGATAGGCCATGCCGGGCACGGTCAGCGCGACGTAGTGCGCAGCGATCGGTACCGTGTAGTTCCCCTTGCCGACATCCTCCAGCTCGCTGACGAAACCGAAGATGGCGGCCAGCGCGACCAGCGTCAGCAGCACCAGCAGGCTGGTCGAGAGGATCGCGCGCCCCAGGTATCGATCGATGATGCCGAACACTCAGGCTCTCCCGAACAGCCAGCGCCAGCCGACGCGACGCGCCAGCAGCAGCGCGATCAACGACAGCATGGCGATGTGCACCGGCCACAGACCGATCCAGGCCGGCATCGCGCCGCTGGCGATCCACTTGCGCGCCAGCGACAGCAGGTTCGCGAACGGGATGTAGACCAGGATGGCCAGACCGATCTTGCCGAACCGTCCTTCACGCGGTGAGGTGTGACTCAGCGGCACGGCCAGCATCGCCAGCAGCAACGCACCGAGCGGTAACGAGATGCGCCACTGCAGTTCGGCCCGGTCCTCCGGCGCCTTGCTGCCGATCAGTTGCGAAAGCGGCTTGGCCTTGGTGCGAAGCCGGGGCGCCTCGACATCCTCGTAGGGTCGCAGCACGCCCTGACGGGCGAAGTCGGTGGTCGTCCATCCCGCCTCGCCCGGTTGCCCGATGCTGGTCTGTCCGTTCTCCAGCACGATGTACTCGTCACCGCTTCGCGGATCCCGTCGATAGCGTGCGCTCTGCGCGGTGTCCACGCGCGGCGGCTCGTCCGACTCGCTGCGCCGGTGCAGGAACACGCCGCGAAAACTGTCGTCCCGCGGTACCGCTTCGCGCACGAAGAACACCAGATCGCCGTCGCTGGACTCGATGAACCGTCCGGGTGTCAGCAGGCTGACCGCCGAGCGTTCGCGCATCTGCTGCTTCAGCGTCTGTTCGTAGCGGGCGGCCCACGGCGCGGCGAACACCGTGAGCAGGGCGATGATCACCACCGCGACGACCCCGACCAGCGCGGTGGGGCGCAACAGGTCCAGCCAGCCGAAACCGCAAGCCTGCATGACCGCCATCTCGTTGTCCCGGTAGAAGCGACCGTGCGCGAGCAGCACGCCCAGGTACAGTGCCAGCGGAATCAGGGTGACCAGCAGGCCGATCGACTTCACGCCCACGAACACCAGCAGCAGCTCACCGGCGATCGCGCCGTCGCTGACGCGCGACAGGCTACGCGCCAGTACGTTGCCGACCATGATGACCAGCAGCACGATCAGCACCGCCAGCCAGGTGACCAGCATTTCCTTGAACAGGTATCGATCGAGTATGCGCATGCCCGCGAATCGTCATCGCTGGAACCGGTCCAGAAGCGGCGCAATCTATCATCTGCCCGCGAACCGGTACGCTTGCACCCTGCCGCTACGACCGTCCGGGACCCACGCCATGCCTGCACGATGACGCGCATCGACTTCTACGTCCTCGCCTCGACGCTTGTCGACTACCGATTGCTGCTGGTCTGTCGCCTGGCGGAAAAAGCGGTCGGTCAGGGTCGCCGCGTGTTCCTGCACGCCGATGACGAGGGATTGCTGCGCACGCTGGACGATCGGCTATGGGACTTTCGCGCGAACAGCTTCGTGGCGCATCGCTGGCTGGCCGCCGATGCGATGCCCGACGGCGCCGACAGCGACCCGGTGCAGTTGTCGAGCGGTGCTCCGGCGCCGGATCGGGACCTGCTGATCAACCTGGCCACCGAGGTGCCCCCGTTCTTCAGCCGGTTCGAGCGGACGCTGGAGATCGTGGACGAATCGGAAGCGGTGCGCGAGGCCGGTCGGGCTCGCTATCGCTACTACCGACATCGCGGCTACCCGCTGAAGCATCATGCGGTACCGGCACCGACCTTGCGAGGGTGACCTACACTCCGGCCCGTCCGGTCCCGCCACGCTGCGTCGCGACTCTCCATGACATCGCTTCACGACACCGATGTACCCGTTCTCGATTCCGTCGTGCGTGACGGGAACGCCTCGATCATCCAGAGCACCCGCCTCGGCCAGGCGGTCCTGGACGAGCTCGAGGCCATGCAGCGCGACTGCACCCACGACGGCATGACGCGCGTGCTGGACGGTCGTCGATTGCCGGACGCTGCACCGATCAGCTTTCCGTCACTGGCGGCACCGCCTCGGCGATCGTCGGACGCCTGCTCCGATGCCTGCGAGCCGGCGCCGCGATCGGTCGCCGGCGCGAACACGGCCACGCCGGACCGACAGGTGCCACCACCGGAGCTGCTCGAGCAACGCATCGATGCGCTGATCGACCGGCACCTGAACGCCCTGCGCCGCGACGTGGCCGCCTTGCTGTCCGCTCGCTGACCGCACGGGCGAGGCACGGTCGAGGGGTCCCACGGGCGGGCCGGCACGCGCGATACCCCGACAACCGGCCGGCCCGCATACACTAGCCTCATGGACAAGACATACGACCCCGCCGGTCTGGAACAGCGCTGGTACGACACCTGGGAACGCAACGGCTGGTTCGCCCCGCAGGGCGACGGCGACCCGTACTGCATCATGATCCCGCCGCCGAACGTGACCGGCACCCTGCACATGGGACACGCGTTCCAGGACACGATCATGGACACCCTGATCCGCTACCAGCGCATGCAGGGTCGACAGACGCTTTGGCAGCCGGGCTGCGATCACGCCGGCATCGCCACGCAGATGCTGGTGGAGCGTCAGCTGAACGCCGAGGGCAAGACGCGTCACGACCTGGGACGTGACGCCTTCATCGAGCGGGTGTGGGACTGGAAGGAGGAATCGGGCGGTACCATCACCCGTCAGCTGCGGCGCCTGGGCGCCTCTCCGGACTGGTCGCGGGAGCGGTTCACGATGGACGAGGGCATGTCGGAGGCGGTGGCCGACGTGTTCATCCGCCTGCACGAGGAAGGACTGATCTATCGCGGCAAGAGACTGGTGAACTGGGATCCGGTGTTGCACACCGCATTGTCGGACATCGAGGTGCTGTCGGAGGAGGAGCATGGCTCGCTGTGGCATTTCTCGTACCCGCTCAGCGACGGTTCGGGCTCGCTGACGGTCGCCACGACACGTCCGGAAACCATGCTCGGCGACAGCGCCGTCGCGGTGCACCCGGAGGATGAACGGTTCGCGCACTTGGTCGGCCGCACGCTCACCCTGCCGCTGGTGGGACGCCGGATCCCGATCGTGGCCGATGACTACGTCGACCCGGCGTTCGGTTCGGGTTGCGTGAAGATCACCCCGGCGCACGACTTCAACGACTACGCCCTGGGCCAGCGCCACGACCTGCCGGTCATCAACATCCTGACCGACGATGCGGCGCTGAACGACTCGGTTCCCGATGCCTACCGGGGGCTGGATCGCATCGAGGCGCGCCAGCGCGTGGTGGCCGACCTGGACGCGGCCGGTCACCTGGTCAAGATCGATGCGCACACCCTGATGGTGCCGCGGGGCGATCGCTCCGGCGCGGTGGTCGAGCCCTACCTGACCGACCAGTGGTACGTCGACCTGACGCGTACCGTGCAGGACGACGGACGGCCCGGCGGTCACGCCGCCATCGTCCAGCCCGCCATCGACGTGGTCAGCGACGGCGTCGTGCGCTTCGTGCCCGACAACTGGGCCAAGACCTACCTGCAATGGCTGGGCGACATCGAGGACTGGTGCATCAGTCGCCAGATCTGGTGGGGGCACCGCATTCCCGCCTGGTACGACGAGGCCGGGCAGATCTACGTCGGCAAGAGCGAAAGCGAAGTGCGAACCCGGCACGGCCTGGCCGAGGACATGGCGCTGCGCCAGGACGACGACGTGCTCGACACCTGGTTCTCGTCCGCCCTGTGGCCGTTCAGCACCCTCGGCTGGCCGGAACCCACCGACGCGCTGAAGACCTTCTATCCGACCTCGGTGCTGGTCACCGGCTTCGACATCATCTTCTTCTGGGTTGCCCGCATGGTCATGTTCGGCCTGAAGTTCATGGACGGCGAGGTGCCGTTCAAGGAGGTGTACATGCACGGGCTGGTACGCGATTCCAGCGGCCAGAAGATGTCCAAGTCGAAGGGCAACGTGCTCGATCCGCTGGACATCATCGACGGCATCGAACTGGAAGCGCTGGTGGCCAAGCGCACCGGCAACCTGATGCAGGCGCACCTGGGGCCTAAGATCGAGAAGCAGACGCGCACCGAGTTCCCGGACGGGATTCCGAGCTACGGCACCGATGCGCTGCGCTTCACGTTCGCCTCGCTCGCCTCCACCGGACGCGACGTGCGCTTCGACCTGAAGCGGGTGGAGGGCTACCGGAACTTCTGCAACAAGCTGTTCAACGCGACACGCTTCGTGCTGATGAACACCGAGGAGCTGGATCCGGCAGCGGCTCCTGAACAGCTCGCGCTGAGCGATCGCTGGATCGTGTCACGCTTGCACCAGACCGAGCGCGAACTCGCCCGGCACGTGGCGGCCTACCGCTTCGACCTGGCCGCCACCAGCCTCTACGAGTTCGTGTGGAACGAGTACTGCGACTGGTACCTGGAGCTGTCGAAGCCGGTGCTGAACGGCGATGACCCGACGGCGGCTCTGGCCACGCGCCACACGCTGGTGCACGTGCTCGAGGCGACCCTGCGCCTGGCGCACCCGATCATCCCGTTCATCACCGAGGAGCTGTGGCAGCAGGTCGCACCGCGCGCCGGTGTCCGGGGCGAGTCGGTATCGCTGCAACCCTGGCCGTCATCGAACGAGGTGCACCTCGACGATGAAGCCCTGAGCGAGATCGCCTGGCTCAAGGAGGCGGTCATGGGCATACGGCGGATCCGTTCGGAAATGAACGTCGCGCCGGGTCGGCGCGTGCCGTTGTTCGCCAGCGGTGCATCGGCGGAGGATGTGCAGCGACTGCAACGGCACGGCACCGCGCTGAGCTCGCTGGCCAGGCTGGAGAGCGTGTCGATGCTCGATGCCGGTGCCGAGCGTCCGGAGGCGGCGGTGGCGCTGGTCGGCTCGCTCGAACTGCTGATTCCGCTGGCCGGGCTGATCGACAAGCGGGCCGAACTCGCCCGCCTGGCCCGAGAGAGCGGCAAGCTGGAACAGCAGGTCACGCGCCTGGAGGCCAAGCTGGGCAACCCCGGCTTCACCGGCAAGGCACCGCCGGCGGTGGTGCAGGCCGAGCAGGAAAAGCTTGCCGAGGCACGCGGCGCGTTCGCACAGCTTCAGGAACAGCAACACCGCATCGAGGCGCTGTAGCACCACGCCGAAGGCGAGCGCAGAGCCTAGTGGCCCGTTCGGGAAACCAGGTGACGCTCAGAGCCCGAGTGCTCCCGAAGGGCGAGCCTTGTTTCCCGAACGGGCCACTAGGGAACCTCTGCACCATACGCCACCCCCTGCATCGTCCAGAGGGGTTCCGGAACCAGGCGGAGCTCGCAGGCGGTAGTGGTTCTACCGCCAAGCGCTCCAACGCAGGGCCGGGACCGCTCTGGACGACCCTTCGGGTTCATGCCCGCGCTGTATCGGGTGCGAGCCGCTCGGCGCCCCGGGCCGCGTTGGCGCCCT
>Ga0115029_1001461_pt1 | contig 16542 bp, 12 predicted proteins | sample SidtaG_3_FD_87297 | JGI IMG/M metagenome (GOLD analysis project Ga0115029, IMG submission 87297) | Marine algal microbial communities from Sidmouth, United Kingdom - Sidmouth_Asex1 metaG | ecosystem: Host-associated > Algae > Red algae > Unclassified | place: Sidmouth, United Kingdom | collected... | reverse complement strand
CTTCGGCTCTTCGGCTCTTCGGCTCTTCGGCTCTTCGGCTCTTCGGCTCTTCGGCTCTTCGGCTCTTCGGCTCTTCGGCTCTTCTATCTAGATGTTAGCGCTTAGGAGGGTAAATTCTATAACCCACTGCAAATCAGCAAAATACCAGGTTTTCATAATATTCTTAAACGTTTGCAAGCGTTTCCTTACGTAAGGAAACGCTTATCGTACAGCTTAAAGTCGAGGGTGAATCGATGTTTGCCACCGTCAACGAATGACACCGCAGTCACGACTGTGCTGCTCGCTCTGCGACGCACTCCTTTAATGGTTGTAGGGCCTCGGCCTTACGGCAAAACATCACTCACCGGAATTCGCCTGCACAATTCACATCGCATGGCAATCCAGCAACCCTTCTTCTTATGCTTAGTAACAGCGTAACCCTCATCGGCAATCTTGGCTCTGACATTCAAATGCGCAAGACGGGCGCAGGCCAACCGTACGGCAACGTCAACATTGCTATAACTCGTCGCTATACCGCTCGCAACGGCGACACCGTCAAAGACACACAGTGGTTCAGACTCGTCGCTTGGGGACGTACCGCTCAGCGTATGGAAGCAGAGCTCGGCACGGGTGATAAAATCCTCGTCGAAGGACGTCTTAATACCCGCAGCTACGAGAGCAAGGACGGCCAGCAGCGAGAGATCGTAGAGGTCAACGTGGCTGGCTTTCAAAAGCTTCAACGCCCAACGGCAAATAGCACGACTTCTGCAACTGCCGACGACACCACTCCGCACGTCGCCATTGCGGCTTAAGCAATCGCCATTTCAAGGCCGCTGTCGGGTCTATAAAAGGCGACGGCCGTCACCCCACCACTACACACACCGGAACTATTATGAGAAACTACGTCCAACTCATCGGCCACGTCGGCGCCGATCCAGAAATTCGCCAGACCTCTACTGGAAAGCAAACCGCTCGCTTCTCGGTTGCCACAAGCAACTACTACAAGACTGCAGACGGAGAGCGCGTGCAGTCAACCACTTGGCACCGCATCATCGGCTGGAACAAGACCGCTGAACTCATGTCGAGTAAGCTCAACAAAGGCTCGCGCGTCATGATCGAGGGAAGAATTGAGAATCGCGAGTTTGAAGACAAGGAGGGCAACACCCGTCACTTTACCGAAATCATTGCCCGTTCTTTCCTGGCGTTGTAACGGCCCTGCAGAAATCGAAATGCTGCTCACCCGCCCCCGGTGCCACAGCGCCGGGGGCAATTCGGGATCGCCAATCACGCGCACCATCTTGCCACCATGAAACTTGCTGCCATAGTCGCCATGACTCCCGACCGTGTAATCGGAGCCGACAACCAGATTCCATGGTACCTACCTGCTGACCTGAAGTACTTCAAAAAAATCACGCTCGGTCACCCTGTCATCATGGGCCGCAAGTGCTTCGAAAGCATCGGTCGGCCGCTCCCCAAGCGCACCAACGTAGTGCTCTCCCGCAACCCCTTTTTCATAGCCTCCGGCATCGTTCGCGCCGCCAGCCCAGAAGAGGCCTTACTCGACGCGAAACTGGCCGCAGAAGAAGCTGGGGTTGATACCATCTTCAATATTGGTGGCGCAGAAATCTACTCTCTCCTATGGGATCAAACCGACCTGTTATATGTCACTGAAGTCAACGCCAATGTATCTGGCGACACCTTCTTTCCGAAAATTGATTTAGGTGAATGGGATTTAAAAAGTGAAGATGCCCATGCGGCAGATGAGAAGAATGAGTTTGGGTATGTGTATAGGGTATATGGGAGGAAGGAATGAGGATGCTGGATGCTGGATGCTGGATGCTGGATGCTGGATGCTGGATGCTGGATAATTAGAACACTATGCACAACTACAAAGAACTCCGAGTCTATAAACAAGCTATGGACTTCGCAAAGTCAATATATGCGTATACAAACACCTTCCCGGAGCACGAACGTTATGGCCTATCAAGCCAACTGCGCCGTGCTGCTGTAAGTGTGCCTTCCAATATCGCGGAGGGCTGTGGACGCGGCACCAATAAGTCAACTGCACGATTTATCTCTATTGCAATTGGTTCCTTATACGAAGTAGACACCCAGGTAGTCTTAGCTGAGCAATTGGGCTATGGTCTTTGTAGTGAGCTAAAAGTTGAGATCCTTTCCATCAAAAGGCAGCTGGTCAAATTTCGGAAAGTCCTAACTCTTCAAGCCTGAGTCTTATTTAATGTCAAGAAAACATTGATTTCTTCATGAATTTTAATACTCTGTCAATTAGTTCCAGCCAACTTTAATGTCCTAATCATAACAGAACCCTCGAAAACAAGACCAGCTATCCCAAGTCCTGAGTCCTAAGTCCCAAATCCTGAGTCCCAAGTCCCAAGTCCCAAGTCCCAAGTCCCAAGTCCTGAGTCCCAAATCCCAAATCCCAAATCCCAAATCCCAAATCCCAAATCCCAAATCCCAAATCCAATGAAAGAAGCCTTCCTCCACTACCTCTGGCGAACTCGTCGCTTCCAGCGAGAGGCCTTGCACCTTACCGACGGGAGTGCGCTCGACATTCTTCAATTCGGGAATTATAATATTGGCGACGGGCCCGATTTTTCGGAGGGGCGTGTCCGTATTGGTGATACGGTTTGGGCGGGCCACGTTGAGATGCATTTGAAGAGTTCGGATTGGCATCACCATCGGCATCAATTTGACCCGGGGTACGACAACGTCGTACTGCATGTGGTATGGGAAGATGACGAACCTGTCCTCTCGGCAAGAGGTATCCCATTGCCAACGCTGGTACTCGCAGATCGAGTCGACCAGACGCTTGTTGCCCGCTACGAGGAATTGGCAGCCAACGAACACGCCATACCCTGCCAAGATCATCTCGCCTCGGTACCCGACCTCGTGCTTAACGGTTGGACTGAGCGCATGATGCTCGAACGACTAGAGCGCAAAACCAGCACCTTGCATCAGCTGCTTGAAGCGAAACGCAGCGACTGGGACGGCGCATTCTTTCATCAACTTGGACGCTGCCTCGGTCTGCCGCTCAACGCGGGCGCAATGGATATGCTAATGGAGGCTCTTCCGCTAAGCTTGCTTCAGCGCTATCGCGCCGATACCATTGCGACTGAAGCCCTGCTGCTCGGCGTAGCAGGCTTCCTCGACGATGATTTTCTCGATGAATATCCCCGGCAGCTTCGGCGCGAATTCGGTCACCTTCAGCACAAACACGGCTTAACGGTCATTCCACGCTCAGCATGGAATTTTCGCGGTCTTCGACCAGCGAGCTTCCCGACCATGCGGCTAGTCCAACTTGCCGCTGTGCTGCGGGCGCAGCCACGCATGTTTGACGAGGTGCTCGAGGCTGCAAAACCTAAGGCGATTACAAGCTTACTCGAACACGAGCCACACCCCTACTGGTCCACCCATTATCTCCCAGACCGTCCGAGCGCACCCCGCCGTAAGGTGATCGGAAAAAGTGCAGCACACGCTGTAATCATAAATGCTGTCGTGCCGATGGTCTTCTTGTATGGGCGTTTGCAAGGTCGACCGAAGCTTGAGGAGCAAGCGCTTGAGCTGCTATCAGCACTGCCAGCAGAACGAAATCGTGCGATAAAGCAATGGCGCCAAGTGGGCATCGTCGCAGAGAATGCGGCCGAATCGCAGGCCTTGCTCACCCTGCGCGCCAACTACTGCAGCCCTAGACGCTGTCTTGAATGCGCTATCGGACACTGCCTGCTCAAGCGCGGCAAAGAGGTCAAGTTTGCCGATCGACTCAGCGAGCCCGCAGAGGCTGCCTAGACTCCAACTTCGGGGTAGATCGGCAACCACCCAGCTACGCCAGTGTTGCTTTGCCTCGTGCGCAAAGCTGTCCTACGATTTCTCGCTGCCCCATTCGCGGCGCTCTTCGGCATTGGTGTCGAGGCGAGGCTATTGCTATATCGCCTTGGCGTGCTCAAGCGCTCGAGTTTTAGCATTCCCACAATCGCTGTCGGCAACCTCAGTGTAGGCGGTGCTGGCAAAACACCACACACCGAGTACTTGCTGCGCACCCTTCAAGAGTTCTTTGATGTGGGTACCCTCTCGCGCGGATATGGACGTAAAACCTCAGGGTTCCGCTACGTGCAGATGGGCGACTCAGCGCGTGATGTCGGAGACGAGCCGCTCCAGCTTAAGCGCAAATTTCCAAAGGCCGCGGTGTGCGTTGGGGAAGATCGAGTGTTCGGCATTTCCTCGGTGCTGCGTCACGCTCCTGCTACCAAGACCGTGATCCTTGACGATGCCTTTCAAAATCTTGCCCTTCAACCCACCGTCAACCTTCTTCTCACCGAGTACGATAGGCCCTATTGGCGCGATCAGCTCATGCCCGTGGGCCGTCTTCGCGAGTGGCGCAGCGGTGCCGATCGAGCAGATGCGATTATTGTCACCAAATGCCCTGAGGACTTAACACAGGAGGAACGTGCCGAAATCATCGCTGAGATGTCTCCGAGAGCTGGACAGCGCGTCTTCTTTTCACGCTATGGCTATGCACGACCCTGGCTAGTCCTCGACCCGCGCTACCGAACCACACTCTCGACCGACTGGGACGTATTGCTCGTTAGTGCCATTGCTCGGGCCGACTACCTGCGGTCGTACGTGAGCGGGAAAGTTAACAAGGTGCATGATCTGCCTTTTGGCGACCATCATGAATTTAAAAAGCGTGACCTCGGTCGCATGGTGAAACTCTTCCAGGATATCGAGAATCCGAAGAAGATTATTCTCACTACCGAGAAAGACGCCATGCGGCTGTATGCGCACGACCCGTATTTACGCGAGCAGAATCTGCCCCTGTTCGCCCTGCCCGCAGCCGTCGAGTTTCTCGAGGAGCCTTTCGGCAAAACCTTCGATGATTACATCCGCCACGAGTTACTGGCGTTCAGGGCGTAAAGGTCGGATCAAGTATTAAGAGGGCTACTAAGGAAGCACCAGGGTCACAAAGCCAGACGAAGAATCTCCAGCCGGTGGGTTTCTCACTGTAGCCAAAGACTCGCCACATCTGATTCCTCCTTCCTCTTACCCAGCCAAGCTCAGTTCGCTTCGTTCCTAGCTCCAGACTAGCCACGCGCAATGCAGACCTCCCGGCCCGCATCCCGCCTCCCACATCCCACATCCCACATCCCGGATCCCGGATCCCGGATCCCTCATCCCTCATCCCTCTTCCCTCTTCCCTCTTCCCTCCTTCCTCCCACAAAAAACCGGCCCTCGCCCCGAGGGGTGAGAGGCCGGCAGCACTATGAAACACTATTCTCTTTATAGTCGAAAGCGGTACGTGCGACTTGGCACAAACGACCCACTTTGCAGACTTAGCTAGGCGAAATATCGCAATTCTGCGCGAAACCTACCAGATAACGTAGACGAGTTGTCAATGGTTGGCTGTGGATAACATTGGTGCTACGTCCCAGGCTCGCACCCAGTCGACCTCCATCCGTTGTGGCCATATGGTCGTGTCTACGCCTCTTCTGCCTCCCCAACCCCCGCCTACAGCGATGTTGAGTAACAAGTACTGAGGCGCGTTGAAAGGCCACTGCGCTAACGTTGCCGCCGAATCCCGACTTACGTGGTGGTAAGGCGTCTCATCAACCAAAAAGGTAATTGAAGTATCTCGCCAATCTACGGCATACGTATGGTACTCCGATTCAGCCGTTGGCAAGGCTATGGCTCCCATTTTCTGGGTGCCAATGATGTGGTTATATGCGCCCGAGTGTATCGTACCAAATACTGAGTCGACGTTGAAGCCAACATGCTCCATGATGTCAATCTCTCCGCAGGTAGGCCATCCTACTTCACGAATATTGGTACCGAGCATCCAAATCGCTGGCCATGTACCCCGCCCGCTCGGCAGCTTGGCGCGCACTTCTAAGTATCCCGTCTCGAAATCTTGCTTGCCTCGAGTCACGAGACGAGCTGAGGAATAGTCCATGGAGTCGTACACCTCTCGATGGGCTTCGATGATGAGCTTACCGTTTTCAACCCGAGCATTTTCCAGGCGAGCGCTTGTATAGGCTTGCAGCTCATTGTTGCCCCAGCCCCAACTGCCAACGTCGTAAGCCCACTTTGATGTGTCAGGCAAACCCGCTACGTCGAATTCATCGGCCCAGATCATAGTCCGCGCATTCTCCTGCTGAGTGGACGTGCCGCTCGTAGCGCAAGCTTGCGCAAAGACAATCGCTAGGATGGCACCAATCAGTTTTGCCGAAAGGCCACCACCACCTAGCCATGCACTACCTGTAAGTAGCAGAGCTAGGCCATTGCTCGGCATCCCCTTTGAACCGTGATGATCTCGAAACATGTGATTCTAGTTTGTGAGTCGTGCGCAAAAAACCACCGAAACCGCCGATGCAAAACACGTCACCGAAATTTAGCGTGAACGGTGCTTCGCAACTACTCAACCCAGACCCATTCGACCTCCACCCAACAGACAAAGCGTTGACGCCGATGCATTGTTACATATTTACCAATGCATAAATTGTTGCTTAAATGTACGGTAGTGAAGGTTGGCTTAGGACAATAGGGTTACGGTTATGAAGACGGAATGTCTGAGCTAAATCAATTGATTGCCGACCTGCTAACTACCGAGATAAGGTCATTATGACGACCTATGTTACCAGTAATTTAGCGCTGCATTTACTCAGCGCATATTTTACTCGTACAAAGGACTGAACATCCCGCAGTCCTGACGTCTTAGTCCCAGCACGAACCATGAACACTAAAACTATTCCCTTGGCGCGAGCCTTAGGGTGCGTGCTGGCCTGCATCGCCTGTATAGGTGCCGCAACAGCGCAACAAAAACCGGCCGCTTACTCCCTCGATCTCGAAACCGGTCGTTACGCCATAGACGCGGCCACTCCAAAAGGCTTCTACGATCTCGAGCGCGTCGATACGCTCAATGTGCAACTCCCAGGTGATTGGTGGGAGCGCATCCAAGACGGTGAAGTGCTCGGAGAACTCGTGTATCGTGGTGAGCGCTACGACTCGATCGAGTTCGAAATTAAAGGCTCGAGCTCAGACCACGCCAACCCGACCCAAAAGAAGTCTTTCGAGCTACGACTCGATGAGCACATCGGTGGCCAGGATATCGACGGCTACGACGAAACCAACTTACACTGCGGCATCTTCGACGAGTCGCACGTCCGGGAGGCAACCTTCCATTGGATTGGTCGACACTACTTGCCATCACCCAAGTCCAATTATGTGTACCTCACCATAAATGGCAAAAACTGGGGAGCTTATACGAACACCCAGGAGCAGGATAAGCGCTTTTTACGTGAGTGGTTCGTGGATGAGTCGGGCCCGAGGATTCGCGGTGAGAGCCCGTTTGGAAGAATTGGTGCCGACGAGTCTTGTACCCCACCTCCTGCCAACGACGGCCGGCAAGCCACACCGAGCGCACTGCACTACCTCGGTGACGACCCAGGCGTCTATAAGAACTTCTACTCACCTAAGGGTGACTTTCAACCTGAAGACTGGAATCACCTGATCAACTTTGTCGACGCCCTCAACAACCTGCCCGACGAAGAATTGAGCACTGCGCTCTGGAACTCCCTCGACGTCGATGCAGCACTTTGGTTTTTGGCCCACGAAATACTCCTTGGCGACGAGGACGGATACGTCTATAAAACCCAGTCCGACTATCTACTCTACCACGATCCGGCAGCCAACCGGATGGTGCCGCTCGAGTACGACGGCAACAGCTCGCTGAGCCCTAAGAGCGTTGAATGGTCTCCCTTGCACCGTAGCTACGATGCCTGTGTGCCTCTCGTAGATCGGCTGTTGAACCACCCAGAATTCAGAGCACGCTACCTCGCCCACTGCCGCACTATTCTTAGTGAGTACTTCGACCCCTCGTTGGTACTTCCACAGGTCGATGCATTTGTAAAGCGCATCGACATCTACGAGCAAAATGATCCTGTAGGAGACGAGATCTATCCTTACGATCAATTTAAAAATGGAGTGGGATTGCTCAAAGAGCACATTGTGCAGCGACACCGCTTCCTACGCGCACATCCGCTGCTGCAGGCGTCGGGGGTGAAGATCGGTAAGCCCGTTTTCATCACCGATGGCGGAGTGGCTCCGGAAGCAGGCGAATCGGTAGCCTTATACGTTGATGTTGCTGGTACAAGAGCGAATACGCTCCGCATTTGGCACGCTACCGGTCTCGGTGGCAAGTTTCAATGCGATACCCTTTATGATGACGGGCTACACGGTGATCGATTCGGTGGTGACGGCCGTTTTGGCGGAAGCCTTCCTGGGTACCCTGTCGACACGTACGTACGCTACTACATTGAAGCATTTAGTGGCGACGGCAATGCAACGGCCACCTATCTGCCCCGTGGGGCGGAGCACGATGTATTTATTTATCGCGTAGCGCCCCGTGTTAGCACGAGTGATCCCTTGCGGCTCAACGAACTCATGGCTAGCAACGACACTACCGCAGCCGACGAAGCCGGCCAGTTTGCAGATTGGATTGAGCTGTACAATTCTAGCGACGAGATCATCGACATAAGCAACTACTCACTCTCAGATGCTGAAGGCGTCTCCGACAAATGGAATTTCCCTTCTGGGACGTTTATGGCACCACTGAGCTACCTCATTGTCTGGGCTGATAAAGACGAAGAAGACGGCCCCTTACACGCCAACTTTAAACTGCAACGCGAAGAGGAACTCTTACTGCTCAGTGATCCAGCCGGTGTGCTCATCGATAGCGTTCACTTTGGCGAGCAAACCACGGACCTTAGCTACGCGCGGGCCACCGACGGGTTTGGAGCTTGGCGAATAGCGCAACCAACCTTCAACGTGACCAATGTTATTGAAGAGCCTGGTTCTGAAAGTGGTGAAACTGGAGAAGAGGGGGAGACTGATCCTGATAAAGGTGGAGGCACTACCGACGGAGAGACTAACCCAGATGGAACACCAGCAGGCAACGATGCCGGTGGTGCCGTACTGGACATCGACACGTCGCCTAGCGACACGGCTACCACTGTTTCCACTTTCGATGCGCGTCATACAAATTCTCTGACGCTGACTGCATATCCCAACCCTAGCCGTAGCGGACAATCTTTGACGATTCACGCCAGCGGAGCCGCTAGTGGCTCTGGTGAGTTTCTGCTTGTCGACGCGCTGGGGCGCACGGTGCTAAAACGCAGCATCTCACTGAGCGGCAGCGAGCGCTACATCGAAGTAGCTCTGCCTCATCTTCCTGCCGGATATTACTCAGGAGTACTCACCGGTGGATTCGGACAAGGTGTTGTGCGTATCCTAATGCAGTAGGTCAGGCCGTCGCCGACTAACTTCCCGGTCCGCTGTACGTAGGTTCAACGCACCGTCATGTCCGAGTTTACCGCCGAACTGGTCGGCACCTTCTTATTACTACTCATAGGCGCTGGCGTAGTTGCCAACGTCATTTTGAAAGGCACGAAAGGCCACGGCAGTGGCTGGATGGTGATTTGTACAGCCTGGGCGGTTGCTGTGTATGTCGGCGTTGTGGTCGCTTCGCCCTACAGTGGCGCCCATCTCAATCCCGCCGTTTCTGTTGGCCTCGCAGTGGCAGGGCAATTCCCCTGGGAAAAGGTGCCCGCCTTCGTGGCAGCGCAGCTGCTTGGCGCCTTCCTTGGCGCGGCTGTTTGCTGGCTCATTTACCGTGACCATTTCAATGTGACTGAAGACCAAGCAACCAAGCTTGGCGTCTTCTCGACCATTCCGGCCATCCGAAACTTGCCTTCCAACTTGTTGAGTGAGGCCGTCGGCACCTTCGTCTTGGTGTTTACAGTGCTTCACTTTACGGATGCCTCATTTACTGCAGAAGATACCGTCGTTGTCGGTCTCGGCTCACTTGGGGCCGTGCCGGTTGCTTTTCTCGTTTGGGCCATCGGCCTCGGCCTCGGCGGCACCACCGGCTACGCCATCAACCCCGCTCGTGACTTAGGTCCTCGCATTGCCCATGCGGTACTTCCTATCAGCGGCAAGGGCAATAGCGACTGGGCTTACGCCTGGGTGCCTATCGTTGGCCCACTCTTGGGTGGAATTGCTGCTGGTTTGCTTACGCTTGCCGTTGGCTAAACTCCTCTCACCTGTGGTTAGCGAACGACCACTAACGGTGCGGCGGTGCTTACACCATCAGCGTACACCAGCTCTACGATGTAGGTACCAGCCACGAGCTGCCCAGGCAGTTCAAGCAGATGGCGCTGTTGCGGCTCGGTGGGGTATTCTCGAAGCTGTCGCCCGTCTTCCCCGATGAGTCGAAGGCTTGTCAGCCCGCGTTCGTGGTCTACCCCGAGCAGCTGGACTTGGCCACCTGTAACAGGATTTGGAAATACGCGCAGCTGTTGGGCTACGCCCAAGTCTACTAGTACTTCGCTGGAGTAATTCCAGGTTCCTTGACTGTCGTCCAGGCGTATACGGTATCGAGCTACGCGCTGGTCAGTTGGAAGCTGGTCATCAACGGTTGAGTAGTAGGCTGCTGCGACGTCGCCGCTGAGTCTTTGCACTTCTCCTAGCGCCATCCAATCTTGAGTAGACTCGTTATACCGCTCCACTGAATAGAGGGCAGTTCGCTGATCAAAATGCGCAACCCAATCTACGAGTACACGACCGTCGAGGAAGGCCGCATCTAGATCTATCCCAAAATGCTCGGCCTCATTAGCTGCTCGCCCCTCAAGGCGTACCACGAGTTCGCGCTCTCGGTGGGCCGACGACCAGTTCGCTCCAGGTAATTCGCTTGCTGTCAACGTGCCGAAGCCATTTGCGTAGGTAGCGATCGTGAAGTCTTGCTCTTGCTGGAAATACGCTCCTCGCGCGAGCGCCACGGCCAGGGTACCGTGGTACTCAGCATCACCGGCTACGTGCACGGTCCCATGCCGTGGCGACTCGGGTGAGCCGCCTAACAGGGTTTCTAGCTGACCGTCGACAATCAGATCGCGACCTACATGCAACTCGCCCTGGTTGCGCAGTGTGCCCCCTTCCAATACATGAACGTCGCCCTGATCCACAATGACTTGTGAGCCTGGACCGACGGTGAATACCGATCCGGGACCGATCACGATACCGGAGGGTGCTTCAGATTGAGCACAAGCTTGGCTTGCTATACAGAGGCTTACGCCAAAACAAAGGATGATATGAAAGAGTCGGGTAGACGGCATATTCGGTATGGTAAGCTGCGTTACAACTGGCAAAAGCTGTGCGCAGACGTCCGAAAATGCCGCTTTGCAGGGGGCTGTTTTGGCGTATGGACGGAGCAGGCGGTCGACAAGCTGAAATTGCCCGTCGAGTAGATGGCTTTTTAGAGCGTGCTACAACAGGCTCGTCTGCTTATTGAGCGCATTGAACTCCCGCATCGTGACCATGCGGCCCTGCTGCTCGTCCCAGAGCTTATTGGTTATCATAGGTAGACTCTCCCAAAATGTGACCTTCGTTACGAACCGCTGCAACACCGGGTTTTCACGAGCGCAGCGCGCGAGATGGTAATTCGGAATACGGCTCGAGAGGTGATGAATGTGGTGATAGCCAATGTCTCCGGTAAGCCAGTGTATGACGCGTGGCAAATCATAAAGCGTTGCACCCTTAATGGCTGCTAAGAGGTAGTCCCATTCGCCTTCGTCGTGCCAGCGCATGTAGGTCTCCTCGTGTTGGTGCTGCACAAAGAAGAACCAGAAGGCAATGGCCGAAAAGCCAAGTACAATGGTGCCTTGCACCGCTGCAAAACGCGCCCATCCTAGCGTATACCCTAAGAGGGCATAGACCGCCACTATCATCAGGTTGTTGAGGTGAAGTCGCAGGTGGACTGGATCCCAGCCGGGATACTTCACCTTCGGGATGCGGCACATTACCGTGATGTAGAGTAAAGGGGCTACCGCCATAATAACAGGCGCCGAGCGGAAGATTCGGTAGCGAACTCGACCCCACCAGCTGCGGGCATTGTACTCTTCGACCGTGAGAAAATTGATGTCCCCCACATCGCGGTGCTCAAGCTGACCGACGTGCCCATGGTGGAAGGAATGCACACGACTCCAATACGTATAAGGTACTGTGGTAAAAAGCGAGATGAACCAACCGAGCTTGTCGCAAGCTTTGCGGCTTTTCAGAAAAGAATAGTGACCGCAATCGTGCTGAATGATGAATGTGCGGGTAAGCATAAACGAGGCCACGACACCAAGGGCTAGCATTAACAGCAAAGAGTATGCATAGGCGTAGTACATCGCCACCCAAAGCCCAATGAGCGGGAGAAGCGTATTCGCAAGTTGCCACACGGCGGCGCCGGTATCAGGGCGCTGATAGCGAGCTACGATACTTTTCCAATCGGAGAGAACATCGTGGATTTCTGCCTCCATATGCGGGGGCAGCGCGTGGGTATGTACAGTCATGCAGGCGGCGCGGACATTTGTGGCTCCCTTTTCCTATGAAAAGCGCCACCTGATGCCGTGCCGGTCGATGCGCGTTGCGTGCAACCCGAACCAAGCCCCCAAAACATCCAAAGCTGGTGAAGGTGCCAAAGCTAACGCGCAAGCACGCGTATCCTGCAACTCCTGTGTTAATGGTTGCCAAGCAAGACTGCAGGCTGCCAACAGGCAATGTAAACTACCTTGTAGCACCTCTATCTTACTGCAGCTACTAGGCCTGTCTACAGGTGGCATACTTCGTATACTTCACCATACACCACATCACGCGCCTTGAGTTTGCCGCAGGGTAAGTTCCATTTGGAGCAGTCTATCCTCACACCTACATGGCCCACTTCCTCCACACCGCTGATCTCCACCTTGGTAGAGCCTTCAAATCCTTTGGCAATGAGCTGGCCACACAGTTGGCAGAGGCTCGTTATCAAGTCGTCGAAGCGATTGCCCGACAAGCCGTAGGCACTGCGGTAGACTTTGTCGTGATTGCAGGCGACCTGTTTGATTCCGCACAGCCATCGGGAAAGGTTTTGGCGAAAGCCTTGCAGGCTCTTGGAAAAATCGATGTGCCTGTTTATTGCATCCCTGGCAACCACGACCCGGGCGGCCCATTAGGCCCTTACGAACGACCTGAGTTTCTAGAGTATCAGCAGCAGTACGCTAAGAATTTGCATGTGCTGCAGGAGGCCAAGCCTGTAGTGCTGAATGAATCTCGAACCGTCTTGCTGCCTTGCCCAGTAATCGGCCGACCAAGCGATGATCCGACAGCGTGGCTCCGAGACGCTACTACTCTTTCTGACCTACCCGCTGATTACGCCCGCGTTGTACTAGCACATGGTGGCACCATCGATTTTTCTAGCGATGTCCAAGCAGCGCCCGAGCTCAACCTTGCCCGCATAGAGCATGGGGCCAGCGAACTCGACTACATCGCTCTCGGCGACTGGCACGGGTCGATGCATGTACTGCGTAACAACATTTGGTACTCCGGCACCCCAGAACCTGATAAGTATCCGCTCAACGAGCGGTACACCAATGGGGTCACGCTCGAAGTGAGCGTCGAGCGAGGGCAGCCAGCCACGATCACCCCACAACGAAGCGGACGCTATGATTGGGCGATTCGAAGGTTAACGCTGCGCAACCTTGAAGACATTGAACAGATGAGTGAAGACTTACTCGCCTCAACGGATGCTGGTGGGCGACTTTTAAAGCTGAGTCTAGACGGGTCGCTCAATATCGATGCCGCTAGGCGACTTGCAGAGGTAGAACGTAAACTAAGAGATGTCTACGAAGCGGTAGAGATAGACCAGTCGGCCCTACTGGTTGCTCCGGGCGATGATGAGCTACAAGCCCTGACGGAGGATGCGCGACACCCAACACTAGCGCGTGTAGCGACCACCTTAAAATTTGCACTCGAAGATCCCGTGAAAAGTCGTGCCGCGCGGCTCGCTCTCGTAAAGCTCTACGAGGCTACACAGAATACCCAAACCGCCTAAGAGACTATGAAAATTCTTAGCGCAAAGGTCAGCAACTACCGAGTACATGAGGACGTGGAGGTCACCTTCGACGAGCAAATTTCAGTCCTTGGTGGTGCCAATGAAGCCGGGAAAAGCACATTAATTGAAGCGATTCATCGGGCGCTGTTCGTACCCGCCAAAGGCAATACCGAGGTGCATCGGAACATGGCTCGCTCGGGCACGAACGAGAAGCCTCAAGTCAGCATAGAATTCGAGCATGGTGGCAACCGCTGGGTACTCGAGAAAGTGTTTGGCGGCAACAACGCCTATAGTGTTCAGCTTCGACAGGAAGGCCACCCCGCGACAAAGGATAATGTGGCAGAAGACCAACTCCGCGAACTAATTGGTGCGGGCATCCCTGGCGGCAAGCGGCTAAAAGAGGACATCGCCCGCAAGCCATGGAGTCATCTTTGGGTCTGGCAGGGTGCAAGCGGCAGCGCACCCAAAGACTTTATTGAAGACACCACCGATCAGCTTGTCAACTTGACTAATCAGGGCGCCGGTGCAGTACTAATGAGCGACTTTGATAGCGGCCTCGCGAAGAAGTTTGAGGAGGAGTACAATGCGATTTACACTTCGACAAAAAAGGTAAAAGCCAAGAGCCCCCTAGACGTGGCGGAGTCTGAGCATGCAGCTTGTCTAGAGCAAATCGGCGAACTCAAAGAGCGTGTCAAGCAACTAGAAGGCGCGGCAAAAAATTACGCCTCAGCAAAGCATCGACGACGCACATTAGAGCCAGAGCTGTCTAAAGCCCGTGAGGGACTCGTCACGCTCGATAAGCAACTCACGGATGCTGAAGATACGCGCCGAGAATTAGATCGAGACCAGCAACACGCAAAGCAATTGCTAGCCGAGGTCACTCGTCTTCGAGCGCAGGCTCAGCAATTGAAGAAGTGGAACTCGAACATCGACGAGCTGACCAAGCAGCTATCTACCGATGATCAAACCCACGAACTTGCAGAGCATGTTGAGAAGACGACAACCCAATTCAAATCTTCCCGGAAAGAGTTGGCAACGCAGCGCGCCGAACTGAAAAGTATCGGCGATCGACAAGCGCATGCAGAAGCCTACGTCAACCTTTTTCGTGCACAGCAAGATGTGGAAGTTGCCAAGAAAAATAGCGAGCGCCTTGCTGGCCTTCGCCAGCGGCTTGATGTGACAAAGGAGAAGCTCCGTGGCTTGCCGGACATAACGGACGCTGCAGTAACTAAGCTGCGCGAGCGGAAGCAACAGCTCGCTATAGAAGCTGCCAAGCTTCAGGCTGCGGCTTCAACACTGAAAGTGAGCAAAAGTGATTCATCACTTACCGTTAATGATCATTTGCTTCAAGCTGGACAATCAATTGAACTCGATCAGGATACGGTACTCCGCTTCGGCACAGCACTTGAAATCGAGCTTACAGTGCCGGGCAGCAAGGGTTGGGCAGCGAAAAAGGATGATTTAGCGTCTCGTCAACTTGAGTTGAAGGCTGAGGTAGCTAGCTTCCAAATCGCGGGTGCGCCGGCTGAAGACATCAATGCTTTAGCTACTTCGGTGCTTACACGCAAAACCCTCCTGAGCGAGGCCGAGCAAGTAAACAAGGATATCCAAGCTGAAGCTCCAGCTGCGATCGAAAAGGCTTCGAACGAGGCCGCACAAGCTGTACGTCTAGCCCAGGCGCGTATCGATCAGGTGGAACATCCGGAGCAATTTGCTGTCCCAGCTTCATTGGGCGCAGCAACGACCCTGGCCCAAACCACCACAGACGAGTACCGCGCCTTCGAGGCAGAAGTGACTAAGGCCGATAAGGCGGTGAGTGATTTACAGCATCAGCTCGAACAACAGCAACAGCGTCAAGCAGCTTTCGCCAAAACCCGGCGGGCAACTGAAGACAGTCTCAAGGAAGCCGAGGCGTTGCGAAAAAATCTCTTGGCTGGCTACGATGACCACGAAACCGCTTTCCAAAAAGCGCTCAACAGCCTGGAGAGCGAACACGACGCTGCCGAAAGGCGACTCAAGCGCACCCAAGAAGCCTTTGCAGCCCTGCAGTTAGATGCTGTCGAGCTTCGCAAAAGTAGGATATCCCAACAAGTCGAACGCTTTACGCAAGAGCTAAAGCAAGTGGATGAACAGCAAAATCAGGCGCTCGGGCAATTGAACACACAGGGTAACAACGATCCCTTCACAGAGCTGCGGGATGCTCAACAGCGGCTCGAACGCCTAGCTGCTAATTGTGAGCGACAACGGCTCGAAGCAGACGCTACTGCGCTGCTACACGAGGCCTTCAAAGCCGAACTCAACGCCGCCAACGAACGCATCACTAAGCCACTGGCAGAGAAAGTTGGCGCATACCTGTGGCACCTCGACAACACAGCAGAAATCAGAGTGAACTATGGCGGCAGCAATTTTCAAGAGTTCCAGCTCTATAGACCCGACTTGAATCCGGAACCGGAGCCCTTCTCCACCCTCAGCGGTGGTGCGCGCGAACAGGTGGCCGCTGCGGTACGCCTTGCGACGGCACAGATATTGGCCGAAGACTACGGTGGCACATTGCCCGTAGTCTTCGACGACGCGTTCGTCAACAGTGATCCAGAGCGCACTAAAAAGGTCGTAAACATGCTCTTCTACGCGAAGGAGCAAGG
>Ga0115029_1001460_pt1 | contig 16548 bp, 10 predicted proteins | sample SidtaG_3_FD_87297 | JGI IMG/M metagenome (GOLD analysis project Ga0115029, IMG submission 87297) | Marine algal microbial communities from Sidmouth, United Kingdom - Sidmouth_Asex1 metaG | ecosystem: Host-associated > Algae > Red algae > Unclassified | place: Sidmouth, United Kingdom | collected... | reverse complement strand
TTGGTTTCGTCAAGAAATAAAATTTGAAATGGTTCGTTATTGGTGTATATTTACATCAATTCTAATTTTGAATTATGGCAAGGCAAAGTATATCCTTAACGCGACCTAATGATGAATGGTTGAAAGCTCAGGTACGGAATGAAGAATATTCCAGTAAAAGTGAATTGGTAAACGACCTAATTCGTCAGGCAAGAGAGCAGCAAAAAGAAGTCGATTGGATCCGCGCAAAACTTATAAGAGCGGAAGAAAATCTAGAAGCGAAGGGATACGTCGACAAATCTTCCGATGAAATTTTAGCGGATATTAAAGAAAGGGCGAAACAGAATGGCGACCTATAAACTTTCACCTGATGCGGAAGATGACCTGTTTCGCATTTGGGTATATGGCTCCAAAAAATTTGGGATAGCACAAGCTGACAAATACTACAAGGCATTTTTCCATCAATTTGATTTGATTGCCAAAGACCAGTTTCTTTTTCCATCGGTTGACTATATTAAAAAAGGGTATAGACGGGGAGTTTCAGGAGTCGATAGTATCTACTATAGGATTAACGGGGATATTTGGCTATAACGGAGTGATGGTGCCACCCATTTCGGTCAAATGGTGCCACTTAGAGAGATGTTGCAATTATAGTTAAAATTTATTTTCAAACGTTTTTTATTATTCCTTTTCTCATCGATTCACCGACTAGATTTATGCGATGTGATGAGTTTACGATTCGGTCCAAGATGGCATCTGCGATCGTACCTTCGCCTATTATTTCATACCAGGCCGACACAGGTATTTGTGATGTTATTATTGTCGATGTTTTGTTGTGGCGTTCGTCAATGATGTCCATGAGAGCTTCTCTGCCATGGCTGTCGAAGCTTTGTAGGCCAAAGTCGTCCAGTATGAGCAAGTCCGCTTTTACAAGAAGTTTTAGTTCTTTTAGGTAAGTACCATTGACTTTGCTGAGTTTTAGCTTTTTGAGTAAGCGCGCCGTATTGCTGTAAACGGTTCTATGTTGCATCAGGCAGGCCCCATTGCCCAATGCTTGTGCCAAGTAGCTTTTACCTACCCCGGAAGCTCCCGTAATAATTAAATTTTCTTTTTTCGCTATAAAATCAAGAGCCGCTAATCGCTCGAACATATTGCGTTCAAGGTTTCTGTTTTGGTTATAGTCTATATCGGCCAAGTTAGCGGCCTGTTTGAACTTCGCCTGTTTTATAAGTCTTTGTATTTTATTGTTTTGGCGCGCTTCCCATTGGTGGTCGGTCAGCAGTGCCAAGTAAGCATCTGCGGTGAGTTTGTCGTTTCGGTTTTCTCGCAGATGGCGCGCGTGTAGTTCGGCCATGGCCGTTAACCTCATTTGTTTTAATTTCTCTACTGTTTGTTCGTTGTCCATTGTACTTTATTTTTAAATTTTACGTGATCTGATTTATTTGTAATTAGAGGCTCCCCTGATGTTGCCGTGCTTGGGTATATGAGTTTTTTCTTCTTCCAGGTCTTGGAAGAACAGGGAGCTTTGGTCCAGGTTGTTCTTTAGAATATTCTCTATACGCCTATAGCTTACCGCATCGGCCCGTAATGCTCTTTTACAAGCGCTGTCCAAACGCTCGGAAGTGTAGGCCCTATGCAGTTGTATGACGCCCATGGCTCTTTTATAGGCTATCTCCGGGTATTGGGCACCGCTTATGATCTGTGTAACACATCGCTCAACGTAAGAGCCGTGACGGGCCGCTTTTTTCTTGAAGAATCCGGGGCTCCAATCGCTATAGAATTTATGGGCGCTGCTAAGGTGCTCTTTGACTGTATTGTAGCCGCCTTTGGCCGCACCACGCTCGTGCAGTGCAATACGTGTACGGTTGTAATAGACCGCTACGGTGTCTTTAGTGTAATGAATAATTGTATGGTGACCGATGTATCTATATGGTACGCTGTAGTACGATCTGTCGGGCGAGAAGTAAACGTAGCCTATTTTCTGAACCTTTGCACGCCTATATTCTTTAAGCGCATAGGGCGCGCCGGCAAGTGGTTTTAGCGTTTCACGTTCTATAGACTGAAAAAGCTCTAAACGGCTTGCCTCTTTACGTTTGAACAGCAGATTATTGTACTTGGCCAAAAGTCCTTTTATAGCGTTGTTCAGCTCTTCGAGAGAGAAGAAGGTCATCCCCCGTAGGGGATAATAGATGCGTTGATAGGTAAGATGAACGGCATTTTCTACCAGTGCTTTATCTTGTGGGGCATAGCTTCGGGTAGGGTTTATCACGCAGTTGTAATGGCGGGCAAAGTCTTTAAAACTACGGTTTATGTCGGCTTCGTACTTGCTCGACCGGCTTACGGCCGACTTCAGGTTATCGGATACGATCGCATTGGGCACCCCGCCATAGAACCGCAATGCGTTTTGACAGGAGGTTATAAGATCATCACGTTTTTGGCTAGAACTGGCCTCAACATAAGTATATTGGCTAAAGGGCAGTATCGCTACGAATACCTCTACCGCGGTAATCTCGCCTGTTTGCCTATCGACTATTTGAAGCTTTTTGCCGGCATAGTCAATGAACATTTCATTACCGGGCCTGTGATTTAGCTTCATGGAGCCTTTGATCTTTTTATGTTTACGGCGGTAATGCTCCAAGAATTGGGTGTAGCTATAAGGGTTTTTTACGTTACGGGCATACTCGTTGAAGTGATGTAAAAAGGTAAAACCAGGGTGGTTGCGTGTTTTATTAATGTCCTCAAAGTAACGCATCAGGGTATCGTAGCGTTCATTATCGATAGTGGTTCGGGCGGTAAACAAGGCCTCGAGGCGCTTTTGGGAAAACGCCAACAACGTTTCTAAGCTATACTCGCTACCCTTGAAGAGTTTTATATAGGTGTTCACGGTATTACGTGAAATACCAAGGGTTTGCCCAATGCGGCGGTTGCTGTAATTGCTTAAATGAAGTGTCAGTATTTGTTTTAGGTCCATCGGATCAAGTGTATTGGCCATATCGTGCTTTTAGATTAGCACGATAAGGTAATTGCTCGATCTCTCTAAGTGACGTCCCATTTACAGTAAATGGCACAAAACGAAACGTTATAACTGGCACAAAAACGAACCGTTATAACTAAAACGCCAAATTAACTGGCACAAAACGAACCGTAAAAAGTGGCACGTTTTGCTCCGTTATCACTGGCACAATAACTCCGAAATGGGTGGCACAAAACGAACCGAAGTAACCAAAGCGACACGAAAGAGACTTTGTGCCATCCGGATACGTTTAAAAAAGTGTTCTATAAGGCCGCCCAAAAATTTCATACCCAAAACGACATCGACTTCGAGGTCGACAATAAAAACAAAAACTTTTTAGGGCACTTTTGTAGGTATTGGAACCGAGACCTAGCTTTTGAGGTCATGGAAAATATTTCGCTCCAAAAAGGGCTAATGGTCTTTGGTTCCCATGGAACCGGAAAAACATCAAGTTTTCAGATTATACAAAGAATTGCCAAACAATACCAAGTTCGTGAATTGTGGTTTCCGTCCATATCGACCCAAGAAGTTGTGGCTAAGTTCAATGTGGAAAAAAACAAGGAAGATATCGTCCAATACTATTCCAAAGGTGTTTTTCTATTCGATGACCTGGGTTCCGAGATGGCGGCCAATAACGTTTATTAATATGGGAAGGAGGATGTGTTTATTCGTATTCTATTGAACCGTTACCGCCTTTTTGAAACCAAGGGCATAAAAACCCATATTACTACAAACCTTTGTATGAACCGGATAGAGCAACGGTACGGTAGACAGATTTCGGATAGATGCATACAAATGTTCAATCTGCTGAAACTGGATGGACCGAGTAGAAGAAAGTAATAGTAAACTTTTAAGAAATTGGTGAAACCTAAAGTCTTTTAAAGAATCGGGAAAGAAGGTATTCCTGAACGAAGGAAAGGAATAGCAAGAGGGTAACGGGCTAAAGCCACGTTACATTATTTAAACTATTGATATTCAATGAATTGAATGCGATTGTGTTTTCAGTCATTGGCTAAATTTGCGTCATATTGCCTGAAAACCCCTGAAAACAGGAACAAAATTTACAGTAACGGACTTTTGCAACGGTCTTAACGAAGAAGTTAAAGTGTTGAATTTCAGAATACTAAAATAAACTATAAATAATCAAGGATTTACTGTTGCGTCAAATTTCACACAAAAACCTTCAAAAGGCCTATAAACGCTATAAAAAGTTACTGTAATGGAAACTAATGTAAAGAGGAAAAGTAATTTTTCGGCAATAAGTATCAACCGGATAACGGCAGAGCGATTTCGAGCATATTCCAAGACTGTTTCAAAATCACATTCGGATACTATCGATGGCATGATCGATTTTTTTGAAAAAACGAAGATTACGCCAAGGAATGAGGTGATGATAAGTTTTATCAGGTTCCAAAACTATATGATGGGCCGTTTCGACTATTTAGAAGAACTATTACGCACTATGGAGCGGGAGCAGCTGAAACCCACCCATGATTTGCTTAAAAGCCTGTTCGATGGAACGGCTGTTCAGAGAAAGCAACAACCCCTACTTTTAGAACACAAGAACAGGATGATGACCAGAGAGGAATGGGATATGGAAGAAGGTAAAGTTTCGTTCGAAAAATATCACAACGTCATAGAGGCCAGGGGCAAAGACAAACGCACTTTTTCGAAATTTCTTGATAGTATGATTAAAGTGGAACCCACTTTTGGCAAGCCCTATTTCAAAGTGGAAATGGATGAATCAGAATTGAATAGTATTCGGCTTGAGCTAGACGAGAACTAAGGAATAAAACCTAGTTTAAATAGGCAGAATGCGCCCTATTTCGATTTTACTTAACGCTTATCTGCCGGAATGCTATAAAATCGAAACAGGATCCATGCGCAAAGTTTAAGGGTAAGTATTTGGGACTTTCCTTTCATCTTATCCTGCTATTCATTCCCTAAATAGGCAGTTATAGTTTGTGTTCGAGCTTCCGTATTAAACCTCTCCATATACGAATTTATGCTGCCATATCACTTTGATATTGTTGGTTTTCCTGAATAATCATATGTTTTGACCTGTTTTTCATTGCCATTTAGCAACAAATGTCGGGAGGATTGCGAAAGATAGGAAGAGCCATAATAGAACTCATGTAAACGTTTGGTGCCGTCATTATAGGTAATTTTCGCTTTGGCTATGTTGGTGGGTATTGCCAACATTGAACGCTCACTGAGATTGGAGTTGACGACATAAGCTTTTAATGAACCTGAATTGCGGCCGAAAACGTATGCGAAACCACTGCCTTTCTTTATTGCAATAGCTGATCTAAAATCTCCATCGATCCGCAGTCCGCTTTTGATAGGAGATTCCGGTACGAAGGTACCATCGCCTTGTCCACTTAGAAAAGTACCTTTCGAAGCATCGTATCTACCCACTCCAACTTCGGTGCCATAGTCATTACCGGAAAGAAGTACATCTAGAGTGCCATCACTATTAAAATCTTCAATAATAATCCCGTAGACCGGTGCTATTTGCGCCACTTTAGGAAGAACCACGAGCTCAAACTCGCCTTTCCCTTTGTTATGTAAGTACGCAGAAGCAAATTGAAAAGCTTTTGTGATGTATGAACTACTCTGTTCCTGTTTTGTCAAAATATCGGATAGAGACGCTTCGGCATAAGTGGCATAATCTGGAAATTTTTTCTTCATCACAGGAATTTGCTTGATGAGGTCGTCCCTAGAGTGAACAGGGTATTCCGTACTATCGGTATATGCCGTAATCAAAGGGTCGATAGTACCATTTTTATCATAATCCAATGCGTATGCAGTGACCGGCTTTGTTGGAGAGGTTTCGTATTTTGTATTTAGCCCTAGATTGCCCACGATGTAGTCAATATCTCCATCGTTGTCGAAATCGCCCCCGTTAATGCTGTTCCACCATCCAGAGGTGAATTTTAAACCGGTTTTTTCTGAACTGTTGAGTAGTTTCCCATCTTGGTTTTCAAAAAATTGGATAGCCATAAATTCTCCCACTATAATAAGATCGGTATCGTAGTCATTATCATAATCTGTCCATAGCGCATCTGTTACCATACCGACCTTTCGTAAAGAAGGAGCTAACCGGTTGGTGGCATCGGTAAATTTGCCGTTTTCGTTCAATAAGAGATAGCTATTGGGAGGGATTGGATATTTTAAGGGGGTTAGCCTACCGCCTACGAAGAGATCCAAGTCACCATCTTGATCGAAATCTGATGCTCTTACACAAGAACCGCTGCTACGGATCTGTGGCAGGGCACCAGTATTCAATGTGAAATTACCCTTTCCATCGTTGGTATAAAGTCGGTCTTGATAGTACTCTGATGATTCGTAAAATTCATTGCTTCCGCTAACGATATAGAGATCCTGGTCACCATCTCCATCGGAGTCAAAAAATAGTACCCCCGTATCTTCTTCGTATTTTTCTTTCTCATCGTCGACCAAAGGTTGACGAATGAACTGGCCAGTTTCCGCCCCATAAAAAAGTTGTCCACTATTATTGTAACCGCCGCCCATAAAAAAATCATCGTGCCCATCTCCATTGATGTCTCCGACAGCTAAACCCGGGCCTTGATTCGAGAGCTTATGTGGAAGGAGGAATTCCCTATTAAAATCATCATATGCCGCATCACTATGTTGGTAATCTAGATTTAAAACATCGCTAACCTCTTCAAATAATTGTTCCGTGTCTAAATTATCCTTTCTGGGAAACTTCAAGGCAGTTTCTTTTTTGTCAACCGTTAACAGTCGGTTGGGATCAGGGTCCAAAATTCTACTTATGTTTCCATCAGGCCATTGAATGAGAACGCTATCGATTATCCTATTTTCACCCAACCCAAAATGCACTGCATGGTCAACTGACGACTGGTAGCCCCTGGTAACATATAGTCTTGCTGTTTGTTGTTTGCCATGTCGATACAAATGCACCTTTGCGCCCAAACCGCTAATATTCAAGCTGTCGCCTATCAAAGCGATTTGTAAAAAGTTGTTTTCCGTAATGAGATCCGATCTATTTTCATACACAAAAGCACTTTGATTGATGTTATTAGTCACGATATCGAGATCACCATCATTATCTAAATCTGCATAAGCCGCACCATTGGATAAAGAAGGTTGATTAGGCCCCCACTTTTTCGAAACGTCTTCAAACTCAAGATCGCCACGATTCTTGAACAAGAAGTTCGATAGTTTGATGGATGGCATTTCCTTTGCCTTTTGTTTAATGATTGCATCCAAGCTGTCTCTGGAGACATTCTCCGTTAAAGAACCAGTATAGTTAATAAAATCGAGATCGGTAACATCTCTTAGATATCCGTTAGTAATAAAAAGATCCTTAAGCCCATCATTGTCGAAGTCGGCAAAAAGAGGTGCCCAACTCCAATCGGTTGCATCGATTTGACTCAGTTGACCGATTTCCGAAAAAGAAGGACTACCACCGAAATCACCGTTGTTAAGTTGAAGCGTGTTTCGCATGTACTGAGGCATGTAACCCATCTGCAATGTCCGCTCAAAAAGGTTATAGTTCAAAGGGCCTGACATTTTTTTTTCGTGATAGTTGTCCTTTGGTCGCATATCCATAGACACGAGATCTGGTAAACCGTCGTTGTTGAAGTCAGCAATATCGTTGCCCATACTAAAATGGCTTACGTGGTTCATGTAAGATTTGGCCATTTCGCTAAACGTGCCGTTCTTATTATTGATGTAGAGGTAGTCGTTAGCAATAAAATCGTTAGTCACGAAAATATCGTCCCACCCATCGTTATTGATATCGGCAGTGCTCACCCCAAGACCAAGGCCATCGTATAAAATACCCGCTTGTTCGGTAACATCGGTAAATACTATTCCTGAATTTTTGTTTTCATCATTGCGATACAAGCGGTCATTGGCAGGCCCGCTCCCGTCCTTCATCAATGGCCTTACATTATTGGGGTCACGAATGGCATTAGTGTGATTTAAAAGATAAATATCCAAATCGCCGTCTTTGTCATAATCCAGAAAAGTGGCCTGAGTTGAATAATTGGTATCGGCAATGCCATAGACTTCGGCTTGCTCCTTGAATTTGAGATTACCTTGATTAAGATATAATAGATTTTTTCTTTTTTCGGGGCCATAGTTTCCAGAACGGCAAACATAGATGTCTAAAAGCCCATCATGGTTAATATCTACCATGGTTACCCCTGTTGACCAACCTGGTATGTTTACTCCCGCCTTTTCGGAAACATCTTCGAACTTTAGATTCCCTTTATTGAGATATAATCGGTCATCGACCATATTTCCAGTAAAATAAATGTCCGGTAGGGAATCATTGTTGATATCACCTATAGCTACTCCCCCGCCATTATAGACATAAAAAAAATCGACCATATTAAAAGTGTCGTTTTCTTCGATTTGATTGTTAAAGCTTATGTAGGTGCTATCGGGGGAAAGTAACCTGAACAAAGCTTTTTCATGCTCCTTCGGGTTTAGTGCCTTTTTTTCTGAACACGAAAGCTGAGATTGCACGGCAATACATAAAAAGCAGTACGATAATAAGCGGTACATCATACTTGAGAGTTGCGTTTGTTGTTCCTGATGAAAGTTAAATAGTTTTAAAGAAAAAACCTGCCGTTAGCGGCAGGTTTTTTGCTTAAGAAATTACATTTGTTTTTTTAGTACAGCGGATTCTGACTCACGTTCGGGTTTCCTAGAACCTCATTCAAAGGAATAGGCAATACATAGTCCTTAGCAGATAAAGTACGGTCAACATCATAGGTGTCTATGAATTCTTGAATGTAGTCCCCCAGATAATCAGGAGATCCCCCAAACGTGCTTTTTCGTTTTAACTCAGGATAGACTTCACTTTCGAAACCGAATTCTAAAACCCTTTCATTAACAATGGCATCGCGCAGCGCATCTTGGCTCAATCCGGATAAGGCGGGAAGGCCTGCCCGTTCACGAACTGCATTTATACCAAAAAAGGCATCACCCGTACCACTTTCATTAGCCGCTTCTGAATGCCCTAAAAGTACGTCCGCCAGTCTTAAATAAACTGTATTCTTTTCAGAAAGTGTTGCATTGGAAATACCTACTTCAGTATATTTTGCGTTCCATGCAGCGGAAAAAACTAAATCATCAGGGCTATTTGGGTCAGCGTCTGCAGCTACCATTCCTCCAAAACGGCTAAGGTTGTATGACGCATCCGCGCTCCATGTGACTTTGGGCAATCCCCCATCGGTTTTGGCTCCGATACGCGTAGTTGTATATTCAGTTATGAACGTACCTGGAATTCGTTTATCGGCAGGGTCAAATTTAGCCCTATAAGCTTGGGTAGCGTTCAGCCAGTGCCATCCTACACCGCCTTCATCATTTGGAAGGTCGCCAGGGACGAAATGTTGATGGGCATTTTGCGCCTCACCGGCATTCGCTCCACCGGATACTTGAGCTTCAAAAATTCTTGCCCCTGTATTCTCTGTAGCGACTGAGAAAGTATCTTCAAAATTTTCAAATAGTGTAAGACCACTTTCATTAACTATAGTTTCTGCAGTCGTTCTTGCTTCATTCCACTTTTCAGCTTGAAGATATCCTTTGGTCAAAAGTGCCAGAGCAGCCCATTTAGTAGCTCTACCGGCGTTTGAATCATCGTATGACTCTGGTAATAAAGTAGAAGCCATCGTAAGATCGGCAATGATAAGATCTAGAGCGACTTGTTTTCCGTTTTCGTTGGAGGGAAGGTCTTTGTCACTTTCAGTGCGAGTTGTGGTTACCGGTATATCATCAAAATATCGGACTAGATTATAATAGTAGAAAGCCCTTAAAAACATTGCCTCAGCCTTTACTCGATCGACTAGGGCTTGATTTGGGATACCTTCTTCCTTTAACTGGTCTGCTTTCTGTATTACTGAATTAGCTCTGTTAATATGGTCGTACGATATAGTCCAGTAAGCAGCGATATAATCGTCGCCTGGGTTTACGTTTCCGTTCTGGAAATCCAAGGGCCCTTTTTCCCAACCTACTTGATAGCCTACGCGACTCTCGAATACGTAGCGGTTGTAGAAATGGTTGAACCATTGCGTACCATAACCGATGCCGTCGTACACGGCGTTTACGCCAAGCTCTAGCTGTTCAGCTGTGTTAAAGAAATTATCCTGAGTTGTAAAATCTGGATTTTCGTCTAAGTCGGCGCAACTCAGAATCACTAAAAAGACGAGTCCCCAGAGCGCTTTTAAATATTTAAAATTCGTTGTTTTCATAAGTCAATTTTTATTTAAAGATATTAAAATTCTAGGTTCACTCCCAAGGTTAATGTTCTTGCTCTTGGGTAAGCATCGTAATCATCACCTCGGTTGAGGTTTCCTTGACCACTGTTGTTCACTTCGGGGTCAAATCCACTATAGTCTGTAATAGTAAAAAGGTTTTGGCCACTGACGAAAATTCGTGCACTGTTCAAAAAATTAATATTCCGTAGTGTGTAGCCCAAAGCGATATTCTGAAGTCTAATAAAAGTACCGTCTTCAATAAAGTAATCAGAGTCACGGTAAGAATTTGCAAAATCGCGGTTACCGTTAATTACGGGTCTTGAGGCACCCGTATTGTTGGGTGTCCATGAATCGCTTAAAATGGTGCTGATTTGATTTATTTTTTGTACGCCATCACCAATTTCCGAAGCCTGAAGGTTCCTGATTTCAAAATCGTGAACACCCCTAAAAAAGATGCTTAGATCAAAATCCTTGTAGTTCAAGGTGGAATTAAGACCCCATGTAAAACCTGGATTGGGATCACCTATAATTACATAGTCGTCAGGTGTTATCTCTCCATCACCGTTGACATCACGATATTGAGGATATCCTGGTGAATCTCCAGACCTAGATGGATTGCTGTCAATCTCGGCCTGCGTTTGAAAAATACCGATATAGTCAAATCCGCGCCATACACCGATAGGGTTACCTGCCTCGACCCAACTACCATCTATACCTAGGTGACCACTCGGGCTACCGGCAAAGAAGGGTGTACTACTGCCCAAATCGGTAAGTTCGTTTCGAAGTATGGAAAAATTACCCGCTATGTTCCACTTAAAATTTTCATTGTCGATGACAAACCCATCCAAACCGACTTCAAAACCTTTATTTTCGAGAGATCCAGAATTTTTTAGAATTGAGTTGAACCCTAAACTACTGGGCAGCGATACATTTAAAAGTAAATCTTCGGTCTGGTTATAAAAGTAATCCAATGTCAAGTTCATGCGGCTATTAAAGAACGACATGTCAAGCCCTATATTGGTCATTGTAGTTGATTCCCATTTTAAATCTGAGTTTTCCAAACGTGCGTCGGCAAGGCCAAGAACCAAGTTGTCGCCGATAACATAATTGAATTCGTTGAGGTTGGCCAAGGAGTTGTATACAGCTATTTCAGAATTTCCTGTGAGACCCCAGCTACCGCGCAATTTGATATTGTTGATTACATCCGTAATGCCCGAATTCTTAAAAAATCCTTCGTTCGAGATGCGCCATCCCAATGCTACGGAGGGAAAATTAGCCCATTTGTTCTCGCTTCCAAAACGTGAAGAACCATCACGTCTAAAGGTTACTGTTGCAAGATAACGGTCATCATAAATATAATTTACCCTTCCTAATACGGAGGCAAGCGTCCATTCATTTCGACCCGAGCTAGGGGTCTGGATATCCGGGCCTCCTTGTAAGGTGGCCTGATCCACAGTTGCGGCGGTAATACCTCTGGTGGTAGCTTGTGTAAAACGCCGAACCTCCTTTTGATAGGTGTATCCAGCAATGACATCAACAAAGTGTTTATCAATTTGTTTGTTATACGACAGAATATTTTCGTTCAGAATGTTAATCAGGTTTGTACTTGCCAAGGTGAGTGACCCAGCATTATCCCTGCCCAAACGTGTATTCTCTACGGGAAAAAAACTTGTTCGACTGATGTTGAAAATATCGGCACCGATACTAGTCTTGAATTTAAGGCCTTCCATTAGATTGAAAGTAAACCCGGTGTTACCGAGTACGCGGTTCGTGATGTCTTGATCGGTCACGAATTCAAGTTCCTGTAAAGGATTGATGGCAAAGCGTCCATCATAGGAAGCCAATGCATATTGTCCTTCCGCGTCGCGAACTGGTACTGTAGGATCTAAGCCTAAAGCCGTAATAATAATACCGCCTGGGCCACCTCTATCCGTAGGCGCGTTGTTAGAAACCGTTCTATTGAAGGCCCAACTTGAACTTATATTTAGAAAATTGTTCAACGCGGTATTATCAACGTTCAGACGGATACCATACCTTGTAAAATCAGTATTTTTTATAATTCCTTCGTTTTCAAAAAAGTTACCTGATACAGCGTATCGCGTAGATTCGTTTCCACCTGAAAAGGTGAGTTGGTGATTTTGGATAGAGCCTACACGTGTTACTTCATCGAACCAATTAGTGCCAGTTCCAGAGGCGTCTATCTCAGCTTGAGAATAAATCGGTGCGCCGCCCTGACTTACTTCAAGGGTGTTTAGATAGGTTGCGAATCCTCTACCGTCAAGTACGTCAACAGTATTTGCAACAGTTTGCGTAGAATAAGACCCTTCGTAGTTGATTTTAGAAACCCCTGCTTTACCTCGTTTCGTAGTCACAAGTACTACCCCATTAGAGCCCCTAGAACCATATATCGAAGTTGCCGAAGCATCTTTTAGCACTTCGATCGATTCGATGTCATTAGGGTTTATCGATGCCAGTACATTGGTCGCTTGCCTGTTCCCCCCAGCACTAAAATTATTATTGTTCGGATAGATAGGAAAGCCGTCAATGACGTACAAAGGTTCACTACCACTGTTTACGGAGTTAGACCCACGTATACGAACCGATACCCCCCCACCAGGAGCGGCAGAGGTCTGTACAACTTGAACCCCCGGTGCCCGTGCTTGAATAGCTTGATCAACGGATGTAACGGGCAATTCTTTTACGGAGGCACCATCAATGGAAGACACCGAACCGGTCAAGTCACTTTTCTTTACCGTACCATAGCCTACTACTACAACTTCGTCGAGAGCCTCTGACTCCGGATTCATTGATAGGTTTATTGCACTTCTGCCGTCAATAACAACTTCTTGGGTTGCGTACCCTATAGAAGAAAAAGTTATCGTATTAGTACCATCGGAGACCCTTATTTCATAGTTTCCGTCAAAGTCGGAAATAGCGCCTTGGGTTCCAGCAACAACGTTTACTCCAGGTAGCGGTGTGTTATTTTCAGAATCTGTTATCGTTCCTGTGATTGTTGTTTGGGCTTGAGCCAAAAGACAACTACAAAAAAAAGCAAAACCGTATAAGATTAGCTTATTGTTCATTCTAGTTCGTAATGCGTTCATATATGGATATTTGAGTTAATTTGATTTGACATTCATATGCGGAATAGAAATGTATATCCGTCCTGCAATCTTGTAGTAACAATATTAGAAAGATTTACAGCTTAGAAAATGGACAATATTGGGGAATATATGGATAATTCAACTATTTGAATTCAGATATCCTAAAAACTATCGGTGTTTTTTGCTGATTTGGTAAGTATGAAATAAAGCCTTTAGAAAAAGCCATAAGTTTTTTTGATATCAGTTTTCTCTTAAGATCAACCATGTTGTTGACTTCTATATGCGCGTGGTGACATTCCAACATACTTTTTGAATGTACGTGAAAAATAAAGAGGGTCTTGAAAGCTCATTTTGTAGCTGATTTCTTTTACACTCAAATCAGTATATTTGAGATACTCACATGCTTTTTGCACTTTTTTCAAGTTAAAGAAATGGATTAGAGAATAACCTGTTCTTTTTTTAAACAAATTGAAAATATATGATGAGGAATAGTTGAATTGTTTAGCGATATCCTCAGATTTAAACGATTTATCCAGATTGTCGGCCAAAAAAGTTATCACTTCGCTTATCACATTGTTATGATTTTCCATCTGAACGTTATAATCGACTTTTTTGTAAATAAAAGAACTGATAAAGTTCAAGGCTAAAATATTTGCATATTCTAGTTGGGGGGATATGTATTCGCTTTGAAACATTTCGAATATACGATTGAACAGGGCAATTCGATTATTGTCGAATGGAATGGTATTTTCGGTTTTTCTTGAGCTAGAATACCTTTCAAATAATGCCTGGGCTGCTTCGCCGTCAAAATGAATCCAGTAAATGCTCCAAGGATCGTTATGGTCGGCTTCATAGGAATGCGAAGTCTTTTTGGGTATAACATAAAAAGAATTGGGCAAAACGATAATTGATTCTCCGTGAATATTCAGCACGCCCCGCCCTTCTATACAATAAATGAAAATAAACTCATGGGCTCCTTTCTTTCTGACCCGATAGTGGTTTCGAGCATTTGGGTAAAATCCCATATCAGAAATATAAAAAGGCCGTGTGATGCGGTTATCTATGAGCCTTTGCTTGATTGTGTTTGGCAAAACAATCATTTTTTGCCCTAAAAACCCTTCTTTTATCGCCGAATCGTCCATATTTAGTTCTAAAAAGCTAGCATCATAAATAGTATTAAAATGAATGTTCCAAATATGGAGTATTTCTAAACCTGTAATACACAAAAATAGTAATATTATCCATGTTTTGACAAAAACCATCCATGTTTTGAACTTCTAAATTTGATAATTTTGAAGTAGCGTATATTTTATTTTAGTGAAAACTATCTATCAATGATGTTTTTTTTAAATTTTATCAAAAATATATATAGTTATCAAGTATATCGATAATACCAAAACAGGTAAGCGGCGAAAAGGCAATAATCTATATTCAAGAGCATTTTCGAATTTGTAACGGTAATTTCTACAATGTATATGAAACTAGTCGTATCCAAAACCAACACATATGAAAAATCAAATTATTCGTAATTTTGTAAAATTATGGCCGAGGGTTTCCTACTCTGTCTTTTTTTTAATCTGCATATTGAATTATGGGACGATGTTAGCCGTAAAACCGGTAAACATTATATATAGTTCAGACAGAAATGAACGGTTCGATGACCTACAATCTTCAATTAAGGGAACTGTAACAGATGAGGCTGGCATACCCTTGTCGGGCGCGAACATTCTGATAAAAGGGACTTCAACCGGCGTGGTTGCCGATTTTGATGGCAACTTCTCAATAGAGGCTGTTGTTGGTGATGTTTTAGAGGTTTCCTACATTGGTATGAAGACAAGTCAGATGACCGTTCAGAATATGGAAAATATCTCGGTTGTTTTACAAACCGATGCTGCTTCTCTAGATGAGGTTGTAGTCGTTGGTTACGGCACACAGAAAAAGAGAGACCTTACAGGGGCAGTTGCTACTGTGAAGTCAGAAGAGTTTACACCTGGGGTAAACGTAAATGCGGTGCAACTATTAAACGGAGCTGCTGCAGGGGTCAATGTAAGCCAAGTGAGTTCTGCCCCCGGTGGTGGTATCAAAGTTCAGATTCGTGGTGCCGGTTCAATTAATAGTTCCAATGATGTGCTTTTTGTTGTTGACGGACTTCCGGGCGTTGATCCACAATCCTTAAGCCCTGATGATATTGAATCAATACAAGTTTTAAAGGATGCCTCTGCAGCTTCCATTTATGGAACGCGCGCTGCCAACGGTGTTGTATTAGTAACCACTAAAAAGGGTAAAGCCGGTAAGACTACCTTAACTTATAGTTCTTACGTAGGCACTCAAACTATCGCCAATCAAATCGATGTCTTGGGTGGTGCCGATTATATGCGATTGATCAATTTAAGAAGTGGTGACACTCCCGTATATAGCAATAGTGAAATTGCTGCTGTCGGTGCAGGAACCAATTGGCAAAACGAAATCTTTACAAGTGCACTGGTCCAAAACCACCAGATTACTATGTCCGGCGGCAATGAAAAAGGCAATTATTATTTGGGGCTCAATTACTTTGATCAAGATGGAATCGTGAAAACATCGGGGTATCAGAAATACAATGCGCGCTTGAATATGCAAACAAGGCCACTTGAAAAGCTTTTGATATCTGCTAATATTAACTTCACTCGTGAGGGCTTTAATGAAATTTTGTTCTCCAATGCCGCCAATAACTTTTCTGGCCCCATCAATTCGGCCATTCAATTTGACCCTAGTTTGCCCGCAACCTTGGACGATAGGGGTTTTTACTTTCTAAACCCTACCATTGCATTGGACAATCCCTTGGGGTTGATAAACGGTATATCGGACGAATCGATACGCAATCAGTTTTATGGATCCTTGACCGTCGATTATGATATCGTAAAGAATGTCAAGGCGACCATACGCTTAGGCGCCGAGGCCAATAATCGTAGAGACGATTTCTACCGAAGTCGGGTAGCCGAGTTGGGAAGGTCACAAGGAGGTATAGGCAGCGCGAGTAGCAGAGAATATACACATTGGTTAACTGAATACCTCTTAAAATATGAAAATACGTTTAATGATGTCCACGATTTTTCGATATTGGGTGGGGCGACCTTCGAAGAATTTTTGACAAGGGACCTTGGGGCTAATAGTTCGGGCTTTTTGTCAGATGTTACGGGTAGCAATCTGTTACAAAGTG
>Ga0115029_1001431_pt1 | contig 16759 bp, 16 predicted proteins | sample SidtaG_3_FD_87297 | JGI IMG/M metagenome (GOLD analysis project Ga0115029, IMG submission 87297) | Marine algal microbial communities from Sidmouth, United Kingdom - Sidmouth_Asex1 metaG | ecosystem: Host-associated > Algae > Red algae > Unclassified | place: Sidmouth, United Kingdom | collected... | reverse complement strand
TTATTTAAGTATATTTACTAGATTAACAAGAAAGTAATATTCCCTGACGAACAAGAGCAAGCCGATCTCTTTGTATCTAGTACCTAATGTTGGTATTTATAAAACTTAGATCTATAACCTTATACAAGATATAAGTTTACCCTTAGCCCTGTTCGACCTAGATCCAGTCACCGCAGATTAGTTCGTTTCTGAGAAATTATTAAACACCTACACCTATGTCCGAAAATTTGATTCGCCTGTCTCAAAGCCATTTAAATCTGCTGAGTATTTGCCCACCAAAGTTCCAACGAGCATATATAGACGGTTTGGGTTCGTTGACTGCACCCGATCTACAGTCAAATATGCAGTGGGGTAGTCGTTTTCACCTGTTGATGCAGCAACGAGAGTTGACTTTGCCAATTGAACCGCTTTTAGCGAGTGAGACGGAACTAGATCGCTCTTTAAAAGCTTTGATCGAAGCTGCACCAGAGTTACAGCAGAATGCAGATATTTGGCGAGAGGCAGAACATTGTCGCACTCTGAGTTTAGATAATTTTCTCTTTACGGTGATTTACGATCTATTGATTGCCGAAACGGATCGAGCCATTATTTTAGACTGGAAAACTTATCGTCAGCCAATAAAAGCCAAGTCGCTCAAGCAAAATTGGCAAACACGTCTATATCTCTATGTCTTGGCGGAAACCTCGGAATACCAGCCAGAACAAATTCAGATGACCTATTGGTTTGTTAAATCTGGTAAACCTACCCGCGTGACGATCTCCTATAGTCAGATAGAACATCAGGAAACCGAAGCAGAGATAAAGACTCTATTAACTGATTTAAAACAATGGTTACAAAACTATCAACAGCAGCAGCTTAATTTTCCCCATCGGCTTGAATGCGAGCAAAGTTGTCCCTTCTATCAAGATTTAGGCGATCGCCATACTGAGTCGGAAATGTTGGCTGCGATCGATGAGATTGAGGAAGTTGAGATTTAACGGAAATTGGAGATTAATGATTGGAAATTGCGATCGCTTCGATCTATTGGGATTGGTGGGCAAAGACGATATCTTGATGCAGCATCGTCATTTGATTTTTGCCCACCCTACTTACCTATTACCTATCACCTACGAGCAATTAACCAAACTCTTCCCAACCAACCAATGAGCTACGATCTAGGCTGTTTTCCAATTTACATAAGGCAATTTAGATGCAGTTGCTTTGACATCTTTAGCATTGTTAACCAGTTGTCCGCAGTTATCCCAAGTTCCTTCTGCAAACATTTTGCGCGAACCTTCGTTCATCTGTAGGGGAATTGCTAGATCCATGCTGTTTACCGTCATTGCTTCGAGATCGACGGTGATTACGGCTTCGGGGCGAGATTTAATTAGTTCTTGTAGCTGTTGTATTGCTTCTGGTTCGGCAATTAGACAGGGAACACCAATGGCTACGCAGTTTCCAAAAAAGATTTCGGCAAAACTCTGTCCGACGATTGCTTTAATGCCCCATTTTGATAGTGCTTGGGGTGCGTGTTCGCGAGATGAGCCACAGCCAAAGTTATTATTAACGACCAGAATGCTGGCATCTTGGTATTGAGGCTGGTCAAAGGGGTGCTGTCCATTGGTCTGGGTGCGATCGTCAGCAAAGGCATGTTCGCCCAAGCCGTCAAAGGTAACGCAGCGTAAATAACGGGCGGGAATAATTCGATCTGTATCGATATCATTTCCTTCTACGGCGATCGCTTTTCCTGATACTTGTGTGACTTTGCTCATATTTTTTAGCTTTAATGTTTGGATCGGTGGGCAAAGAAAATATTTTTAATGCAGTATTTTAGTTTGATTTTTGCCCACCCTACGAGTCTGCTTACTGTTCGTTAATGCGTTTTTGCCAATCTCCATCGATTTTATCGGCATTTCGGATATTTTGATCTAAAAGATCGTCTTCGGTAGTGTAGGTGATATCGCGATCGCTAATTATTTTCTGTCCTGCAAACTGGGTCGCATAGGCTAGTTTCTGGCTCAGAGATAGATCTGGTTGGTTGAGGGCGATCGCTCTTTCTTCTCTTTGCTGATTGCCTCTAATTATTTTGGGGTTGCGTCCCTGTATCCAAAAATAGCGCACTAAAGGGATTGCCAGATATAAGACTCCATAGCCGAGTAGAAACCAGGAGAGTGAGTCAGCGAGGGCAACAACACCTCCTAATTCGGCAGCGATCGCACTATCCTGAAGCATTATTTCTAAGGTAAAAGCGAGAATAATGTTTAATATTCCTAAGCCAGCAGCCAAAGTAATTTGACCGCCTTCTGCTTGACTAAAACGCCAGGGTTTCTTTTCTAAATAGCCTGCGGCGGAGATGGATTCGGTCGGTCTACGGCTTGCCATGACCTGAAGTTCGGGGAAGTAGTAGATAATATCTCCCTGGGGTGAAACTTCGGGATAGCCATTGAAACGGCTCAAGACAGGGATCATATAGTCTTCATTTTCGTCTGCTTCATCTACATAGGGGGTAATTTGTTCGCCAACAACTGCACCCTTATTACTGCGAATCACCGAGCCAATTGCCTGCCAGCGATACTCCTCTAAATCGGCATTGGGATTGCCGTCCCCAAACAAGAAGGAAAAGACAGACTCTAAAAAGTTCATTTGATAATTGCCTTTTGCCTGACGGCGACGCTGACGACGACGGCTATTGTAGCCTGGACTAAACCACCAGAAGATATCCCCAATCCAGAAGCGGGGCATAAAAAAACCGCCTCCAAAACCACCACCGTAGCCACGGTTATTGCCTTCTCGCTCGTCACTTGCAGAGTTCATGGCAACCAGAATCGCAATTATCGCCACCAGCATTAATAAGATTGAGGCAACTAAAACAACACCAAAGGAAATCCGAATTATATAAAACAAAACCCGCCAAATCTTTTGCCAGGTTTGCTGCCAACGTAGCTGCCAATATTTATTGCGTAATATGGAGCGAAAGTTTTTGGGGAAAAGATAAACGACATCCCCCGATTCAGCTACCTGTAGATGTCCTCCTGCCTCGCTAGCCAGGGCTAATAGACCCTGTTGAGCAAAGTTCAGCTCCAGTCCTGCCTGTGCCGCTACGTCCCCCACTGTGACGCGATAATCTAGCTTTTCAACTGACTTAACAATCTTGGGGTTAGGAGTCATTATTAGCGATCGCAATTACAAATGTGTACTTCTTATTTTATCCGTTGGAATCTCGATCTTCGATCCGTCTTGAGTTAACTATTTTAGCGATTGACTTATTTAAACGAGTTTATTTGTTGCGATCGCTATTATTGGTTTTAAAATGAAATTTTAGCGACCGAACACTCAATGGTAAAAACTGTTTCGACAATGTTGCCTTTAGGCACTGCTGCCCCCGATTTTCAGCTACCAGACGTAGTATCGGGCAAAACTATTTCCTTGGATTCGTTTGCCGACAGTCAAGCTTTGCTGGTTATGTTTATCTGTCAGCACTGTCCTTTTGTGATTCATGTCCGTGAAGAATTAGCCAAAATCGGACAGGATTATCAAGATCGATCGCTAGGAATAGTGGCGATTAGCGCCAATGATGTAGCTAACTATCCCAACGACTCTCCAGAAAAGCTCAAGCAGATGGCTCAAGAGTTTGAGTTTAATTTTCCTGTCTGCTACGACGAAAGCCAGGAGGTGAGTAAGTTCTATACCGCCGCCTGTACCCCAGATTTCTTTCTGTTTGATGGCGACAACAAGCTCGTATATCGCGGTCAACTAGATGATAGTCGTCCTGGTAATGGTTTCCCCGTTACGGGTGAAGATATGCGTCAGGCGATCGATTTTACTTTGAAAGGAGAGGAGATCGATTTCGCGCAAAAACCCAGTATTGGCTGCAATATTAAGTGGAAACCTGGCAACGAGCCTGATTACTTTGGGTAAACTTCTGGTTTAAGGCGATCGCTTTTGTTTTCACTTGAAGTTAAAGAGATCGCTTTCTTCTTCACACATTATAAAAATGAATAATTTAAAACAATTACACGATCGCGATTTTAACCTTTGGATTGAAGAGATGGCGATCGCAATTAAAAGCCAAGATGTAAATGTTATGGACTGGGAAAATTTGTTAGATGAAATTCAAGATATGGGTGCGAGTCAAAAGAGAGCTTTAAGAAGTTACTACTATCGGCTTGTAGAGCATATTTTAAAATTAAGAGATTGGGAAACAGAAAGAGATAGAAATGAAGTGAAGTGGCGAGTGGAAGTCTCAAACTTTCGGCGAGAAATCAAAGATATTTTAGCTGATTCTCCCAGTCTGAAAAATTACTTGGAAGAAAATTATCTTGAATGGTTTAATAAGACTGTAAAAGGAATTGCCAAAAGCAGAGCATTTTCAATCCAAGATAAAGATGCCATCCCCTTAGAGCAAATGATGAACGAGGATTTTTTCGGCAACTAATAAAGTCTAACTCTCACTTTTTACTCTTTAAAGCTATGGCAAAGCAGTTATAGGTTATGGGTTATAGGTTATTTCCCGCGCCATCTTTGTCGCAGTTCAAAACAGCAGATAAAAATTAAAGCGATCGCCAGGGGAATTAGAAAGCGCATCGAGCGATAAACCAGCAGCGAGCCTAATATATCGGGTTTGAAAATACTTTCGGGTAAAAGAAAGATAACCACGGTTTCAAATACGCCAATCCCCCCAGGAATATTGCTGATAATTGAGGCACTCATGGCAACAAGATAAATACTAAAAAATTGCAGATAGGATTTATCTAGATAGTCTGGGATCAGGCAATATAAGACTGCTGCGGCTAATGCCCAGTCGAGAGCGAATACGGCAATCTGAGAGAGAGAAGTTATCGACTTAGGGAAGCGAATCATTTTGCCTTTGATTTTGAGGCTTTTCCTTTGCCAACAAAAGTAAAGATAGATCCCCACGGCGATTAAAGCAGCAATACCGAGATACTGCATTGCCATAGTTTGAATGGGCAGAGTGCTGGGTAGCTGTAGGGGATTTACGAGAAAAGTTATTCCTCCCAGGCTAAACAAGCCCAGCCAGAAGGTGATGTTGCCTAGGGCGATAATTTTGGCGACGATCCTGGGGGGGACTCCCCAAAGGGAATAGAAACGATAGCGAATACCTCCACCGATCAGCAGGGTAAAGCCTGTCGTGTTGCTGACAGCGTAGGTGATGAAGGTGGTAAAAAGAATTCTTTTTTTGTCTAGGTAATGATTTAGCTGATGAAAAGCAATTAAGTCGTAGCTGCTGATAACTAGATAGTCAGTAAAAGCAAAACCCAACGCCCAAGATAATTGGCGATCGCTGATTTTGGTTAAGCTAGTTGAAATGTCATCGAGACTATAGCGACCTAATTCTTTTTGTAAGATGTAAAGGGAAAAAATTAGCAGCAGGATACCAACCAGGGGGTAAATCCAGCGAGTCAAGCGATCGCGATTCATTTATCGGTACAGTAGGAGAAAACTCGGTCGGGATAGTTAGTAAAAACGGCATCAACCCCTAACTTTTGCATTAGCCTGAGATCTTCTGGCTGGTTAACGGTATATACCCAAACCTGCAAGCCAGCTTGATGTACGGAGCTAATTAATTCTTCGGTCACATAATCTAAGCTGGGAATGACAAAATCTGCTTTTAGCTGCTGGGCGCTGGCGAGATAATTCCAGGGTAAACCGTAAATTAGCATTCCTGTCGTAATTTTAGGACAAGCTGTTTTAACTATATTTAGCTGATAATGGTCGAAGGAGGAGACGATAAAATCCCGATCTGACCAGCCTCGATCTAGGTATATCTGAATTAGATCCACTACTAAGTTGGCGGTGTTGCTACCTTTTAATTCAATATTAACCATGGCTCGACGCGCCACCGTTTCGATAACTTCTGTTAGGGTTGGTATTTGTGACCCTTTACCCGCATCGAGCGATCGCACATAGCTAAAACTACGGCGATCGAGATACCCACTACCGTTAGTCGTCCTCGATAAATCGCGATCGTGAATTACAACCAGGTTGTTTTCGACATTGTAAACATCAATTTCTATGCCATCTACACCCAGGGCGATCGCTTTTTTGACTGACAACAAGGTATTCTCTGGCTCGTATCCCATTGCTCCGCGATGTCCAATACAAAGCATATTAATTGATAGTCTAAGAATGAATAATTAATAATGAGTAATGAATTCTACTCAACTGATTGGCGATTAATTTATTGGCTTCCACCTCTAAACTCGATAGGAAGCAGCACAGTGAAAGAACAGTAAACCAACGGGCTATTCCCTAAAACGCATTATAAATGAGCATTCTAACTCTACAGAATATTAAAAAAGATTTTGGCATCAAGGAAATTTTACGAGATGCTAGTTTTAGCATTGAGCCAAATGACAAGGTGGGATTGATTGGGGTTAATGGCTCTGGTAAATCGACTTTGCTGAAGATGATTGCGGGGATCGAGCCGACAGACGGGGGACAGCGTTTACTTAAGTCTGGGGCGAGAGTGATTTATTTACCCCAGCAGCCCGAAATTGATGAAAACCTCACCGTTATCGATCAGGTGTTTGCCGATAGTGGCGAGCAGATGCAGTTGGTGCGGGAATATGAGGATCTGTCCCACAAAATTGGGGCGGCAAAAGACGGCGATTTGGAAGCCTTGATGGCGCGACTGGCGGTAGTCACGGAGAAAATGGCGACTCTGGGAGCGTGGGATCTGGAAACTAAAGCTAAGATCGTTCTCAGCAAGTTGGGAATTGAGGATTTTGATACGAAGGTCAAGGATCTGTCTGGGGGTTATCGCAAGCGGATCGCTCTGGCTGCTGCTTTGCTCAACGAGCCAGATCTATTAATGATGGATGAGCCGACTAACCACCTAGATGCTCAATCTGTGGAGTGGTTACAGGAATATTTAGCTCGTTTTTCTGGGGCAATTTTATTAATTACTCACGATCGCTATTTTCTGGACAAGGTGACAACTCGCATCCTGGAAATAGATCGTGCCGATCTCTATACTTATTCGGGTAATTATTCTTACTATTTAGAGAAGAAAGCTGCCCAAGAAGACTCTGCCGCCAGCAGCCAGCGCAAGCTTCAGGGAGTTTTACGCAAGGAGTTGGAATGGCTCAAGAAAGGACCAAAAGCCCGCAGCACTAAACAGAAAGCGCGGATCGATCGCATTGGCGAAATGCGCAATCGGGAGTTTAAGGAAGCTCAGGGAAAGGTAGATATTGATACCCCAGGTAGGCGAATTGGCAAAAAGGTAATCGAGCTGGAGAATGTCTCTAAATCTTTTGAAGGGCGCACTCTCTTTGAAGATTTTAGCTATGAATTTACGCCCCGCGATCGCATTGGCATCATTGGGGCTAACGGCGCGGGTAAGTCTACTCTAATGAACATTGTTACGGGCAGAATCGAGCCAGATGCGGGCAAGGTGGAGATCGGGCAAACAATTCATATTGGCTATTTCGATCAGCATTCGGATAATATTTTATCTGCCCTGGATGAAAACCAGCGAGTGATTGAATATATCAAGGAAGTTGCAGAAGTTGTCACTACCGCCAGTGGCGACAAGATTACTGCGTCTCAAATGTTGGAAAAGTTTCTCTTTCCTCCCGATCAGCAGTATGCACCGATTCATAAGCTATCTGGAGGGGAAAAACGGCGCTTATTTTTACTTCAGGTATTGATGGATGCTCCCAACGTTTTAATTCTCGATGAGCCGACTAACGACCTTGACGTTCAGACTTTGGCAATTCTCGAAGATTATCTAGAAAACTTTAACGGCTGTGTGATTGTGGTTTCTCACGATCGCTATTTTCTCGATCGCACCGTCGAATTTATTTTTGCGATCGAATCAGATGCTTCAGTCCGTCTCTATCCTGGGAACTATTCTGTTTATTTGGAACACCAAAAGAAAGCCGAGAAAGCTGCCAAGCAAGAAGTAGCCAAACAGCCCAAGAGTAAACCAAAAGCAGAAAGTAACGGCAAAACCAAACCTAGCGAGCGCGATAAAGCCAGCAAGCCTCTATCTAATTTTGAGCGTCGCGAATATCAAAAATTAGAAACCAAGATCGCCCAAATGGAAACTGACAAAGAGAAATTAGAACAAGAAATGGCGGTCAACTGTAGTGATTTTAATTTGGTACAGTCGCTGTCGGCAAAGTTAACTTCCCTTAACGCAGAAATCGATACCAATACAGAACGCTGGATGGAATTGGCAGAAAGAGAGTAATTCGGGCGCAATTCAGATAAAGCGATCGTTTTTAGCTATTACCGAACTAAATTTCCTTTGCCTAAGCTAGAGCTATTTTATTTTGACCTAGTTATGCCTTCATCAAGTAAAATACTTTGAGACATAAAAACTTATTAAGGAATAAGAAGTATTATGAAGCAGAAGGGCGTAGCTGTTTGGTTCACTGGATTTAGTGGGGCGGGTAAAAGTACGATCGCCGACGCGCTAACCGAAAAACTGAAGTCTGAAGGATATCAGCTTGAAGTTTTAGATGGCGACGAAATTCGCGAGAATCTCACTAAAGATCTTGGCTTTTCTAAAGAAGATCGAGATACTAATATTCGTCGTATTGGCTTCGTTGCCAAACTATTAGCTCGCAACGGTGTAATTGTTTTAGTCCCTGTCATCAGCCCCTATCGTGCAATTCGCGAAGAGATGAGAGCGAATATTGACAATTTTTTGGAAGTTTTTGTAAATGCCCCTATTTCTGTCTGTGAAGACCGAGATGTGAAAGGACTATATAAACAGGTAAGAGCAGGTAAAATAAAACAGTTTACAGGGATTGACGATCCTTATGAGCCACCTACAAATCCTGAAGTTGAATGTCGCACAGACCTAGAGGAGCTATCCGAAAGCGTCGATAAAATATTCAATCAATTAAAAGAGTCTGGGTATATCGGCTAAACACCAATTTTAATTACTAAAATCGAACTAGCTAGTCGATTCGTTTTGCCAGCTTGCGGTTAGGAAATAGACCTTCTCGATGAGTTCGACTATAAATATCTATACTGATGACTGGGCTAAATAGTTCAGTCTGATTCGTTTTTACTCTAATTCTGGCTAGGCACATTTTCTCTTGACAATTTTAGCCAACTTGTATGAGTAATTGCTTCAACTGTTCTAAACATTAGTTAATTAGATGTTGAGTAGAATGCTCATTAACAGCCGATTATGTTCCGAGTCAGGACATAATTATTGGGTTGAACTAGTCAAATTTGGTCAGCTTGCGATCGCTAACTATGAACGATATTCCATCTACTTCGACCAACTTAGATCTGAAAGTCAGTCAGATAGTCAGTCTGGATTATCTCGATCATCATCTCTATGGTGAGGTAATCCAGCTAATTCCCGATCGCCAACTGTGCTGGTTTAGACCTCTTTGTTTGAGCCTATCAGACCTAAAACAGCAGGATGCTGAATTAAATCTCTGTTTCGCCCCAGAGCGATCGCTAAAATTGCAGAGGTCGTCAAAGATAGAGTTTGTAGAGGGAGATAGTAGCCAAGAACAGTCTCGGCTAATTGATTTACAGTCTAGTTCGGATCTACTCTGGCCAGATATTTTATTTCGACCTGCTTTGGATATTGAAATTATCGATTTTCTACCGCAATTAGCAGATATTAGCCATAATTCAAAAGATAGTAAGATTAATCAGAAGTGCTTAAATAAGTTTATTTATTTAGTTTGGCAGGCTCACCAAGATAAGTTTTAAATATCACCAAAGCTAATTATGATTACGATTGCTTGCTAGTAGTTTATTTATTGCCAGTTTTCTCTGACTTTTTACTTTTATGCTCTACCTTTATTATCAATAAAATAAGTTGCATAAAAAGGTATGGGTTTAGTAAATTTAAACACCAATTAATGAGCTAAACTCTATGATAATGAATCTATACGAGTAATCTAATTTATTTTTATCGACAGTTTGCTAATCCTGAAAGATCGGTAATTGCCCTGATATAGAAAATCTATAAATTGATTATAAATATAGGATGTTTCTCATACTTAGGGTGGAATGGATTCTGTAATGCATAGTACGGATACAGAAGGCGTAAAGCTGTATACATAGTATCCAAAATTAGCTGAGTTTAGTGTCAGAATTCAACGAGACTTTACTTGGTTGTCAAGATTGTGTGAAGTAGACAACAAAAAGTAGATATCCGTAAATATACAGACTAACCTTGGAACATAAAACTAGTTTTTTGAGTAATATCTAGAACGAGAAACAATAAAATGAGCAGCACACAATTACGTACACAGTTTAAAACTTTTCGACCAGAAGGTTTTCTCAGCGCCGCTAATGCAGCAGAATTCCTAGAGCGTTTGACGGTCGAAGTAAAGTCATCGACGGATTCGGCTTTGCTAGTCAATATGGAAGCAGTAGAATTTATGGATAGTGCGGGCTTAATGGCACTAATTAAAGCATTTCGTTTGGCAGAAAGTTTGGGACACAGATTTGCGATCTGTTCTCTCGCACCTTCAGTACGAATTATGTTTGAGCTAACTCAGCTAGATAAAGCTTTTGAAATTTTTGAAGATTGCGGAGCTTTTGAGTCAGAGGTAGATAAATAATTAATTAACTAATGAATGTCGAGTGGGCAACTGCCTCAAAATTGGCGATTTATCAGAAACGCGATCTCGCAGCAGTCTGTAAGTAGGGTTGCTGTTTAACCTAGATCGAGTAAAGATCTCAAAATTGAAGCAGGTGATGTATTAACTCAGTAAAACTTACTGCTCACTTTGCCCATAATGTCAGCAAATTTGATAGTTCCCCAATGACGACTATCGGTACTACCTTGGAGGTTGTCTCCCAGCAGGAAATAGTGGCTGACCGATTTTTGGGCAGCAATTCTTTTGACTATAGTTAGGTTCTTATGCAAGGGATGAACTGTGACAATAATGTCATCAATTTGCGGTAAGGATTTTTTGTAGGCATGGGGATCGATCAGAATTTCCTCTCCAGGCTTTAATAGTGGCAGCATAGATTCTCCAACAACTTTCAAGCGTTTTCTTCTACGTAGAAGCAGCAGTAAAAGTTCTCGATAAGTTGTTCTGGGTATTTGGCTCTCCATCAGTCCTGGTACTTAAAAATATGGGCGCTAACAAAAGAAATAGACGATCTGCTAATTATCTTGGCAACAAGCTCTTCAAAGTTGCTAGTGACTGGTTGCAGATTGAGCTAGGTGGCGACGATTCGATTAGTTACCCATTATCATGCGAGATAGACTTTTAGGATTATCTTTCTGGGTAATGAATACCAATCTATTTTCTTGCCTTGGGCAACGATTACAAGGAATTGGCAAATATCTAATTTTATTTGCTGTTTGTTTTATTTTAGCGGTGGGGTGCAACAATCAAACCCAATCAGACTCGAATTCAAGCGATCGCGGAGCGAATTCTGGCGATCGCATTTCGGTAGGTACAACTCTCAAACCCCGAACTCTAGATCCCGCAGATAACTACGAACTGGCGGGGGGCAATATTATCGACAATGTGGCGGAAAGTCTTTATACCTACAAAGTAGGCACGACGGAAATCGAACCACTCTTGGCAACGGCAATGCCAGAAATTAGCGAAGATGGCATGACCTATACAATTCCCGTTAGAGAAGGAGTAACTTTTCATGACGGTACGCCTTTTGATGCCAAGGCGATGGAATTCTCCCTACAGCGTTTTATCACTAATGGTGGCAAGCCCGCTTTTCTCTTAGGAGACGTAATTAAGTCGGTTACGGCGACGGGAGATTATCAGCTTCAGATCGTTCTCAAGCAGCCTTTTGCAGCCCTAACTTCCCTTTTGGCATACCCTGGGGCTTGTGCCGTCTCGCCTGCGGTATATAAAATTGGCGCGGGAGCATTTAGTCCCAATCAACTGGTGGGTACTGGTAAATATAAGCTCAAGCAGTTTAAGAGCGATTCGATTAGCCTCGATCCTAACTCTGAATACTGGGGCGAAAAACCAGCTAACGAAGGGATAAACATGCAGGTATATGGCGGTAGTTCTGCAAACCTCTTTAATAGTTTCAAGACAGGGGCAGTTGATGTAGCCTACCAGTCTCTCGATCCCCAGCAAATTGCCAAGCTATTGGAAAATAAAGATTACCAGGCGATCGAAGGTGCGGGTTCGGTAGTCAACTATCTAGTCTTAAATCTTCAGCAAGAACCCTTAAATAAGCCCGAAGTACGGCAAGCGATCGCTGCGGGGATAAATCGCAATCTAATTAACGAGCGGGTCTTAAAAGGGCAGGCAGAACCAATTTATAGCCTTTTACCCACAGCGTTTGATGTTTACGAACCCAGCTTTGAAAAGTATGGCGAAGCCGATAGCAATAAAGCCAAAGAACTGCTAACTAAAGCAGGTTATTCTGCTCAGAATCCTGCCGTTGTCGAAATTTGGCATCCTAGCGGGTCGATTATTCGGGGTATTGTCGCTGAGACAATTAAAGCCTATGCCGAACAAGAGTTGGGCGGAATGATCCAGTTTGTCCCCAATAGTGTCGAGTCGGCTTCCTTCTTTGGCAATCTCGGTCAGGGAGTTTATCCTGCTGCTCTAGTCGATTGGTATCCCGACTTTCTCGATCCCGATAACTATCTTCAGCCGTTTCTGAGCTGTAGTGAGGGTTCTAACGATGGTGGCTGTACATCGGGGGCTGCTCAAAGTCGCGGTTCATTCTACTATAGCGATCGCGCCAATGAGTTAATCGAACAGTCCCGTCAAGAACAGGATAGTGCTAAACGTCAGGCAATCTTAGTCGAACTACAAGAATTGCTCGCTCAGGATGTACCCTACGTACCTCTATGGCAAACTAAAGACTATGCCTTTGCTCAAAATGACGTTGACGGCGTGATTATTAATCCGAGTCAAACCTTTCCTTTCTGGACAATTCAGCGATCGCAAAGTTGAGCCGGGGTAATTGATAAGGATAATCGGCAAGGGTAATCGATCGGGGTAACTGACAATAGACAGTAGACGATGGATCGCTATTCGAGGACAATGGCAGTTAACATCTACTTTGGGTGTTTGCTGCTTGCAGTCTGGCAAACCTAGATAGAGACAGGGTTTCTCGAAACAAGAACACCATGAAGCTGATTATTCAAATTCCCTGCTATAACGAGGAGGCAACTTTAGGCTTAACCCTATCTGAACTTCCTCGTCAGCTACCTGGCATAGATCGGGTTGAGTGGCTGATTATTAATGATGGTAGTCGCGATCGCACTTTGGAAGTGGCTAAAGCCTGTGGGGTAGATCATGTTGTCGATCTGCAAACCAATCAGGGTTTGGCAAAAGGTTTTATGGCGGGAATTGAAGCCTGTCTGTCGGCAGGGGCAGACATTATTGTTAATACCGATGCCGATAATCAATATTGTGCTGCGGATATTCCCCTGCTGATCGCCCCAATTCTTAACGGCGAAGCGGAGATTGTAATCGGTGCAAGAGCGATCGAGTCAATTCAACACTTTTCACCAATTAAGAAACTCCTGCAAAAATTGGGCAGTTTTGTCGTCCGTTTGGCTAGTCAAACTCAGATCCCTGATGCTCCTAGCGGTTTTCGGGCAATGAGTCGCGAAGCTGCCCTAAGACTCAATGTTTTTAATGAATATACCTACACCCTAGAAACTATTATTCAGGCTGGTCAAAAGGGTTTGGCAATTACTTCCGTCCCCATTCGTACCAACGGCTTTTTACGTCCTTCCCGACTGGTTAAGAGTATTTCGGTCTACGTCCAGCATTCAATCCTGACGATTGTGCGGATCTTTATGACCTATCGTCCGCTGAAGTTTTTTATGCTGTTGGGTAGTGTTCCCTTTAGCCTTGGCTTTATACTCTGCTGTCGCTGGCTATTTTTGTTTTGGGGCATTATTGGGGACAATCCTGCTAAACCCCGCGTACCAAGCCTAATTCTCGCTGCTATTCTGATTTTGATTGGCGTACAGTTTTGGATTTTTGGTTTGATTGCCGATCTGATGGGGGTGAATCGTCAGCTACTGGAAGATATTCAATTACGTCTACGGCGCAGTGAGTTTGGTAGTAAAAAGGACAGAGAATAGAAAGCGATCGCTGCTATATTTTTGTAACAGCAGGAAATTTGCGTCAAAGAGTCCACAGATGAACACAGATGGGTTTGTCTGCTTTGCGACTTGATTGTTTGCAGGATGGGAAATGAGTCGCAACGACGATATCATTTGGGATTGGGCGTGGCTGACTACTACTTATTGGCGGGGGAAGAGAAATTACGATTGACTAACCCCGTGCGATCGCGCTTTAGATCTAACGCACTGACTGATAAATCTGGTCAAGAACTTTTCTGGGGCGAGAAACTGATGATAAGCCCAGCGGTTTTGTCGTTTCATTGCCCGTAATTCTGCATCCGAAGTGCGATGAAAGTGTTCTAAAATTATCTCGCCTATATGTGCCGTTGCCTCTACGGGAATTTTAATTATTGCTAGGCGATCTTCGTAGGGAATTACGACATCGGTGTCGATAACCACGGGAATACGCCCTGCATTTAGCGCCATATAAAAGCGACCTGAATAATTACCGCTACCCCTAATACAGAGGACGTAATCGGCGCATTCGGTACTGGTAATGAATAAGTTTTCTAAGGCAATTTTATTTGTTTCATCTTTGAAATAGTAGCTTTTATGATTATTGGTAACTTCAAAAGCTGTTTCTATTTGGCGATCGCCTGCAAGCAGCTGTATGGCACTTTCCCGCAACTGAAGACTCATCCCTTCAACAATTCTAGGGTCGGTCTGGCGAGCTAGTTTTCCCTGTCCCAAGACAGTTTTTGTTATGGCACTGGGAATGAGATCTTTGCTCAGATTAGCTAGTTTACCGATTGAGGCTGTCGTGCCACAAAAACCGACTACGGGTTTGCTACCTTTCGGTCTAATTGCTAATTTATCTAATCTCTGTTTAGTGCGATCGTTACTCCAATAAGGGCATTCAGTTTCAAAAGGCTTTTTTAAACTTTTATATAAACCACAGCGCAAAATGTTTGCTGAAGGAATATCTAATAAAACGTCTGAGTCGCTAGTCGCATCAATAATAATTGGTTTACCCTTAGCCTGTGCGAATTCCGCAGCAGAAAAGACATCCCGATTAAAACTCAAGGTTTCGGGAGTAAAGGCTTTGTGAGGATAAATTGCCAGGTCGCAATTCTGAAGACTATTTGTTTCTGTGTAGCGACAGTCGGCGATGAATTTGGCAAAGATAGCGTCTCTATTTTGAGATTTTAACGACCATAATATTTCGACGCGAGTATCTTCGGTCGTGTTAAAGGCAAAAATTTTCATGAGTCAATTAATTGCAAATTCGATCGACTAGTTTCAATACGTTGGAATTAATGTTCTGGGTTTCAGCCCAAGCAAATATAGATAAATAATTAAACGAGCGAAAGCTAAAAACGACTATATGGCGATCGCTTGCCTAATATTCACTCAGGCACATCTTCTGGGTCAAATCATCAATCTTGCCTTTTTTAGCAGTTAAAAAAGATATTTAATTCCAGCGTATTTGTCAGCTATAGCTTAGAGAGATTCTGTAACCTCTGATGACGTTTTTAGGTTACAAAATGCTTCACAATAACTTTAATTAAAACAACTAATTACTTCACTATTAATTTACAGCTTTTGCTTTTTTTCGCTCATATTAATTGGTGATTACTGATAATATAATTCTCAAGTTAATCGAATATTAACGCTTAATTATTATCCAATAGCAAACTCGATCGATACTAATGAGCAACAGTCAATTTACCGAACCATACTGGTTAAAAACCTACGATTTATCTCCTAGCAAGGTGACTAGATTCTTGCTTTCGATTATTGCCCTACTTGTTGTATTTAATCTTTTAGAAAGGACTGTAGTGTATTGGCTGAATACTCAGGGAAATGGTCAATTTATCTCGATATATTTTAACTTCGATCGCGAAGCTAATTTGCCCTCTCTCTATTCAGCTTTAGCCTTGGGTTTTTGTGGCTATTTACTTAATACGATCGCTGCGGTTAAAAAGTGGTCTAGGGCTAAGTATATAAAGCACTGGAAAGCCCTAGCCTATATCTTCTTCTTTATGGCGATCGACGAAGCCTGTAGTATTCACGAGCTTTTAATTCCGATTATGAAAGGTTTTATGAAAGCCGAAGGATTACTATATTTTCCCTGGGTAATTCCGGCATTTTTCTTGGTTGTGGTGTTTGCATTTACCTTTCGTAAATTTACTTGGGCTTTACCCAATAAAACCAAAACTCTATTTTTATCAGCGGGAGCTATTTATATTTTAGGTGCGTTAGGAATGGAAGTTGTGGGCGGCTATATCGCCGATAATCAGGGATACAATACTATTTATGGACTTATCTCTTCCATTGAAGAACTGTTAGAAATGTTGGGAATAGTAATTTTTATAAATGCCTTGTTGGGCTATCTACAGTCTCAGACCTCAAAGTTAGGTTTCTCACTATCTTTTCAACAATCTAAGACTAAGAAATAGTATTTTAAAAATCAAGTTTATTAACAAAATAACATTGATAAATTAAGAGGTGAATCTATAATTACTGCCCTCAGATCTTAATCTCTCTCCTTGAAGAAGAGAGGACATATATTTTCTCCCTTTAGAGTATGTTTTAAAAGTATAAAATGCTACTAGCAAGCCCCCTAAATCCCCCCTCTCTAAATCTCAACCTCCCTAAATCCCTCCTACAAGGAGGGACGATTAATGTCTCCCCTTTTAGGGGAGATAAAGAGGGGTGGAGAGACTATATTGTCTTCCCCTGTAGGGGAAGGTTGGA
>Ga0115029_1001427_pt1 | contig 16797 bp, 15 predicted proteins | sample SidtaG_3_FD_87297 | JGI IMG/M metagenome (GOLD analysis project Ga0115029, IMG submission 87297) | Marine algal microbial communities from Sidmouth, United Kingdom - Sidmouth_Asex1 metaG | ecosystem: Host-associated > Algae > Red algae > Unclassified | place: Sidmouth, United Kingdom | collected... | reverse complement strand
CTTCACCCGGACCTTCCTGCATGGAAACAAAGCGGGCGGGCTCAAGCTGTGAACCTGCAGAAGCGCCAGCGCAGCCAGTCAGCGCAATTGCGAGACCTGCCGTGGCGAGGAGGGTTTTTGCCGAGAATGTCGTTCGCATCGAATGCGTCCTTCGTGAATATTCTGACGGTCAGCTGACGCGGCCTCAATTGCCACGCACGCATTGCGCCTCTGGATCCAGAGAAAGCTTCTCGCTAAAAAGGGTGAACATTGCGTTAGTATTGCGGTCCGAAGTGGCCGAAAAGCCGTGTTTCTTGGTCCCTGTCCCGTTTCGGGACGCGCCCCTAACAAGACGTTAAACGAGCATTTCGCCCGCTGCGCCTTGGCCAAGGAATGTCGCCGGACTAGCGCTGGCACCATACGCACCGGCGCAGAACACTGCGACCAGATCGCCGATCTCTGCGCGAGGGAGATGGGCCTGATCGGCAAGCCGGTCGAGCGGTGTGCAAAGGCAGCCCACAACATTGACCTCTTCCGTAGGCTCAGCACCAAAATTGCTCGCAATGGCAACAGGATAGTTCCGGCGGACGACCGTTCCAAAATTGCCGGATGCCGCCAACTGATGATGCAAGCCGCCGTCAGTAACTAGGTAAGTTACCCCATGACTGACTTTACGATCGAGGATGCGCGTGAGGTAAACGCCCGCTTCGCCGACCAGGTATCGCCCCAGCTCTATGGCGAAGTCGGTATCTTGCAAGATTTGCGGCATGTCAGCGAATTGTGCCTCAAGCGCTTCACCGATTGCGGTGATGTCGAGTGGTGTGTCGCGGTCAAAATAGGGAATGCCGAAACCACCGCCCATATTGAGATGCGGCACAGGGACGCCAGCTTCATCACCAAGCTTTGCCGCCAGTGCAATGACATTGGCCTGCGATTCTATAATCGCATCGGCATCAAGCGCCTGACTGCCGCTGTAAATATGAAAGCCGCGCCAATTTGCACCCGCATCCACCAGCTTGCGGGCAAAAGCGGGCACGCGTTCTTCATCAATCCCAAACGGTTTGGCCCCGCCACCCATCTTCATGCCGGAGCCGCGCAGTTCAAACGACGGATTGACCCGAATCGCAAGTCTGGGCGCAACACCAAGAGCCTTGCCAGCTTCCAGCGCCCGTTCTCCCTCACCTTCGGATTCGATGTTGAGCGTGACCCCGGCGCGAACTGCAGCGAATAATTCGCGGTCGCGCTTGCCCGGTCCTGCAAAGCTTATTTCACGCGGCAAATATCCCGCTTCGCGCGCCTGCTCCAACTCTCCGCCCGAAGCAATATCCAGCCCGTCCACATGGTCTGCCATGAATTCCAGCACGGGCGAATAGGGGTTTGCCTTCATGGCGTAATGCAGGCGCACACGGTCCGGTAGAGCTGTCCGCAGCTCTGCAATGCGCCGGAGCATGGCATCTTTGGAATAAACGAACAGAGGCGTGTCACCCGTCTCTTTGACGAGTGCGCTGGCAGTCTTCCCACCAACGGCAAGTTCGCCATCGATAGTTTCGAAATAGGGAGGAATTGGGCCTAGCGGTTTCATGCCGCCTCCTGTTTCAATCGTGCGCGGTCGATCTTGCCGTTGGCATTCAGCGGCATTGCGTCAACCCGGCGAATAACAGCAGGTTGCATGAAATTTGGTAAATCGCTGCGCAAAGCTTTCCGTACGGCCTCTTCGTCACCATCACCGCGGCTGACCAAATGAATGGCGTGACCAAGCCGTTCGTCAGCCACACCGGATGCAACAGCTTCGTCAGCCAGCCCAGTGGCGATCACCGCGTCTTCAATTTCCTGCGGGCTGATCCGATTGCCTGCGCTTTTGATCATCGCATCATCACGGCCGACGAAATAAAGCAAACCATCCTCTGCTCGCCGGACATTGTCGCCCGACCTGACCGCTAGGCCTCCATATTGCGATTGTTCCGGCGCGGGCTTGAACCGCTTCGCTGTGCGATCCGGGTCCTGCCAATATCCTTGCGCGACCAGCGGGCCGCAATGGACAAGCTCGCCCTCGCTGGCGACCTTTCCCCCTTCATCAACGACCAGGATTTCCGCGAAGGGGATGGCCGTCCCCATCGAAGTCGGATGACTGTCCACCAGACCCGGATCGAGATAGGTCGAACGAAATGCTTCGGTCAGGCCATACATCGGAAACAGTCGCGCATCAGGAAGCAGACGCCGCAAATCGCGAACCAAATCGGTCGTCAAAGCGCCGCCACTGTTGGTCATGCGCCGCATGGGAGCAACGGCTTCGGCGGTCCACTCCTGCTCGGTCAGCTGCACCCAGAGAGGGGGCACAGCCGCCAAAGTGGTAATTCCATGGCGCGCGCAGGCTTTGATAACATCACGCGGAGTCAGATAGTCGAGCGGTGCGACGCAGCCGCCTGCATTCCAGGTGGAAAGCAATTGGTTCTGGCCGTAGTCGAAGCTGAGCGGAAGAACTGCCAAGGTAACGTCATCGGCCGCCATGCCAAGGTAATGCGCCACACTAACCGCGCCAAGCCAAAGGTTTGCATGGCTCAGCATCACTCCCTTGGGCCGCCCGGTGGAACCGCTGGTATATAAGATGGCTGTGAGATCAGCAGGGCCGGCGGATGAAGGCTCCAAAGCGCCGCCGAAAGTATCCAGCAGGGAGTAGAGCTCTTTTTCCTCCACAACCTTGCAATCGGTCGGAACATCGCAGTCTTCCAGTGAACCAAGCCGCGCGGAATTGGCGATGAATAGGCTTGCCGAACAATCCTGCAGAATATGGTTCACCTGCGCCCGTTTCAGCAGCGGATTGACAGGCACATGGACCAGCCCTGCCCTCGCAGCGGCAAGCGGCATCAGGCACGTCAATTCACCCTTCGCAGCCCAAGTCGCAACGCGCGCGCCGGCCTGCGGCACCTCCTCCGCCAGCCATGCCGCCATTCGCGCGACACGGCTTCTTAAGTCCTTCCAGCTAAGCGTTTCCCCGCGCAAGATCAGCGCCGCATCATCGTCCGCCCCGCAGTTCGCAAGGTGATCGAGTGGCTGGGGCACGGAATTGAGCGCGTCGGACATTCAACCTCTTGGGGGTATGCAACTAGTGACAGCGATCAGCTATCACGACACGGTTAACGATCTGCAAGGCCTTGATTGGTCTGCGGACAACCCTTTTGCACGGCTAGAGTGGTTTCGCCTGCTGGAAGAGAGCGGGAGAACACCCCTGCTGGCCACTGCCCGCAAGAACGGCGAAGCAATTGCCCTCCCCTTGTTCAAGAGCGGCGCTCACATCGAATCGCTTACGAATTGGTATGCTTTCACTTGGTCTGACTTGCGCACCAGCACGTTGGTAGAAGACGGTATGTTTCAGGACTTGGCTCGTGATCTGGCCCGGAAAGCCTCACGCGTGGAGCTGTCCAAACTGCCAGAAGACGGCGGGACGGTAGACCGGATGGCCCATGCCTTCCGCTCAGCAGGCTGGTTAGTCGAACGGTCGCCCTGTGACACCAACCACATTCTGCATGTGAAGGGGCGGACTTACGCCGAATATATGGCGGATCGTCCCGGACGTGTCCGCACGACACTGAAGCGAAAGGCCAAGAAGGTCGACGTGACGCTGGCAACAGAATTCTCAGCTGATGATTGGGCCGCCTACGAAGACATCTATGCGGACAGCTGGAAGCCGGAGGAAGGCGATCCTGCAATGCTGCGCCGTTTTGCCGAGGCGGAAAGCGCGCATGGACGCTATCGCTTCGGACTGGCGCGGCACGAAGGCAATCCGGTCGCCGCGCAATTCTGGACGGCCGACAATGGCACTGCCTACATCCACAAGCTGGCACACCGGGAAAGCGCCAAGCCGCTGTCTCCCGGCACCACCGTGACCGCCGCCCTATTCGAACACGTGATCGACGCGGATGGCATCAGCATGGTCGATTTCGGCACGGGCGACGATCCCTACAAACGCGACTGGATGGAAGAGACACGCACCCGCTGGCGGCTGACCTGCCTGCGCCCAACCGCGCCCGAAAACTGGCCGCACATTGCCAAGGCGACGTTGCGCAAACTTGTCAGCCGCAAGCTCCCTAGCTAGGGCGGACAACCTATGGCGAGCAAACTCCCCGTCCCGGTCGACGAAACCGGCGATATCGACCTCATTCTGCGACAGGTGTTGCAGGACGTTCTTGGCCTATCGAGCGACCGCGTTGCCGAGTTGGATGCCGATTCCGGGCTGTTTGGCCATCTGCCAGAGCTGGATTCGATGGCGGTCGCGGGACTGCTGACCGAGATTGAAGATCGCATGGACATCATCATTGAGGATGATGACGTGGATGGAGAAATGCTGGAAACTTTCGGCGGCCTCATGACATTTCTCGCTGAAAAACGCGGGGAAGACTGAGGATCGATGCTTACAGCCACCAAATGGATGGCCGGTTCTGAATGCGAGGAATTCGCTCTCACATCGGAAATTGATGGGCCTGTCCGCGTTCTGTTTGCGCCCGCCTTGCTGGGTGAAGCAAACAAGATGCGGCGCTTTACCGTGCAGACCATGCGGGCGCTGACAGATCTAGGCGTCGGCAGCGTTCTGCCAGACCTGCCCGGCACGAATGAGAGCCTGCAACCGTTGTCTGCGCAATCGCTGACGACGTGGCGCAATGCGATTCAGGCTGCGGCCAAACACTTCAAAGCAACACATACCGTTACCATCAGAGGCGGCTGCTTGTGCGCCCCCGCCACCGTGCCGACGATGGCCTACGCGCCGCAGACGGGAGCGAGCGCTATGCGGGCAATGCTACGCCAACATATGATCAGCGAGCGAGAGGCCGGACGCGAGGCCAGCACAGAGGTGCTTGAGAACACTGCCCGCGAAAAGGGACTTTGGATCGCTGGATACGATCTGTCTGCCAGCCTTTATCAGGAACTGATCGAAGCAAAGCCAAGCGACACCGCTGAATCCGTCGGCGCAGGCGATCTGGGCGGGCCCGGCCTCTGGCTGCGCGCTGAGCCCGCTGAAGCGCCTGAGCAATCCCAGCGTTTCGCCAAGATTATCGCGGAATGGGCAGCATGAGCCGCGATTTCCTGACATTTTCCATCGGCGATGACACTCTGCAAGCGACGATCGACTCCTCTCCAGCGGCGCGAAAAGATGTCGGACTGTTGATCGTGAGCGGCGGCAACGAAATCCGCAGCGGAGCTTTTGCCGGTCTGGCAGGTCTCGCGCGAAGTGTGGCAGATCATGGCTATCCCGCGTTCCGCTTCGACCGCAGGGGTGTTGGCGACAGCGAAGGTACCAACGGAGAGTATCGTTCAAGCGAGCCGGACATTCGCGCCGCTATTGCCGCATTCCGCAAGGCATACCCAAGTTTGCGACGTATAGTCGGCTTCGGCAATTGCGACGGTGCGGCTGCGTTGATGTTGGCGAATGGCGCAAATTGTGACGCGCTCGTGCTCGCCAATCCGTGGACGTTTGACGTAGGTAATGAATCCGCCGTCCCTGCTGCGGCAGCGCGCAAACGTTATGCCGAAAAGCTAACCAATCCAAGCGAATGGATGCGTATCCTCAAAGGCAAGGTAGCGATTCGCGCGATCAGAGACGCCCTGAAAAGCAGCGTGTCACACAGCGAACCGATGAGCGGATTAGCGCAGGAATTGCACGAGGTAATGCAGGGTTTCAATGGCCACAAACGCTACCTTGTCGCTGGGCGAGACCGAACCGGACTGGCTTTCAAATCAATCTGGCCCGAACGCGGCGATCTCCACGTGTGCGCCGCCGCCGATCACGCTTTTTCAGCGCCCGAGGACACTGCGTGGCTGACCGGGCAAATCCTGTCAGCCCTTCACGAAGAGGCTCGCGAGCTCGACGTGGGTTGACCAGCGGAACTGGCCAACGGTTCGCAATTCCTCCAGAACATAGCCAGCATCGCGCAGCATGGTGCAGTCACGAGACCAGCTAGATGGATTGCAACTGATATAGACCACGCGGCCCACACCGCTTGCTGCAATTTGCTCAATCTGAGTGCGCGCGCCCGCACGCGGCGGATCGAGCAAGACGCCGTCAAATTGGCTCAGCTCTTCGACGCGCAAGGGATTGCGGAACAGGTCACGGTGGCTGGTTTCCAAGGGTAATCGTGCAGAATTGGCGGCAGTGCGGCAAGCAAGCACAGCTGCCCGGTCCGCCTCTACCGCCAGCACTTTGCGTTTATTGGCGAGTGCGAGCGCAAACGTGCCGAGGCCGGAGAACAGGTCTGCCACGTTCTCACAGGGTTCCAGCCATTCCCGGGCCGCAGCGACCAGCGCCGCCTCTCCGTGAGCGGTCGCCTGCAAGAAGGCACCGGAGGGGTAAGCAACGGGAATACCGCCAAGCGCGATTGTAACCGGCTCTGGCTCCCAAAAGCCTTCCGCGCCATATCCAGCGTCAAGCGTGAGCCGTGCCAAGCTGTTATCGCGGCAGAAATCCAATAGGCCTTCGGTCTGGTCCAGCCCATCGGGCATGAAGCCTTTCAGTCCGCAATCGACGCCCTGATCGATTTTGGTCAGCTCAATATCGATGGAGTATTTGCCCTTGAGAGGCGCGAAATAGCGTCTGAGCGGCTCGATCAGCGCGAACAGCTCCGGCAAAAGTATGTGACACTCGGTCAGATTGACCAAACTGTGTGATCCCGCAGCGTTAAAGCCTATTACGGGCCGGCCACCTCCGTTAATCGCCCGCAAGCTTGCACGGCGGCGGGAATGCGGGGGAGACATCGCTGGTGGGCCAAGCTTATGCGGTTCCAATCCTTGCGAGGCCGCCGCGAATAAGACGCGGTTCGCGGCGGCACTCTGCAATGTCTCTTCGTCACAATGCTGTAACTGGCACCCACCGCACTTTCCGAAATGGCGGCAAGGTGGATCAATGTGGTGGGGGCCTTTTTGCAGCGTTCCGTCAGCAAGGACCGTGTCGCCCGGTGCAGCAAAGGCAACATGCCGGCCGCTTTGCGTGACGCCATTGCCCTTTGCAGCGATGCGGATGATCTCTTCAGATGAACTCACATAAATTCTCCGTAAGCACCGGCAATATGGCTGTTTAAATCAGCAACCGAGAATGCGGACCCCGCCCTGCGCGCTGCTGCAGCGTGAAGCCAGCACCCCTCTTCCGCTGCCTCTTGTGCACCTGCGCCGGTGGCTAGCCTACTGCCAATCAGCCCGGCCAGAATGTCACCCGTTCCCGCCGTGCTTAGCCAGCTTGAGGCAGGCGGCATGATGGTAATCGTCGAGCCACGTGCTGCGATTATCGTATCGGGGCCCTTTGCTACCAGAACACCCTCGACAGCTTCGGCCAATTCGGTGGCTTGTTCGCGCCTGTCGAGACCGACCGCGCCAAAACTGTTCGCCAGCTTTTCAAGCTCGCCCGTATGCGGCGTCGCAATGATCGGGCAAGTGCGCTTTTCCAGCATCGAGGGTTCCAGCAGGACGAGCGCATCCGCATCACAAACGGTCGGCAAATCGCATGCCAAAACCCATTCGAGCCGTGCCCGCGCCTTCTCGCTTCGGCCTAGTCCCGGCCCGATAACAAAACCGTCAATCCGGTGATCATAGGTTGGGTGAACAAACGATCCATGATCGACCACCAGACTGGGAGGAACGGGGATAGGATCATCATCCTCGCCTGCATAGATCTTCACATAGCCAGCACCGCCGTGCTGCGCTGCCAGTGCAGCGAGAACAGCAGCGCCGGGCATTTCGCCCGCGACAACGGCCAGCATTCCGCGCGAATATTTGTGCGCTGATCGTGCTGGAGCTGAAAAAACAGGTGGAGCAGAAAGGCAGGCGGCATTCCGCTCTGCCGCAATCCCGATAGGGACGAGCCGCTTAGCCCCCATGAGTCCCGTCGCAGGCATCAGCCAATGGGCAAATTTCCATCCGCCGAGCGCGATTGTCAGGTCAAATTCTGGCAAATCCCCATTCAGCACTTCACCGCTGTCGCTATCCACTCCGCTCGGCAGATCGACTGCGATGCAATAATCATGTGTTGAAGCCAACTGAACAAGCAATGCCAAAACATCGTCTTCGAGCGGCCTGCCGAGGCCGGTTCCGAACAGGCAATCGACGAATATGCTGTTCTCTGCGCGCTCTACCGTTTCGCCGCCCCAACGGGCCTTGGCGGCTCGCGCTGCGTCAGTCTTGGGCGGGATCGGAGCAATTACATCAACATGCAGCCCGCGTTTCTGCAGTTCCCGCGCGATGACATATCCGTCTCCGCCATTGTTTCCGGGACCGCAAAGCACGGTGACGGATCGTCCGGCCGCCATTCGCCAAATCCAGTCCGTAGCGCCACTGCCGGCGCGCTCCATCAGATTATCTACACTGGTGCCAGCCGCAATCAGCGCCTCCTCGGCAGAGCGCATCTGCGCGGCGGAGAGTATCTGATTATGCGGGTCCACAGCCTACTCAGCTACGGGCAGCCGGTATCGGTCCGCACCAACCCGCACTTCAATCAACCCGTCACTGCGCTCTACCGCCGCTTGTTGCACACCATCTGCCGTAATGATGCCGCGCCCGGGCACACCAAGTTCAAAACGGCGGAAACCGCCATCCGGGTGGCGCACGATCAACAGACGCTGACCGTCCACATCTTGGCGCTCCATAGTGCAGTCAGACGCAAAACCTGCTGCGCCGGACAATGCGCATTCAACGCCCGAAGTTTGGGCCGTTGGCTCCGCATCAGCGCAGGCGATTAAGGCCAACGGGAAAATGGCTACGAAGGCTCTCATGCCTGACCCTTTCCGGTGATTTGCGTGACATCGCGTATCGCGCCTCGAGCTGCGCTGGTTGTCATCGCGGCATAGGCCTGCAAGGCCGGGGAAACGCGGCGTTCCCGGTGTTCGGTAGGTTCCCAAGCAGCGTCGCCAAGTGCCTCCATAGCCGCGCGGCGCCGTGCAAATTCTTCGCCTGATATGGCGAGATTGATCGTGCGATTGGGTATATCGATGTCGATCCTGTCTCCGGTCTGCACCAAAGCGATATCTCCGCCTTCACCCGCTTCGGGCGAAACATGACCGATAGACAGGCCGGATGTGCCGCCCGAGAATCGTCCATCGGTTAGAAGCGCGCATTCCGCGCCCAGCCCTTTCGATTTGAGATAACTGGTTGGGTAGAGCATTTCCTGCATACCCGGCCCGCCTTTGGGCCCTTCGTAGGTAATCACCACCACATCGCCCGCCACAATCTCATCTGCGAGAATTGCCTCAACAGCCGAATCCTGGCTCTGATAAACCTTGGCAGGGCCGGAGAACTTTAGAATGCCCTCATCAACACCCGCGGTTTTGACGATACAGCCGTCTAGGGCGATATTGCCGTAAAGCACCGCTAGCCCGCCGTCCTTGCTGAAGGCGTGTTTCTTACTACGGATCACGCCGCCTTCACGGTCCAGATCAAGCTCGTCCCATCGGCGCGATTGGCTGAAGGCCGTTTGGGTCGGCACGCCGCCCGGCGCAGCCTTATAAAATTCGTGGACCTTGGGGTTTGCATTGCGCGAAATATCCCAGTCATCCAGCGCATCGCCCATGGTCGGGCTGTGCACCGTTGGCAAAGCTGTATGGAGCAAGTTCGCGCGGTCCAACTGGCCCAGAATGGCCATGATACCGCCCGCGCGGTGGACATCTTCCATATGCACATCGCTTTTTGCTGGCGCGACTTTGCTGAGGCATGGAACAGAGCGGCTCAGCCGGTCGATGTCTTCCATGGTGAAGTCCACCCCAGCTTCATGCGCGGCGGCCAGCAAATGGAGAACGGTGTTGGTTGAACCACCCATAGCGATATCAAGGCTGACTGCGTTTTCGAAAGCTTCGAAGCTGGCGATGGAGCGCGGAAGAACGCTGGCGTCATCCTCCTCATAATAGCGCTTGGCGAGAGTCACGATCAGGCGGCCCGCACGTTCAAACAGGCCCTTGCGATCTGAATGGGTGGCAAGCTGTGATCCGTTACCCGGAAGCGAAAGGCCAAGCGCCTCTGTCAGACAATTCATCGAATTCGCTGTGAACATTCCCGAACAGCTGCCGCACGTTGGGCAGGCAGAGCGTTCAATATCGGCCACTTCCTCGTCAGAATAGCTCTCATCGGCGGCGGCAACCATGGCATCGACCAGATCAAGTGCGACTTCCTTGCCCTTCAGAACGATCTTGCCGGCCTCCATCGGACCACCCGAAACGAAAACCACCGGCACATTCAACCGCATGGCTGCCATCAACATGCCGGGAGTAATCTTGTCACAATTGGAAATGCACACCATCGCATCTGCGCAATGCGCGTTGACCATATATTCGACGCTATCGGCAATCAGATCACGGCTGGGCAGTGAATACAGCATGCCATCATGCCCCATCGCAATGCCATCATCGACAGCTATTGTATTGAATTCCTTCGCGACTCCGCCCGCGGCCTCGACCTGACGGGCGACCAGCTGCCCAAGGTCTTTCAAATGGACATGACCGGGCACAAATTGGGTAAAAGAATTGACGATGGCGATAATCGGCTTGCCGAAATCACCATCCTTCATGCCAGTCGCGCGCCACAGTCCACGCGCGCCAGCCATATTCCGACCATGAGTAGAGGTGCGAGAGCGATAGACGGGCATGGGTAGTTTTCCTGCGAATTTCGGTTCGGTTTCGATATTTCCTAGCGGAATCGCCGCGTAAATCGAAACAGGAAATGCTTTTCAGCCATGAAGCGACGATCAGGCGGTTTCGAGAGCCAGTTTCACTCTGCCTGCAACATCGGCAATAATTGCCGCCCAGCGCGCTTGCCCACGCTCCTGCGTGATCAGGTCATTGCGAATTTCGATGGCGCAATAGGGCCGGCCATGCGCCTCTGCATGGCGGTTCATCGTGGCATTCAATTCCTTGCCGGAATACGGTTCATTATCGCCGACGGTCACACCCAATTCGCTGAACAGACGAATTGCATGGCGCGCTGCGCGATCATCATCGTTGTAAAGCAACCCTATTTCCCATGGACGTTCTTCGTTCGGTTTGCTCTCCAGCTTCGGGGTGAAGCTGTGGATCGACAGGATCAGTCCCGGTTCAACGTCGTCTAGCCATTTCTCCATCGCGCCGTGATAGGGGCGGTGATAATCGTCCAGTCGCTTATCCCGGTTGGCACCGATATTGCCCGCGACCAGGATGCCGTCAGTGTTTGTAGGGATAAGTTCTTTGGCCTCTTCTTCTCTATGAAAGTCGATGACCAACCTGCTGATTTCCCCCAGCATTGCACCGATGCCATGGCGCCGAGCTAGCCGTTCTGTCACGCCCGCAGCGCCGATATCATAGGCGATATGGCTCTCCAGTGCCGGGCCCGAAACACCCAATTGAATTCCTGCGGGAACTTGGTTGGACGCATGGTCGCAAATCGCAACGATACCGCCGCGATTGGCCTCACCGATCATGCGGTAAACAGGTTCACTCATCTAAGAAATCCTTTCATCTGCCACCAATCCGGATGGTCGGCAGCCAATGTTTGCGCCGCTCTATCGCGTTCAGCGCTGTCGTCAAACAACGCAAAGCAAGTCGCCCCTGATCCGGACATCTCATGCATACGCGGTTTGGCAGCGCTGAGAGCCTCCAAAACATCCACGATCACAGGGCATAAAGCGATGGCGGGAGCACGCAAATCGTTGCGCCCTTCACATGCTATGGTGCTGACCGGGCCTTCGAGCAAAGGCCCGCGATCCTTGCCATCCCACGCATTGAAAACTGGTCCTGTCGTCAACGGAACACGCGGATTGACGAGAAGCACAGCCATTCCAGCGAGGTCGCTTTCGATTTGCTCCAACTCTGTCCCGGTGCCGCGCCCGATGCATGTCACGCTATCGACACATGCCGGAACATCTGCGCCCAGCTTTGCTGCTCGTTCCCGCCAATCATCTGGCAGGCCTTGTGCATCGCGCACCATGCGGAAAACTGCGCCCGCATCCGCCGAGCCACCACCCAAACCAGCCGCAACAGGGAGGTTTTTTTTCAGCGTTATGGCCAAACCATCTGCTCGAGGTAGTTTAGAAAGCGCCTGCATCACAATGTTATCAAACGGATTATCAAGAGCGCCAGCAAACTCGCCAACGGTCGACAGGCTGTCCGCATCGGCGCGGGTCGCCGCAAGCTGATCGCCAGAATCGACAAAAGCAAACAGCGTTTCGAGCTCATGATACCCATCATCTCGCCGCGCACGGACGTGCAGCGCAAGATTGATCTTGGCGTAGGCGGTTTGGGTCAGCGACAAGCTGGCAAAACCCTCACATATTCGGATAATTCGGACCGCCGCCGCCTTCGGGCGTGGTCCAGTTGATGTTCTGGTTCGGGTCCTTGATATCGCAAGTCTTGCAGTGGACGCAGTTTTGCGAGTTGATCTGGAACTTAGGTTCCTGCCCTTCCTCGATCAGCCATTCGTAGACGCCTGCCGGGCAATAGCGTGTTGAGGGTCCGGCGAAGATTTCAAATTCGCTTTCCCGCTGCAATTCCAGATCGGCCACTTTCAAATGGTTTGGCTGATCTTCTGCATGGTTGGTAAAGGAGTAGGATACGCTGGTCAGGCGGTCGAAGCTGATCTTCCCGTCTGGCTTGGGATAGTCGATCGGCTTGAAAAGATCGGCTCGCTGCGTCGCGGTGTAATCCCGGTGATGTTTCATTTGCGGGATAAAGCCGATTTTCAGCTGTCGCATCCACATATCCAGACCCGCCAAAACGGTGCCAACGTCTCCGCCGAACTTGGCGACGAGCGGCTGCGCGTTCTTCACCTTCTTCAGTTCGGTCGCGATCCAGCTCTCACGAAGGTTCGCTTCGTACTCTGCGACTTCAGTATGCTCTGCACCGTCGCCAATCGCCTTGGCGACAGCTTCGGCAGCGAGCATCCCGCTTTTCATTGCCGTATGGCTGCCCTTGATACGGGGCACGTTCACGAACCCCGCTGCGCATCCAATGAGCGCGCCGCCGGGGAAGGCCAACTTTGGCACTGATTGCCAGCCGCCTTCGTTGATCGCCCTTGCGCCATAAGCAACCCGGGTGCCGCCTTCGAGGTATTCCTCGATAGCCGGATGATGCTTCCACCTCTGGAATTCCTGAAATGGCGAGACATATGGGTTTTCATAATCAAGCGCGGTAACGAAGCCGAGAGCGACCTGGCCGTTCGCCTGATGGTACAGGAAGCCGCCTCCCCAAGTGTCGCTTTCCGACAGAGGCCAGCCCTGCGTGTGAATCACCCGGCCCGGTTCATGCTTGGCAGGATCAATATCCCACAATTCCTTGATGCCAAGGCCGTAAACCTGTGGCTGACAGTCCGCTTCCAGATCGAATCGCTCTTTCATGATCTTGGTCAGATTGCCGCGCGCGCCCTCTGCGAACAGCGTATATTTCGCCTGGATTTCCATACCCGGCTGATAGTCAGGCTTGTGACTGCCATCGGCTGCAATGCCCATATCCTGCGTGATAACGCCGGTTACCGCGCCTGCTTCACTGAACATCACTTCAGAGGCGGGAAACCCGGGAAAGACCATCACTCCAAGCGCCTCTGCCTGTTCACCAAGCCAACGCGTGAGATTGCCGAGAGAACCGGTGTAGCAGCCGTCATTGGACATGAACGGCGGCATGGCGAGGTGCGGTATGCTAACCTTGGTGCCCTTCGTCAGCATCCAGTGCCAATTATCGGTCACTGGCGTTTCTGCCATCGGGCAATCCATATTGCGCCAGTCAGGCAGCAGTTCGTCGAGTGATTTCGGATCTACCACCGCGCCTGACAGAATGTGCGCGCCGATTTCCGATCCCTTTTCAAGGACCACGACCTCAATTTCCTCATTCACCTGCTTTAGCCGAATGGCAGCGGCCAGACCGGCCACACCGCCGCCGACAATAACCACATCGACGGGCATTGATTCCCGTTCACTCATCGCTTCATCCCGTTTTGCATATATTCCATTGCAGCGGGGCTTGATCGTTGCCCAAGTGCAGGTCAAGACCGCGATAGGTCTGCATGATGGAAACTCACACCCAAATCTCGCTCGCAGAGCAGTATGCCGCCACGCTGGATTGGTGGCGCGGCGCAGGCGTGGATTGCGTCTTTGAGGACGACGTTCAGAGCATGCTGTCCGACATTGAGGCTCCCGCAACCAAAGCCGCTGCCGCGAGTGCGCCCGCCGAAGAAAAAATCGAGACTGCACCAGAACCTGCGATTTCGCCTAAAAATCTGCCCGGAGACATGCAATCATTTCGCGATTGGTGGATGGACCCGGAGACACCTCTACCAACCGGCCCTTCCCCGCGCATCGCGCCGCGCGGTGAAACTGGCGCGCCGCTGATGCTGCTGGTTCCGATGCCGGAAACTGACGACGTGGATCAATTGCTCAGTGGGCCACAAGGCAAAATGCTTGCCAGCATCACCCTTGCATTGGGTTATGATGCAGGGCTTGCCTATTTTGCCTCTGCAATTCCCGCCAATATCACGCTGCCTGATTGGGGCGCTCTTGCTGCGGATGGCCTTGGTACGGCGCTGCACAAGCATATCGAACTGGCCAAGCCGGACCGTGTGATCATGTTCGGCAGCAAACTGCCTGCTATGCTCGGCCACGATCCCGCCGCGCCGCCCGAAGCCTTTACTGACATTGCGGGGATACCCGCCCTCACCACTTTCGCTCCCGACCGCCTGCTGGACCATCCGCGCCAACGCGCGCGGTTGTGGCAACGCTTGCTTCAATGGACTGCCTGACAATGACTGCAATGAAGACCTGCCTGAGTTTGCTCGCCCTTGCCGGAGCCGCATGCGCTCCGTTTGCCGCACAGGCTCAGGATACACGCACCTATTTCACTGCCCGGATCAACGCACAGGAAGTGCCGCAGCAGCTGTCTGCCGAGGAGCGCGACCATTATGATCGCCTGTTCCGCGCCATTGACGCACAGCGTTGGGCTGATGTTGAAACGCTGCTTGCCCAGCGCCCCAATGGCCTGCTGACCGATTTTGCACGGGCAGAATATTATACCCACGCCAATTCACCGCGCGTGGAATTGCCCGCCCTGCTCGAATGGCTGCGTCGCGGAGCAGAATTGCCGCAAGCCCAACAAATCGGGCGTTTAAGCGTTACACGCGGCGCAGCGAGTGAACCTAACCTGCCCTTCGTCCGCCAAACCACATCACAAAGCACCATGCCGCGCCGCGTCCGGCCAAGGTCCATCAGCGATGGCACCATGCCAGGCAGCGTCCGATCTGCAATCCTGCAGCGGATCTCCAACGATGATCCCTATGGAGCGAGGCAATTGCTAGATGGGATTGATGCCAGCCTGAGCGCCCAAGCACGGGCCGAATGGCGTCAACGCGTTGCCTTCAGCTTCTTCATTGAAAACCTCGATGCAGAGGCTCTCGCCATGGCGCAAACCGTGGGAGCAGGGAGCGGACCTTGGGTAGCCGAAGGCGATTGGGTTGCCGGCCTAGCCGCATGGCGGCTGAACGACTGCCGCATGGCAGCCGAGTATTTTCAGCGCACCGCCAATGGGGCTACCAGTGCCAGCCTGCGCTCTGCCGCGCTATATTGGGCTTCGAGATCCGCCTTGCGCTGCCGCCAGCCCGATCTCAGCGCCAGCCTGCTGAGCCAAGCGGCAGTGGACGATCGCACGATGTACGGCATGTTGGCAGCAGAACAGCTTGGCCGCATCCTGCCTGACCGCGTTGAAAGCGCTGATTTCACACAGGCCGATTGGCAAGCTGTCGGTAACCTTGAAAACGTACGCGTTGCCGTGGCCTTGGCCGAAATTGGCCGCGATGGCCCGGGCAGCCAAGTGCTCCTGCATCAGGCGCGGATTGGTGATCCGCAAGACTACGCGGCCCTGTCACGCCTCGCTCGGTCGCTTGGCTTCCCGCAAACACAGCTGTTCATGGCTTTCAACGCGCCCAGCGGAACCATGGCTGACGAGGCATCACATTTCCCTGCCCCGAAGATTGCGCCTTCCAACGGTTGGCGTGTCGACCCCGCGCTCGCCTTTGCGCATATCTTGCAAGAAAGTGCCTTCAGGCCAAACGCAACCAGCCCCGCCGATGCCCAGGGCCTGATGCAAATCACCCCGATCACCGTTCGCCAGCACGCGCCTTCATTGGGCATGAGCGCGAGCCGCGTAAATATCTACGACCCTGAGATCAATCTCGCCTTCGGCCAGCGCAATCTGGAGATGCTGCGTGACGATCCGGCAACCCGCCAGCGCCTGCCCATCATTATGGCCGCCTATAACGCAGGAATGACGCCAATCCGCCGCTGGGAAACCGAAATCCGCGATTTCGAAGACCCGCTGCTTTATATGGAAGCTATCCCCTATTGGGAAACGCGCGGATATGTCTCCATCGTCATGCGCAATTATTGGATGTATGAACGGCAAGCCAATGCGGTCTCCCCAAGCCGCAGGGCATTGGCCCAGAACGGCTGGCCGCTGTTTCCTGACGGCACAGGCCTCAGCGATGGCCGTGTCTATATGTCTACCGGCGGCAATTGATGGCGATCGACGAAAGTCTTACCTTTGTCCCGATCAATATCGCCTTGCTGACCGTTTCCGATACGCGCACGTCAGAGGATGACACGTCTGGCGATATTCTTGCCGAGCGGGTCACATCCAAAGGCCATATCCTTTCGCGCCGCACCATAATCACCGATGATACCGCAACGATTGCTGCGCAATTGCGGGATTGGATCGCAGACCCTGGAATTGATGCGGTCATCTCGACTGGCGGAACAGGCCTAACAGGCCGCGATGTGACGCCAGAGGCGCTGGATGCCGTGAAGGAAAAGGACATTCCCGGCTTTGGCGAGCTGTTTCGCTG
>Ga0115029_1001413_pt1 | contig 16918 bp, 15 predicted proteins | sample SidtaG_3_FD_87297 | JGI IMG/M metagenome (GOLD analysis project Ga0115029, IMG submission 87297) | Marine algal microbial communities from Sidmouth, United Kingdom - Sidmouth_Asex1 metaG | ecosystem: Host-associated > Algae > Red algae > Unclassified | place: Sidmouth, United Kingdom | collected... | reverse complement strand
CTGGGTTCATTTAAAACGAATTTACTCATTGGTGTTCGCTTCTTTAATAGAATAACTATTAGACAAAGCTCACATCGCGATTAAATTCGTTTTAAATTGAATAAAATTTAACCCTGAAAGATCTACAGACCCTAGGTAAAAGAACTTATACCCGTTGCCACAAGAATCTTACTAACAGGCGCAAAATTTAAAAACGCCACAGATTAATCAGTTAATAAATTTAGGATGTCAACTCAATTACACTTAAGGCTTTATATAAAATACTCACTCCTCATTTAAAAAGTTACTCAACTAAGATGAACAGCTGTAATGAGACACACCACCTGCATTAAAAAAATGTTGAGGTTTTAAGGAATAATATTTACTTTCAACATCTGGTGACTGCTTGTTAAAAGGTAAATTTAATATCTGCTGCAACTCATAAAAAAGTGCGAAGTTACCATCATTTGCTTGTTGATATACTGGCACAACTAGCCATTCTCGCCATGTGTATTTGGGATTAGTTTGTTGCATCTCATACATTATTTGAGACATTTCCATCATATTTTTATTATCACTTACCAAACTTCGCCAATTTTTTAGCCACTGGATCCATTGCTCGCCTAAGTCGTCTATGGGCGTAGTGTAAAAACTTTTACTTAAACCGGAAATATTCTCGGGAATATTAGACAGTTCACGAAAAAAAATAGTGTAATCAACAGACGTTTGTACCATCAACGTGATTAACTGATTAAAGAGCTCAGGATCAAAAGAATTTAAGCCAAGTTTAGATGCCCACATTTTTTTTACCTTGTTCTCCATAACTAAAGTAAACCCAATATTTATCTGATTTAATTCCTCTAACGCTTTAGGATTTAATGAAAGTAAAGGTTGTAATGCTTTACAAAACATATCGAAATTTGTTTTTGCGGCAGCACCTTGATTAAAAACTGAGTAATGTTGTCCCCCACCAGTCCAGGGTTGGAAATAAGGCTCAAAACGTTCGACAAAACCAAAAGGACCATAATCTAGTGTATAACCCCCACAAGCGCAGTTATCACTGTTAAAGTTTCCTTGACAGTAACCCACGCGCATCCAGTGGCTAATCAGGGTAGTTAATCGCTCACGAAATGCGGCTGCTAATTGCACTATTTTTTCTGCAAGTGGTAGCTCGTGAGTAATATCATTTGGATATTCACGATCAATTAAATGCAATACAATCATCTCTAACTCTTTTAATGCTTCTGGATGCGAATTAAAACGAGCACGACGCCCAAATAGTTCTAATTGACCCACTCGTAAAAAAGAAGGTGCGACACGGGTCGAAATAGCAACGGGGTTAGATACTGACATATCAGGATTAGTAGAATATGAACCTTCAGAATACCAAGGTCGATTTACTCGTTCTGATTGTGAAACAAATAGACATAACGAACGGGATGTTGGTACACCCAATGCGTGCATGTGTTCTTGTACTAAAAACTCCCTTATACTCGAGCGAAGTACAGCTCTGCCATCTCCTCCACGACAATAAGGTGTAGGCCCTGCGCCTTTTAACTGCATCTCCCAACGTTTTCCATTAATAACTGCTTCATGCACGGAAATCGCCCGCCCATCACCATAACCATTGCCCGTTTGAAAAGGACATTGTTGAATATATTCAGTACCGTAAATAGACAGTGCATAGCCTGTTGCCCACCCAACTGGTCGCATAGGCGATGGTACAGCAGATATATCACCTGCAAATAATCGAGCAAAATCTTCTGTTTGCGCTAGGCTGTCATCAAAACCTAATTCAGCAAAAAATTTTTCGCTATGAGCAACATATTTAGGCTTTGCAATAGGCGTTGGTTTAACGGGCACGTAATGACCTGAAAAAACTTGTCTTGGCTGATAGTCTTCACCAGTTTTGGTTGCATCAGGATCACAGTTAAGATTATCCATTAAGGAATAATTTGTTAATTTAGCCAAATCATCAAGTGTATATACGCTTACGGGAACATTGGACATTCGTTGATTACTCCGGTTATTCAATAAACTATTTTACTATTAGAGGTCTGCTGATCTTTCAGATATGTTTTTTCGGCGATACGTGTGGTTTTGTGCAAGACGTGATAATTAACGTAAAGCCTTGTAAGTTAAACAAAAAAATGACATTTTAAAGATTAACGCCCTAATGTAATTGAAACTATTATATTTCAAGTAAAAATATCATTCTTATAATTTTGACTTGTTAATAAGCCATAAAATCTACGAAAGGATAATGAATTAAAGTATCAAATATCACTCTTATACATACATTAAGGATAAAAATTAAGTAGTTATAATGATAACAATTGAAATATTTAAAATTATAAGGAGTCTGTAAACGAAGTGGTGGCAACCAAATCAGCCACACCTCGGCACATGAGTTCTTCGCTGCAGTTGCTTCCTTCCGGACCTGGCTGAGTTCACAAAGTATCATTGCGAGGGGACCGAAATGGTCACCATAGATAGTGTTTAACGGCGTGGATTATCCCTAAAGCCGCGCATTGATGCAAGTACTAAAAACAACAATCATTCTGTATGCTTTATTTTTATACAAAAATTAGCCGTTTGTTTATACCCGTTACCATTTAAGATGCATGTTTCAGAGTGCTTGAGCTATTTCAATTCAAGTCGCTGTAATGAAATAGCGGTTATTTACTTGTAAATCTCAGCAACGACGAGGTGATATTGCTCAAGCCCTTGTTCGATGGGTTTAAAATAGCTTTATGCCGCGGTCAATAATCAAAACATAGAATGACTATGTTTGAATTATTCTCCTTGCCTAAAGTCATTTTAATTCCCACTGAAATCGAGCACTTTCAATGATAACGGGTATATATTTTACTTAATACTATAAAATAATTATTGGTTTTTATTTAATTTTTCATTAATTTCAATTAATACAGACTTAATAATAAGTAAATTTTCTTTACCAATACGTAACATCAATTTATCTGCATCGTCTAACCCTTCAATCTCGGGAGATTTAAATTCATACATAACACTAGGTCTAACAAGCTCTAAACTTTCTTTAGGGTATTCTAAATCAAGTACTTTAGTAATAGCCGATTGTAATACTTGATCAAACTCTCTATCTGGGTAACCTAATTCTGAATAGGCTTGAGAGACTAAAGGATGCAATTCTTCATACCATGAAACCAGTGTTTCTGAGTCAGCCGAGCGAATTAAATCAACATAAAGTGAAAAACGCTTGTGGGTAGATTCATCAATTTCCCAAGACTGTTGTTCAGCTTGTTGCAGAGTAGTTTCTTTACTTGTAAAACTCGTTGCAGGTTTAATAAATGGGCTATGGCTATATGCAATATTTCCTTGAGAAAAATTATCAACAAAGACTACGAAGCGACGAATCATATCTTCATCAATCATCAATTCCAATAATTCTTTTCGCCATACAATTGATGCGAGCTTTGCTTTTACCCATGAATCACTTTCATTTAAATTTGGAGTAATAACTTGGGTATTTAATTCTGGTTCAACAAGTTTTACCGTTCTATCAATAGTGCTTGAAGGTATTGGGGGATTTAAATCAGTATCTTTTAATGCTTCATTGGTATTAATTTTTACCGGTAGTGGATTTACTTTACTAATAGGCGCATTTATTGTTTCTAATTCTTGTTTATCTTCTGATTCTGAAAGAAAAAATTTCCAACCTAAAAATATAAAAATAACAATTGCAATTATTACTGATACAAGAAGCCATGATGAGGGTTTTGGTTCATTTGTCGACATATGCGTAACTACCTTATTAACGATGTAAATACTGGCTATATGAATATTAATTATCTTAAGTATAAATCTACTAAAAAATAATCATAGGATTATTATGTGTCTTTTTATTATATTTTTATTGAGTTTTTATTAATATCATACTCACGTAACTTATTAGCTATTGCAGTATGGCTTACCCCTAACTTTTTAGCTAATTGACGAGAGCTGGGGTATGCAGGATACAGTTGTTTTAATAACCCTGCCTCGTGTTTTTTTAAATACGCATCTAACGTACCTTCAAAATCTGCAGTTGAATAGCCTTGCTCAGGTGTGTATTTAGGCAAATCTATATATTCGGTAGTCATGTTATTACCTTCCATTAAAGAGACGGCTCTGATCAAAACATTTTCAAGTTGCCTGATATTACCTGGCCAAGAGTAATGTTTAATAAATTCTCGACAAGCATCGGTAATGAGTATATTAGTTTTACCTATTTTGAGCCCTGATTTGGCAACAAAATATTCAGCAAGTGGAATAATATCTAAGCGTCTTTCTCTTAATGCAGGTATTTTTATTCCTAATACATTTAATCGATAATAAAGATCTTCCCTAAATTGCCCTTTATCAACCATTTGCAATAAATCTCGATTAGTAGAACCAATAACTCTCACGTTTACTTTTATTTCTTTTTCATCATCTACTCTTCTAAAACTTCCATCTTGAATAACCCGAAGTAATTTGGCTTGTAATTTAGGTGACATTTCTCCTACTTCATCAAGGAAAATTGTGCCTCCGTTAGCTGATTCAAACAAACCTTTTTTACAGTAATCCTTATTTTGATGGCCCAAACCAAACAATTCTGTTTCAGCTACATCGTCTGGTAATGCCGCGCAACTTAATGTCATAAAAGGGTTATTAGAACGTTCACTTGCTTTATGACAAGCATGCGCTAATACCTCTTTACCCGTTCCTGTTTCGCCCGAAATAAGTATTGAAGAATCTAAAAGAGCCATTCTTTTAGCTTCTCTAACAACTTTAAGCATGATACTACTTGTAGCATGAATACTTGAAAAGTCGTTTTCAATATGAAGCTTTAGTATGTTTGCTTGCTGAGCTAAATGATTTGCTGACGTAAGCCTAATAAGTGCGCCTGATAATATGTTAGTGGCCAAATGATTGATTTTTTTTTCGTAAACAGGAGAGATATCAGCAGCATAAACTTCATTTTTCAACATTACACGTACCGTTTTACTCCTCGTTTGAAATATAGCTTCGCTGCTATTTTCTGAGTCAACAAGAGTCTGGGGATCCTCTAGCCATAGATTGAAGTTAAAACCCTTTAAAATATCGCTCGCGCACTTTCCAATAAGTTGTTCACTACTCCCACCAAAAGTAGATAAAAACATCTCGTTAACCTGAGTAATTTTCCCTTTTACATCAATAACAATAAAGGGAAATGGTAATTGTTTTATTAATGTTTGAGCGTTGTTTATATTTTGCTGCGAAGATTCAAGCTGAACAATGTTAACGTCAGTTATTGCGCTAATTAGATGGAGTTTCGATTTAATTTTTTCTAACTTATGCGTTGTAACCTTTTGACTAGTTAAAAAGATGTGTTTTGTGTCATCTACTTCAAAACCATTAAGTTTTACACCTTGCTCTACAAAAATAGCGATAACTTGTTGAAGAATATTAACATCTCTATGGCAAACCAATTCCCAACGCATTAAATAAACCTTATGAAATACAAAGATTAATACTTTACTGTAAACAATTAATTACAACAATAGAAGATGTGTAAATTTGAACTATAATACCAATTGAAATAATGAATTGTTCACTTAGCGATAATTTATTATTTCAATTGATATAAATTAATGATTAAAAATTTGATCTGTTTTTGCCGCACTAATAAAATCATTTTTATGTAATGCATTTATTGAGTGAGTCCACCAACTAACCGTAACTTTTCCCCACTCAAGTATAATAGCCGGGTGATGAGCCAATTCTTCGGCTAATGCAGAAACTTTATTTGAAAAAGACCATGCTAAACTATAGTTTTTAAAAATATAAACTCTTTGTAACATCACAGTGCTGTCTTGACTGACTAATTCCCAATCAGGAAGTTGTTTTATAAATAATTGCATTTCTGCGCTAGTCACTGCTAAAGAATTACGATGACACGCTGCACAATTTTGATTAGATAAAAACTGTGCAGGCGATGACTTCTCCACAAGAGGTTGCTTAGAAATATTACTGTTCATATAGTTAGTCTTCTACATTAGGCGTAATTCGTGTTAAGGCTGTATTTAGTGCTCAGACTGTATTTTTATTTTAGCTATGGACATTATTAGTGGTGTAAACTTAATTTTAAACACGCTAAATTAATTATTTTGGTTTAATTAGGTTTTTAATTTGTATGATTATTTTTTTACGAATGTCATTTAATTTAGGTGATTTATGTTGAAAAGGGATAGGTCGACACAGCGAAATGGTTTTAATACCTAAACGCGCAGTTAACATACCCGCACCTAAACCTTGTGCCATGCGTCCGGAAAGTTTACCTAACAATTCTGCACCTAATAAATCGGCACCAAAATCAGTTATTATTTCGCTCGCGCCTGCATAAACTAAATTAATAAATACGTACTTGATTAAACGTATACGACTCCAATACCCTAATTTTAAGCCATAAAGCCCCGCTACTTTATCAATCATTCGTAAGTTTCGCCAAAACAATAACATCATGTCAATAATGGCCACGGGGCTTATAGCTATAAGAATAACGGACTCTGTTGAGAATTTTGCAACTTCATCTAGTGCTTTTTGGTCAACACTTGAAAGAATTTCTTGTGAATATAGTTGTACCACTTCAATATCTGAATATTCAGGTTGACTTATTTTAGTCCACGTTTTTTCTTCACCAATAGTGATATCACATGGTAATTGATTTGATATTTTTTCACATAACTCTCTTGCGTCATACTTGTTGTTAGTTGCTAAGATGCTTTCAATTTTTGTTCGAATTTCGTCTCTTCGAGATAATTGGCGCAACGAAGCAAGCTCGCGATAAACGGTTCTCCCAAAAATAAATGTAACAATAAACAGTAATATCCCGTACAAACTCGCAATAATAGGTGAATGGTTAAAACCGGATATAAAAAACTCGCTGAGTTCATAGGCTACAAGCCCTAAAAATAATAGTAACGCTATGCGCCATAACCAATGTGGTTTTGATTTTTCAATTAGATGAATACTTTCAATATCATCTTCAACTTCTGGCTCCCAATCGGCATTTTCAAAAACTACTTGGCTTTGTGTGTAAGATTTATTTTTTGAAGGTGTTTTTTCAATTTCATCGAATAGTATTTGTTGTTGAAACTTATCAATCATTTCATTTTATCTCCGAATAGAAATTGCATCGCTTGATCCATCCTAATATGAGGTAAACATTCATGTACATCACATACTTGCTGTGGTTTAAAGGCGATGTAATTAAATGGTTGCTCATCCCAAAAACTGCTTTTGGGAAGCTTTTCAGGTACAGCGCCTGGGAATAACGTAATGAGTTGATTGTTGTCTGCCCTTTTACCTTGCAACACAGGTAATGGCTGACCATTATGTGAACTATTACCTACTCGAGTTGTTTTAATTGAGGCTATTGCGAGAGTTTTCATCTCAATAGTTTCGTAATTTAGTTGATGTTTTGTTTTGTAAACCAATTGATTAAGCAAAGAAACAAGGTTTTGATGTTGCTCAGGTGTAACGTGGTCAGCTTTAGTTGCTGCAAATAATAATTTATCAATTTTAGGCGAAAATAGCCGTGAAAATATACTCGATTGCCCATAATTAAAACTTTCTAGTATCAAGCCAATCGCTTGTTGTAAATCCTTGAAGCTTGATTCACCATTATTAAGTGGAGTAAGGCAGTCGGCCAACACAATTTGTCTGTCAAAGTTTACAAAGTGTTCTTTATAAAACTGCCTTACCACCCTTTCTTTATATTCAACAAAACGTGCTCTTAACATACCTATAAGCGTATCATCTTGCGCATTTTGATAAGCGTTACTATCTAATGATTCAAAAGCAGTATAAGGAAAAAATTGTAAAATAGGTGCATCGGCTAGGTCTCCTGGTAGGATAAAACGACCAGGTTGGATCACCGAAAGCCCTAATACATGCCTAAATGTATGAAGTAAATCGGTGTATTCTTTAGTGAGGTCAGCAAGTAATTGCTCATCAACAGGGCTAAATGGGTCGAGTTGATTAATTTTAGAGATCAGTGGTTTAGCTAACTCCGAACGCGCAGCTCCTTGCAGTAAAGCATGGGTGCTTTCAGACCACTCTTCATAAGTTTGATTTAACATGGGTAAATCTAACAGCCACTCACCGGGATAATCAGTGATATCTAAAAATAAAGTAGCCGTATCGGTTGCATATTTAAGTAAAGAGCCTTTAGGTGTATAGCGAATAGCTAACCTTAGCTCACTAATACCGTTAGTTGCTTCGGGCCATGTTGGTGGTTCATTACAAAATGAAGCGAGTGAGGCATCGTATTCAAAGCGAGGAATGTGTAGATTTTTTTGAGGTACGCGCTTAGCCGCAATAAAGCGCCCTTGATTAACTGGATTAAAAAAACTTAGCTGTGAACTATTACCTTCATTAATTAGTTGGTTAACAAGCGAGGTGATAAATGCTGTTTTACCACTTCGGCTTAAACCTGTAACGGCTAAGGTAATGTGTTGATCGAGTGTACGATTAAACAAATCATTCGCTTTTCGTTTAATTTTTTTTAAGTGTTCTTTTTTTATTATCGCCATTTTATATACTTTGTATTGCAACGTTTCAACGGAGAAAAGTTTGGGTTAAGTCCCTCAATTGCTACACAATACCTTATTTTACAAATAAATATTACTAATAAAATAAAAGCGACAATGTCGCTTTTATAATTTATTAATTTCTCTAGAAACTGTATATTCAGGAGATGTTACATAACGTTCAATTGATCTTAATTGCCCTTCTAATAAGGTAAATTTACGTTTAATATCATAAAAAGCTTGCTGGGGGGGCTCACCCGCTTGCCACACTTTAGATTTAACTTTAATAGACTCATTAACTAAATCGGCTTCATTATCAGCGTTAGGATTTGCACTTGTGGCGTTGAAAGCTTTTTTACTATGTTGTGTGACTGATTTAGGTTTTTTATCAAGAATAAACCAGCCGGCGATGTACAATAAAATTAAAAATTGCATACCAAACAAGGTCGCAGAAACAACTAATACCCTAATTAACCAAGTTTCCCAACCAAAATAATCCGCTAAGCCGGCACAAACACCGGCTATTTTTCCATTTGCAGTATCACGGTACAATTCTTTTTTTTGCTCATTTATCATACTTTATTTCTCCAGTCTGGAGTTTCCGCATCAAGTATTGCTTCAAGTGTTTTAATTCGGTCTGTCATGCTATCTGCTAACTCAGATAATTCGGAAAGCTGGGTATATTCTTCTTTCGTTAATCCTTGGCTTATCTGGCGTTTACTTTTGTAATGCAATATAAGCCATATAGGTGCAACAACCACCATAAAAATAATAATTGGGGTTACAAATATTTCTTCCACGTGCTTTCTCCTTCTAAAGTGTTATTAATTTACGTTTAGCCTTTTTTTATTTTTGCTTTTAGTTCAGCTAATTCATTATCTACACTTTCATTACCTTCAAGCTCTGAAATTTCATCAGCTAATGATTTACTGCCTATTTCATAAGCTTCAATCTGCGATTCAATATCATCAATTTTTCTTTCGTATTGATCAAATCGTCCTAACGCTTCGTTAACCTTATCGCTCTCAATGTTTTTCTTTACCTTTAAACGAGAATGAGCGGTTTTTTCACGAATTAAAATGGCTTGTTGACGCGCCTTAGCATCGGCAAGTTTATCTTGTAATTGTGAAATTTCTTCCTGTAATTTAGCAATGTGTTCTTCAATATAAGTTAGTTCATTATTTAATGATTGTGCACTATCAGCACACTTTTTCTTTTCAACTAGCGCTGCTCTGGCTAAATCTTCACGGTCTTTATTAAGTGCTAATTCAGCTTTTTCTTGCCATTGCTGCGTTTCTTTTTCGAAACGATTAAGTTTACGTACCAGCTCTTTTTTATCGGCAAGTGTTCTTGCTGATGACGATCTTACTTCAACTAGTGTGTCTTCCATCTCTTGAATAATAAGACGCACCATTTTTGCAGGGTCTTCTGCTTTGTCTAAAAGGTTATTAATATTTGAATTAATAATATCTGTAAATCTTGAAAAAATACCCATAATTTATTCCTCTGAGGTAAAACTAAATATAAAAAATACACTTAGGGTGTATTCATGTTCCACGCCAAGTTTTTATTTAATATAGCCTATTGTTTTTATTGATAATTATTTTTTACAAAAAACCTTTAATGATTATGATTAATAAAATACACTATTTGTTAGTGAATTAAACCAAATGTTAGGTCTAGTAATGGCTCGTTTCAATAAACAAGATAATCTTATTGGCCAATCCAACAGTTTTTTAGAAGTATTAGAACAAATATCTCAAATAGCCCCATTAAATAAACCCGTACTTATAATTGGTGAACGAGGTACGGGTAAAGAGCTTATTGCTGAAAGGCTACATTATTTGTCTAAACGCTGGGATCAGAGTTATCTTAAACTTAATTGCGCCTCGTTAAATGAAAATTTACTAGAAACTGAATTGTTTGGCTACGACCAGGGTGCATTTACCGGTGCGAATAAACGCCATGAAGGGCGATTTGAACGTGCAGACAAAGGCACACTATTTTTAGATGAAATAGCCAATACAACCGGATTAATTCAAGAAAAATTATTGCGCGTAGTTGAATACGGAGAATTTGAGCGTGTTGGTGGTTCTAAAACCATTAAAACAGATGCTCGCCTTGTAGCAGCCACTAATGAAGATTTGCCTTTATTAGCTAGTTTAGGTGAATTTAGAGCAGACCTACTTGATAGATTAGCCTTCGACGTTATTACCTTACCGCCCTTAAGAGAGAGAAGAGAAGATATTCTTTTACTCGCTGAGCATTTTGCCATTTCAATGGCTAGAGAACTCGAATTTGACTTATTTAGTGGCTTTACCGATAAAGCTAAGCACAGTTTGTTAAGTTATGAGTGGCCTGGAAATGTGCGTGAACTAAAAAATGTTGTCGAACGAAGTGTTTATCGATGTAATAATCCGCATTTACCCGTTAACGATTTAGTGATCGATCCATTTGAGTCACCTTATCGGCCTTCAAAACGTATTAAAACCCATGACCGAATAGTAAAAAATAAAGAAGCTCTTACAAAACTTGAAGATGAAGTAAGCTCAACAGCAATTACTCAGGGATCGATTCCGAATGCTGAAACAAAGTTAATCGATTACACCTTTCCGTTATCACTTAAAAGCTTGTCTCAGCATTATGAAAAAGATCTGATCCAAAAAGCACTTAAATCATGCCAATATAACCAGAAAAAAACAGCTGACGCTTTAGAGCTTACCTATCACCAATTACGTGGTTATTTAAAAAAGTACAATCTACTCGACGGAAAATTACCGAATGAGATTAGCTAATGCCATTGCACACTGAAAACAAATCGCTATTTATTTTACTTTTCATTCTTTTTTTTATGGGGTGCAACAATGACAATGTAAACTTATTGAGTAAAAAAAGTATCATATACTGTAGTGAGGGCTCGCCTGAAAGCTTTAACCCACAAATGGTGACTTCAGGCACCACAACTGACGCCACATCAAATCAACTTTATAACAGCCTAATAACTTACAAAGATGATAGCCAAGAAATTTCTCCTTCACTCGCTAAGTCTTGGCATATGACTAAAGATGGCAAAAAGGTGACTTTTTATTTGCGTAAAGATGTAAAGTTTCATCGCACCGAATACTTCACCCCCACAAGAAACTTAAATGCTAAAGATGTTATTTTTTCGTTTAAAAGAATTTTAGATGTTGAACATCAATACCATAAGGTTTCAGGAGGCGAATATCCTTTTTTTAAAAGTATTGAATTTAGTACACTGGTAAAAGATATTGAGGAAATAAATGAGTACACGGTTAGGTTTACATTAAACCGCGCTGACAGTTCATTTTTAGCCAACTTAGCTACAGACTTTGCAATAATATTATCGGCTGAATATGCACAATACTTATCAAAATATGGCTCTGAATATCAAATTGATATAATGCCAATAGGCACTGGACCTTTTAAGTATAAAGAATACCGAGCAGGTTCTTTTATTCGTTATTTAGCACATGAAAACTATTGGCAAAAAAAAATCAATATAGAGCAGCTTATTTTTGATATTACGCCCAGTAATACCGGTAGACTCACCAAGCTATTAGCTAAAGAATGTGATGTAGTTGCCTACCCCATTGCTCACCAAAAAATTACTGATCGACCTGATTTGCTTTTAAATGAAATAACTTCTTTTAACATAGGTTATTTAGGTTTTAATACGACAGTACCGCCATTTAACAATAAATTAGTACGTAAGGCCGTTGCGTACGCCATTAATAAAGATGTTATTATTGATACTATTTATTTTAGTAAAGCTGAAATTGCTAATACCATTATTCCCCCCTCATCTTGGGCTTACTCTAAAGATATTCCTGCGCAGGAATTTTCGATTACTAAAGCAATAGCTGCGTTAACTGAGGCGGGCTATCCTGATGGTTTTACTATTGATTTATGGGCTATGCCTATTCAAAGGCCTTACAACCCTGATGCATTAACCATGGCAAAATTAATCGCTGTAGATTTAGAAAAAATAGGTATTACTGTTAATATTTTTCATAAATATGAATGGACTACTTTTTTACAATTAGTAGAAAAAGGCAATCATCAAGCCGTACTTTTAGGGTGGACTGCTGACAACCCCGATCCCGATAATTTCTTTACACCTTTGTTAAGTTGTAACTCAGCTAAACATGGTCAAACCGGCACCTTTTGGTGTAATGAAAAATTTGATCAATTGATAAAAAAATCATTACAAACAGCTGATATAAAAAAAAGGAAAGTATACTATGCTGAGGCATTAAAAATAATAGCAGATGAAATGCCGTTAATTCCTTTAGCACACTCAAAAAGATTTCAAGCGCGAGATAAAAATATCACAGGGAAATTATTAAAAGCATTTGGTGGCATTAACTTTACCGAGATTAATAAAAACTAATGCTAATTTTTACTTTAAGAAGACTTAACCTATTTATTTTTACCTTTATTGTATTAACTGCTTTATCGTTTAGTTTAAGTTATTTATTTCCTGGAGATACGTTAATAAACTTAACAGGGCAAGTAAATGCAAGCCCCGAACAACGATTATTTCTTATCGAAGAGTATCAATATAACAGTAACGTATTTAAGCAATACTGGGCATATATAAGCCATTTAGCTGATGGTGATTTAGGTATTTCAATATCAAGCCATACCCCTATTTCTTATGAAATAATGAATTTATTGCCAGCAACTATTGAGCTTAGTGTAGTTGCTTTGTTTATAGCAATGATTATTGGTATTCCAATAGGGTTTATTGCGGCAATTAATCATGAAAAACTCACTGATAAAGCTATTTTATCTATATCGATGTTAGGATATTCAATTCCTATTTTTTGGTTAGGATTATTAGCTATTCTTGTATTTTCCATTCAACTGGGCTGGTTACCTTCTGCTGGACGTATAAGTTTAGTGTACGAAATAGAACATATTACAGGCATACAGTTTATTGATATTTTAATTAGCGATAACACCTATAAATGGCAAGCTTTTCAAGATGCTACCTTACATATTATTATGCCTGCCTGTGTCGTGGCCATTGCGCCGATGACTATTTTTATTCGACTTGCGAGAACCTCGATGATCGAGGTGCTAGATTCAAGCTATATAACAGCAGCAAAAACTAAAGGATTAACCTTTTGGCAAATAATTTATCGTCACGCGATAAGAAACTCTCTCGTCAATGTTATTAGGCATGTTGGGTTACAATTTGCTAATTTAGTAACATTAGCAATGGTAACCGAAGTTATTTTTAGTTGGCCGGGCATCGGAAGATGGTTAATCGAAAGTATATTTCAAAGAGATTACACCGCCATTCAAGGAGGGCTATTAGCTTTATCTAGTTTTATATTTATTGTACATATGTTAACAGACTTCATTTACGCTGCACTAAATCCATTAGCAAGAGACCGTAAACATGGCGCGTGAGAATATATACCAAGAAGAAGAATTTCCCTCTCCATTATTACAGTTATGGTATAACTTTAAAGAAAAGCCTTTTATTATGTTGGCTTTTAGTTGCTCGCTTGCGCTTGTTTTTTTAGCTATATTTGCGCCAATCATTACGCCTTTTTCTTCATCTCAAAGCCATTTAGACCATATTTTATTACCCCCAGCATGGAATAATGACGGTAATGTAAGTTTTTTATTAGGAACTGATCAACTCGGTAGAGACATGCTTTCCATGTTAATGCATGGTGCTTCTTTTACCTTTGGCTTGAGCTTTATTATTGTTATTACTTCGGCAATTATAGGTGTAGTTATTGGCTCTTTATCGGCACTAACGTCAGGCTTTAAATCAAGTTTTTTAAATCATTTTCTTGATGTTATTTTATCTATTCCCTCGCTTTTATTGGCCATTGTTATTGTTGCTATTTTAGGAACGGGTCTAAGTAATACCGTGCTAGCTATCATTATTGTATTAATCCCCCAGTTTATTCACACCACCCGAAATGAAGTCAAAAAAGAATTTTCAAAAGACTATGTTTTAGCGTCGAAACTAGATGGCGCTAGCCCAATACGTTTATTACGATATTCTATTTTTCCTAATATACTTGAAAAAATAATCACCCAAGCGACACTAGCCCAATCAGCTGCTATTTTAGATATTGCTGCTTTAGGCTTTTTAGGTTTAGGCGCGCCTACCTATATTCCTGAATGGGGAACAATGGTAGCTAACGGTATTGATTTATTCTATATCGCCCCATGGACGGTTTATTTTCCTGGCTTTGCTATATTATTTGCCGTTATAGCAACTAATTTAGTGGGTGAAGGATTGCGCCACGCTCTAAAATTAAGGAAAGAGCACTAATGAACTTACTTGATATTAGGAACCTCTCCATTGTAATGGTTTTTGGCAATAAAAGAATTATTGCCATAGATCGGGTATCATTAGCGATGAAAGAAGGTGAATTGCGTGGCTTGGTTGGCGAGTCTGGATCAGGAAAATCATTACTTGCTCAGGCTATAATGGGCGTTTTAGACGAGAAATGGATAGTAGATGCAGACCGGTTTCATTGGCGCGGTAAAGATTTGATGCAGCTATCTTTGTCGGAACGAAGAAAAGTTATTGCTAAAGATATTGCGATTATATTTCAAGAACCTATGTCATGTTTAGATCCAACAACAACCATAGGAGAACAAATTGAAGAAGCAGTAGATGATGAGCAACTCACTGGTTACTTTTGGCAAAAAAAACAACAACGAAAGCTTGCCGCCATCAACTTATTGCATAAAGTAGGCATTAAAAAACATGATAAATGCACTAAAAGTTATCCTCATCAATTAACAGAAGCCTTATGTCAGCGTGTAATGATAGCAATGGCACTTGCTCGCCGCCCTATGCTATTAATTGCAGACGAACCCACTGCGGCGATGGACAGTACCACCCAAGGTCAAATATTTCGCTTACTGGCGAGCTTAAATCAACTTAAAAACATGTCAATATTATTGATAAGCCATGATTTGGAGAATATGACCCACTGGACAAATAGAATAACCGTAATGTACAGCGGACAGTTTGTAGAAGCAGGAACAACTGAGCAGATTTTTACCACCCCTTATCATCCTTACACAAAAGCATTAGTAGAAAGTACGTCTCATGCGAGTTTGTCTTTAGTTCCTAAATCTAAACTATCAGCATTACCCGGCAGTATTCCTATTTTGCAACACCTTCCTATTGGTTGCCGTTTAGGGCCTAGATGTCCCAGAGCTCAAAAAGAATGCGTTAATGCACCTAAAGCTAAAAACCATCATGGACATTTAGTAAGCTGCCATCATTCATTAAAGGATACATACTAAGTGATTCCATTACTCAATGTTATTAGTTTATCTAAAGAATATAAAAAGCAGGGAATTTTTTCAAAAAAAAAAATAATAACTGCATTACACCCTATTACTTTTGAAATTCATGCCTCTAAAACACTTGCCATTGTTGGTGAATCAGGGTCTGGAAAGTCTACCTTAGCTAAATTATTAGTAGGCGCAGAAAAACCCACAACCGGCAGCATAGAATTAAATGCAGAAGTACTTCAAGCAGGAAACTTTAAACAGCGTTGTCAGCATATTCGAATGATATTTCAAGACTCTGGCACCACCTTAAATCCTAGTTTAACTATTCATCAACTTTTAGATGAACCTCTAAAATTAAATACCAATTTAGATGAATTAGAGCGCGCTCATTTGATCAGCGAAACGCTACAAAAAGTGGGTTTATTATCAGATCACATGAACTTTTATCCGCATATGTTTTCTGGCGGTCAAAAGCAAAGGATATCATTGGCTAGAGCTATTATATTAAAACCTAAAGTAATTATTCTTGATGAAGCATTAGCTTCGCTTGACCCTTCTTTACGTTCGCAAATGATCAATCTACTTCTTGATATACAAAGTAACATGGGCTTAGCGTTCATTTTAATTTCCCATAACCTAGGGATAGTTAAACACTTTAGCGATGATATTATTGTCTTAAATAAAGGAAATGTTATAGAGAAAGGTAAAACTCTAGAGGTATTAGCCAAACCAAAACATAAATATACTAAAAAGTTAATTATGAGCCAACAGTTTCAAATACTTCCACGCTAACTGACACCAATTTCAACTAACACTGATTTTTTTGTTTTTTGTTTTTTGTTTTAAGAAAACTTTGTAGAAACAATAGCCAAAATAAATGTTATTTGCTAAAACCAATTAAGTTTTGGAAAATTTTTGACAAAAAAAAGCTGCCTGAGGCAGTAATGCCGATCATTTAAGCTAAAACAGATCGGTTGAACGATCCCCCAGACTCTGTATAAAGGCTTCTAAGTTTACTTAGAAGCCTTTATTTTTATGCAAGTATCGCAAGCACTCGACATCAT
>Ga0115029_1001392_pt1 | contig 17159 bp, 30 predicted proteins | sample SidtaG_3_FD_87297 | JGI IMG/M metagenome (GOLD analysis project Ga0115029, IMG submission 87297) | Marine algal microbial communities from Sidmouth, United Kingdom - Sidmouth_Asex1 metaG | ecosystem: Host-associated > Algae > Red algae > Unclassified | place: Sidmouth, United Kingdom | collected... | reverse complement strand
CCGTCGGGGGTGGACGAGTGACGGCGAGTGACGGCGAGCGGCGACGACAAATCGTCCACAAAATATCGCCAAGTACAATTACTGCCGAAGTAAGTGACATGGCAATTTTTCCCATGTGGTCTCCAAAGAGAGTAAATATATGCCGAATTCTCTCCTCCGTAGAGGGCCACTTGATGCGTACCCCCCCCTCAGTTGTGCCGATCGGCACAACTGCGGGGCGGCCAAGTGAGGGGTCGCACTGTAGTGCGGATGAAAACCCGGAAACTTCGATATTGGATCTGACAGATCAGATTGCACGCCTGTCACGAGGCATGTTTCGGGAGCTGGCGGCACTGCTACAGCATCTCATGACAGCGACTCGAATCGATTCGTGCGACCCTGCATTGCGATCCCTCAACGTACCAGCCTGTCCTGCCAGAGCGGCGCAAGCGCCTCTTGCGTTTGCTCGTGAGGGACGAAGTTTCCCATCCCAGGGTCCATGTGCTGCAGTTTAGAGAGACGCACTCGTCCAATCACTCGCGCGGAGTTTTCAGCGTTCCAAACTCGCTGAACTGTGCGACACGTCAAACGCGTCTGGCAAACGCGAAGGTGCTCGTCCCGAATGGCCCAAAAGAGCCTGTATCAATTCAAAAGACTTGCACGCCCCAGTTTAAATACCAGAGAAAGGGTGTGACCATGCACTCCTGCTCGGCGGAGTAAATAAAACGAGATTCAGAGTAGAGGCATATCATGGTTGGGTTGCCCCTCCAATATAAACTACCCCTTCTCACTCGTTCACAAAGTCGTACTATAGTCGAGCTCAACAGGGTCTTGTTTCCCCGCAGATATGTCCAAGCCCGTTCCCTGGGCGGTGAATTCGCTAGATAGTGGATCGGGACAGTGGGAATCTCGTTAATCCACTGACGCGCGTCACTAGCTCAGGTGCATTACCCAGGATTTCCATTTCTGGGGCCCGGACTGAATCTTAAGCCGAAGGCACACAAATTCCTCCAGCCCTCTCCCGTTCAGTCTCTGTAACGGATGCAATATCGCACGCGCGACTTAGCCTCTCACCACTGGGTCACTCCATAGGCCGTATGGGTTCTCACTATCGGCTCCGGTCATCGTTCCCGCCGCGAGTTTCCCCGCGGGGATGGTAACACACGCCTAAGATTGGAAGGTTTCCCTGTACAAGGAATGTCGCACCCGTGAGACGTCGAGTCTCCAAGGGGGGGTACCAGCCTGCACAAGCTTTCCACACAGACTATCTCAACCAGGTAGTGTTTAGATGACGAGGCTATTGGCGACCTTCGTTTCTACCGGCTGTCCAGGGGAGAAGCATTTCCGCAACTCCCCAGCCCTTGTGCTAGTTCCCCCTCGAGGGATTTCACACAAGCACCATTGACGGGTGGGAAAAGATTGTACCTCAAGCCCTTCTAACTTCGAAATCCAAACGACCCACACCTTAGCAGTCGTTGAGACGGTCCGTCGTTGATTCAGGTAAATACGGACTCGACTGCACATCGCCTCCCTGTACAAGTTTTTTCGGTGGTTCGGCCACTAACCGAGATCCGCAGGCAGCTACTTTCTTTATGCCTCGCTGCCTGGGTAGAATTGTACAAGTTCCCACGAGACCAAGACGGCGAGTGGGCAGGGTCCCGATAGCCTGGTGTGTCGCCCTCCGAAATGGAGGACTAGACGGCATAACGTTTACGCGCCGCCTATCTCTCTCAAACGGTATGAGCACTTGGACTCGGTCGACCAGCACGAAGAGATCTTGGCCAACGCGAAATCGAACGAACGAAGACTCCACAAGATCTCCGTGATCCACCTGTGATCACGACGGCAAAGCCGGCGTGCAGGCGGGTGGACGAACTGAGGCTTTAATCAAAGTCATGCAATTCACATTACGTATCGCAGTTTCCTGCGTTCTTCAACGTTACGAGAACCGAGATATCCACCGGTATGTGTCGTATATGGTTGTTTTATCCACTACATCCTACCAGCTGTAGCTGAGTGAAAAGAAAGGGTGCCAGCCGCCCTGCTGGCACCTCCACTCTGATGACAGCAAGACCTACGAAAGTCGTCCTTTCCGCACCGCACGGGGCAATGGCAACTAAAGTTGCCAACGGCACTGCCTGCGCAGCATGGTCAGAAAGGATTTTATAAAGCAATATATACGAGTTGTTACTATAGAAAAAGAGGGGTCTCAACCGTTTGGCATGTGTGTGTGTTCTCAACAGTTTGTGAATAATTCTTTTCCAGGTACACCTACGGAACGTTGTGTTCGTTTCGATATCTGCGAAACTACCCATCCCTCAGGAGACTTCCGTGGCTCTCAGGTTACCGCCTTCGCGGACACCGTCCTTCACGGAACATTGCTGTCGCAGGGGACCGACTGTCTCTGAAGCACGCTCTACCGTTTGGCAAAAAGACGCCGTCCCTTACAGTCTGTCGACCTTCTGCACCGGACAGAATGCCTGCCAGGAAACAGAGATTGGCTGCGGATTGCCCATGTCTTGTCTCTAAGAACAAATATCCGAGAGAGTTGTTACCATCCGCAGGGGCGTTACCTTTCTCGTGCACCCCGTGTTTGTGTTCACGGAGCCGCGGTATCTCTCCGGTTTCGGGTGTTCTCGCAATTTGAAAATGTCACAGCTGACCCAAAAGCCCGCTGCTTGCACATAAAAGGATTACTTGTTTCTTTTGACCATCATTCGATAGGAGCGACGGGCGGTGTGTTCAAAGGGCAGGGATGAATTCGGTGCAGTCTGAATGGTCCTGGACGCAAAGCGAACGACTGCTTCGTGGCCCTATTCTGTGCAACTCCACCCGCCCTGCATCCTTGTTGCAACCAGCTTCTGACAGCCAGTCGTTGGCTGCGCTTCCGGTGAGGTCGGCCGACCGCAGAGCAGATCTGGATGTGACTGTACATGCAAGGTCCTTTATTCACGGCGTGGAATGCGCAGTCGCGATCCCCCTCTGTCATCCTACCCGCCCACCCAGACGTTGTCAAAGCAAGGCGTCGTGTGCAGCATGCGAATGAACCGGAAGCAGTCGCGACCCGTCTTCGGCCCGCACAAGAACATCGCACCACCCATGCTCGGATTGCGACACTCGGAGCACACGAGTGTGCTGCGATTCGTCCTGCAAACGCGACAGCGGCGCTGCGCCCGAAAAGCGGCACCGCCACCCGACGTTGGGGCGCACCGCTGCGTCGTTGGTGTCAGGTGCAGGCTCACGACGTATGCGGGGGCCACAGTCGCGTCAGTGGCTGCTTGCGCGGTGCGCGACCGCCAGTCCGTGCTGTCAAAGGTGTTGTCTATCGCCTGGATGCCAACCCCTGTCAAAAGGTCGCCTGCTTCCCGGAAGAGGCCGGCCCGCGTGCTCCCTAGTGTAACACCCAAGCGTGGACGTTGCAAACGCGCAGCAACGAGGGATTGACACGCTGCGACCAGTCGTGAGTAGGCCAGTTCAATAGGGGTCGAAGCATGCATCACGGGGGGGCCGTTTCGGAGGGGTAGTCGTCATGCTTTCGAGGGGGGCTATCTCTTAACAATACCTCTTTATTGAGGCAATGCTGACTTACATTAACTCGGTAATTCTCTGATCACGAGGCTGCACGAGATATGAATCTTGTGTTCCAACGAGGACCCCGTCGGGACCGGCAACTGGGGGGTCGTGCCCGCAACAGGGGGGCATTCGAAAAAGTCGGCGCAACAGCGCGAGGCAACATAGACGGACGGACCGCGAACGGCGAAACTCGGGCAAGCACACTGACCACGCGTCACGATACGCGACACAGCAGGCTCGCCACGTCCACGACGACGGCGCGGACAGTGACGTCAAGGACGCACCGTGTGCACGCCTGCCAAGCATTGTCCCATCGAGTAGCTGCGCTTTGCACGCTGCGAGCGTGCGTATTCCCTGCACAGCGCGTGCCGTTCGCGTCCCCGGCACGTAGCGCGGATCGTATTGTGTGCGCCGTAGTCCGCCCGAGAGATGGTGTCTGCGCGGCGCGAGTAGATTCGTCGCCTCCGGGCGCTGCTGAAGCGGGCGAATTTTGTTGTCGCGTTGCGGCACTCGCGCATCGTTCTGACACCGTGTTTGTTTTCCGAGTTGGGGGCGCCATTGACTGCGCGTCGTGCCCGCCAGCGCCTCATTCGTCTTATGACGACCCGTTACATGTTTTCCCGCCGCAACCGGATTCCTCAGTGTAAAGACTGGAGGGACAGGGAGTTGCACTCGTTACCGCCCCCGTACTTCATTGCGCATCTGCGTGTGGAGCCTAGCACATTTGCGTACCTCGTGACTCGTTTGGACTCGACGGCTACTGATATTCTTCACCCGCCGTCAGTGTGGCAACACGCTCAGCCCACCCCACCCAGTGAGGGAGAAGGCGCGCCCAACCATATCGCCGGGTAGTCCTGTCGGGGAATACGCGCCGAGGAAAGAAACCCCGAAGAGCACAAACGCACGGCGTCGACCGGGGGGAGACGCCCCGAGCGACAAACACGAATTGTGTGACCGGAAGGTTACTTGCCCGCGTGGAACGCCTCGAGAAAACACTCACGCCTCGCCCTCTTATCCCGTCCGTTCCCCTCAGACCTTCCTGAAACCCCCCTCAGACCCCGTCAAAGAACCCTCAGAAAACCTCCCTCAGACACCCTCAAAGAACCCTCGGAAAACCCTCCCCTCAGGGCCCATGGGGCCAGTCTCAACGGAGGACGGCCGAAGCTTCGAGTACCGCATTGAGTAGAGGCGGGGAAAGGGTGCTACGTGACACCCACGCGGCGCCTCGGGGTAAGAGGCGCGGTGTAACGTTGGTCAATAGTCCAAGCCGGGCTTTCACAAAATTAGGCCTTTAACTGGGGGCCCGCCCGGGGTGTGACTAGTCCCAGGGAAGTCTCGAGATCGCGGTTATGGTTGGTGAGCCACGGGGTGATCACAAGTGGGTCGCCACCGGAACGACTCGAAATATGCGGAACTGAAAAATATTTGCCCTGAACGGGTTTGACGATGGTCGGGATTTGTAGTGGATCCTGACCGACCGGTTCCTTGGATTGGCTGACCCCGTCGTGACTGAAAGAGGGCCCCGTGCCGAGGCCTGACAAGCAGTAAAGCTGTCACAGTTGGGGCGCCCGCAGCTCTCCGTCCGTATACATCTCGCAATTGCTCTGTTTCGGTTCGGCCACTATGGCAACGGGGCATCTGTTCTTGTCGTGGCTCGGCGTTTCGGGGTTTCCCCGGGTACAGTAGTCAACGCGACCCGTCGGGTGTTGTCGGCTATCCTGCGCTGGGAGGCCGGCATGCTCCGCTGGCCAACTGCTGTTAAACGCCAGGCACACTCGCGGGATTCAGCGAGCGCATCATGTCCACTATCCAGCTCCCGTCGTTTTCGGCGACGCCCTCCGGGCGACGCCGTTTGCGAGTGCTGCGCGGCCGGCGTGGCGAACTGCCACCACCAGCATGCCCCCCGACGTCCGCCGTTTGGGTGTCGACCTCCGCCTCCGCCCTGGCGGTGGCGGGGTCGACGTCGGCCACCTCTGCTTCCGCACGGCCAGTGGCCGACTCGTCCTCGGGCATCCCGGCCTCGTCCGCGTCAGGGGCGGACTCGTCGTCGGGCACCCCCCCGCTGCGCCGGCGTCTGCACGCAGTGCGATAACGCACCACCTCCCTGTCGAGACAGGCGATGGGGGCGGTAAGAACACCTTCCAAACCGTCGTTAAGCGCGTCAGAGACAGACCACCCATACTCGGGGTTCAAAAAAAGACGACTGCCCGGTTCGTGTTGACGACACGCGACCTGAACCATGCCACGTAATTTAGAACGTGGCAACACTTGGGCTTGGAGTTCTTCGTGGGCAAGCCGACTCCGTAGCCGCGCGCCCGCGAAGTGATGTTGAAATGCCATACGGCCGCGTACCGCTGACGCGCTGTCATCGGCAGCTGCGCCGGCGCGAACCGCGAGCGGTCGGACACCAAGTGGTGTTGACGCGCGTTCATCAACGACCTGAGAACGGACGTCCACTCTTTCTTGAGGGGGTGGTCAAGAAACGGCAGCCTCCCCATCTGAAACATCTGCTGAATGGGAATGTTGGAGAACGGCTCGCACGCGGCATCGAGTGGGAGCCGGCGCGTAACAGTCAACCACAGAGCATTGTGGGCAAGAAATTGACATGCATCGAGGTGGCGTCAAGCCTGCTCCGACAGACACGGAACAGATGCACACAGCACAAGGACAAAACCAGCGACATCTCCGAGGATGGATATGCTCTCGAACTGCTCCGCGGCACCTTCTTGCGCTCTGCGCTTTTGTGCACGAACCGTCAACTCCTGAGCATGATCAAAGACCAGAGAAAATGTAGTTGAGGGAGTACCGTGTGCATACATGAGACCGGCATCTCGCGGGAAGTGGTCGGATTCATTAACAGACTTTAGATTCTGCCTCTACACGTCTCATTTGTCGAGAAATATGTAGGGATACCTGCTGGAAGCAGTCCATAACGCTAGCAGACCCCCCCGACCATATTTGCCGATGGGAATATCGGGCAGTCTGGAGACAATCGAGCATAACTTTGGCTCTGCTTGTCCGCTTGAAGTGTTCTTTGGCTCATTCTCTGGCACTGTGCTTTATCTTTCATGACTCGCTACCGCATGAACATCCACGGTGCCCGCAAAAAAAAAACGTCAATGGCACCAGCTTCTGAGTACACGTGACAGCTCAAGAGCGGGAATTGCTCACAAGCACGTTCTGTGTCATGATTATGACTCGACATACCCACTGTAACGGGACTGATGTCAGCGCTACATCTGTCAACTTCCATGGCTTCCTGCAGACGCTCACCAGCATGAGGTTTTTGAAGGTGTCGAGCGATGTGGAACGAAAACGAGGACAATATTGCTTTAAGCATGTGCACCCTTTCTTGGCTCTCGCTCGAGGTACGCACCAACAGTCGTGCCCACCTCTTCAGATATTCCAGAAGCCCACTGCTTGCGCTTCTTTCCAGCTTTGCGATTCTCGGCCACGCATGCCGGCAACCGTGGCTTGTACTCGCGTCGTCGCATGTCGCCAAGCTTCGTCGCCTTGCGCGCTCCAGCCCTGGCTGCCTTTCTCGACGGCGAGTAGAACGCCAGTACGTAAGAACCCGCTTCCCGCGCGAGTGCCATCGCCCGCGTGAGCGCCGCGGCGCGCTGGAACTCCGTGGCGCCGGGGTACTCAACCGCGTTCTGGTCGTAGCGTCCGTGCCAGGCCTCCAGGCCCTGCTCCCCGTACAGCCCAACACTACCAAAACGCTCCAGAACGTCTGGAGCGTGGCACATGGAAATGTGCAATTTGGGAGTGATTAAGAGCCATGGAAAGAAGCCCTTCAAGAGAGTAACCTTAGACCCGGTGTCGGCACGGAACTGCGCGGCCTCGTCCCCAGAGATGTTGGTTGCGCGGTTCAGCGTCTTGCGCGCGCGGTTTCACAATGATCACGCCCGCTCATACGCGGCCAGGTGGTTCTCCGAGACCTTCCTTTTCAGCGCGTCGCACACGTGTGCGCTGTTCTTGCCGATCTTACAGCAGTCTCGGCCCATAGGCGGCCCGTCGTGATATGACGTCGGCCGCACGCGCACTTTCTCGTGCAGGAGCTTGACCAACTCCGCGGCAAAGGCGGCGCCGCCTGCCGTCCAGCATCAGCCCCGACACTCGCGCTCCGACAAACCATGACCATCTCAATCATCAGCCGCATGTACCGATGAGTAACTCCTTGGGTGGTGTGCAGGGGAGCTGGCACAATGTGACCCGGTTTGATCGCAAGAAGTGGGCTTCTCACAACCGAGCAGTGGTGCTCGGCAGTGCCGGGCGCGCCCAGCCTCGGTGCGGCGCCGTCAGCCACCATACGACTGGCAAAGTGAGTAGCCTCTCGCAGATGCCGACCGACCACAACATCATTTAGCGTACCACAAGCCACGTCAAGTAGGGCCTGCGCCTTGATGGGCACCCTGGTGCTCTTGCATCCGAGACAGGGCTGCGTCGCACTGGCCCCCTTGTTGCCCAATACGCCGAAACTGCGCCGCGTAGTCACGGCCAAGAAGAAGCCGCACCGGCTGGCGCACGCCCCGCACCCAGACCCCGTCGCGCAGTAGAGCGTCTATTTGTGGCAGGTGCATCTATAACATCTTCGCGAATTCATCGTTGTCGTCCGTCTGGCAGGGAAAAGCTCCTGCCAAGAAGATCTTGGACGGTCTATTGGGGTGGGCTTGTTTGATGATTGTCGCGACGATTTTCACCGTCCCCGGGTCACCGCCCTTTTCCAGACCGAGTGTCACTTGCACATCCGGCACCGAGGGCAGAGGCGAGCCGGGAAGGGTTGGCAGATCCGCCGCGCCGGCACGCGCGCGGGCCACATACATGGCGCCGCGAACTGGCCGTTAGATAATTCGCCCGGCGGCACAGAGAGCTGACACCCTCTCTTGTAGGGCTGCCGTGAGGGAAGCAATGTTGGCGCCTGCGCCGGTCACAATGACCTTCTTCCCAGGTGAGGATGAGAGCTCCCGGCGCGCTGCACGAAGCGCCGAAAGACTCGTCAGGTCTGTGACCGCTCCCCCGAGAGCCAGGCGCCAACGGTTGAAGCCGATGTGGTTCATCGACAGGGCTGCCACCAGGCCCACTTGCTCGGCAACGGATAGGCGCACATAGGCGCTCGTCGGGCGCGTTCTGCGCCGCTGGGTGCGCGCTGCCCTTTCGGGCGTCACGCCAAGTAGCCGGCGCGCAGTTGCACGGCGTTTGTTGACGTGACTGGTCTTCCCCAAAGCTTTCCTTGGAGACAGCTGCCTCTTGTAAACACGCACGCGCCCGTTTTTGAGCTTCGGGCGGATCTTGAGGCGCTTGCTGTGCAATAAAAGTGCATTGGAAATTGCTTCCAGGACCGATTTGTCGCCCTCCCTGGCGTCATTTCCAGCCAGAAGGCCATCAGGGAATGCGTGGCAATCGGGAACTGCCGGAGGCTGGGTTGCCGTTCTTGGCACCAATTAACCCGAGGCTAGCGGCAGGCGGCGGCTAGACTCCGCCCCAGGGTTTTGCTGTTCTGCTGCAGCCGCAACAGGCACGAGATTCGCGTCAAGACCCTGCTTGCGAGGTACTGCCAGCTGAGCGGCAGATTTCTGCTCGACAGACACGTGGACGGTTGGCGCTGACGCGTCGCACACTACGCAGCCCCTCCCCGACACGAGGTCAACTGTCCCGGCACCAAGATATGCGGTGGCGAGGGGCAATACACGGAGCATCGGTGCACCCACAGAGGACCCAGCCGTCGCGTCACGGCACGGGGGAGAGAGCGGACAGGAGAGGAGGAGCGTCGGGGGAATCGCCGCCGCGTGGACGGGTGGCAAGGATGGAGAGGGTGCCAAGACAGCTGCTCAACCTGGATGAGGAGGGTGAGGATGAGGGGGGGCGCAAGGAGGAGGGCTGGTCTCCATTCGACATGCTGTTCGCTTGCACTTGCGATAGAATGAGTCGCGCAGACTGTGGCGGGTACCGCTGGTATCTCTGCCCCAAACACCGGGGCCCTGCGTGCACGAAACTGTAGTACTACGCCAGAAGCGTTGTACTCGTGGCCGTGGGCGCTGGTGCGCGGGAGCTGGGTGACCTGCGCAGCGAGCCCAGAACCGTCGTCAAAAGCACGTCTGTTTTGGCCTGTTTTGAGTCCTCTTGGAGGCCCGTGTTCCTGTTTCAAGAAACAGAATTCCTGTGCAAGAAAAGATCGACCCCCATTGACAGGCTCTTAGAGGCCATCCCATGCGAGGTCCTTGCAAATGTGTGTTTGCGAGAACAGGAATCGTTCCTCACTCCACAAATTGCGCCTGCTAGCAGGGCCATAGATGCTTCTCCGTCTCTCTCTCTTTCTGGAAGGGTGAAGTGTATACGTCTTATGCTGTGTCTCTCTTTTTAGGAGTGGAGATGCATCTATCACGGCGAACAGATGATTTTGGCGCCCTTTCTGGAAAAAAGCAGCCCTGACAGAACCCCAGGGTGGTTTGTAGATTATCTGTTCGCCAAAAAACACCCAAACGCCGACGTGCTCTTGACGACGGTTTTGGGCCCGCTGCGCTGTGGTGTGTCGCCTTTGCCGCGTGCCGCTGCAGCTTGTGAGCGCTCACGGCGCATCTGTTCGGGTGAACTCGTCGGATTGTCATGTGCTGACAGCGGGGCGGGTCAATCCAAATTGGGTAGTGTCATGCATTAGAGGGAATTATCTGCATCGTAGGTATTTGGCAGCGCGGGTCCGGGCCAACTACTGGCCCCGGTCCCCGCGCAGCGGTTTCCGCACTTTCGGGACGAAGGGCCACGACGGTGGGAGGCACCGTCGTCGCCGGCAACTAAACCGCGCCTGTTTGTCTTGGCGATTCGGTCGGCCTGACGCCCTGGACCTTGAGGCCCATAGCGGGTGACGCACGAGCGGCTAGGACGGCCGGTACTTCCCTACTCTCCGAGGTGATCGCGATTCATTGTAATACATTTGGCGCTCCGGGTAAGACTCTGGCATTGCTAGCGCGGTGCCGGGGACGAACCGTGTTGGTGCATCGATCGCGTGACCCCAGAGAGGTTGTCTTGGGTGCGAATTTGACGGTCGAGCGAGGACGTCCCGAGGGACCATGCTTCCTGCTGTCTTTTTGGATTGCGGATCTTCCTCTCCTTCCCCGCTCAACGATGTCGCTTGGTAGACCTGCATGCCTGACAAGCATCCAAAGCAACCACGCCATCGGCGGGAGACGACGGCTCGCTGGCGCGGCCAACCTGGGACCCGGGTCTTCGGCATAGGGTCGGCCCCGGCTTGGCGGCGGTCGTCCGGTGGTAGGTGAGTTGGACTCCCTCCCCGAGGACCCCGGCCACATGCCGACCAACGGGACTCGTCCCCCCATCATCCGGAACGGGTGACTGCGGGCACGGTTTGCCACGATGGCCGCCAGGGGGCCTCCAAACAGCCCCTAGAAACAAGGCTCGCCGGGCAATGGGAAGTTGGCAACTTCCCATTGGGGTCGGTGTGACGTCAAGCAGTGCTCGGCCGGTGAGCTGTGTCGGTTGCGGCGATGGATCTGACAAGTTCATCCCGACCGCGCCGCGGTACGATTGAGATGGCGTCCTCGGCGCTGGGCTACGTTACTGTGTCGAATTGGCGACCCGGACGGCGGCGGTGCTCCGTGTTGGAGCACTCTCCCAGGAATTCCCGGCGGGGTGATCGACGGAGGAGCGTGAGGCGGATGAAGACCAAGATTTTTGGCGGGATCGTCACCATCGGTGTCTTCCCCCGGCGGCGCCGGACCTGTGGGTGGGGCTTTGCTCGTGGCAGCCCATCCCGGTGATAAGGCCCTGTCAAGTTTCTCGGAGAACATCCGGACTCATGCGAGGCACTCGGCAGCCAGCGTTACGAAGTTGCGACAAGGACCGGGCGAGATAAGACGCGACTGGTCTCGCGCAACGCGAGAGAGAGAGGAAGCAGATATTGAGGCGAGCGCAAGACACAAAGGGGGCTGCTGCGAGAACAACGACGAGCCATGGAGAACCGCTTTACCGACTGCGACGACGGCGCGTTGTCACCGGCGGCACCGCCGAACTCGGATCCGCATCCGTAACTGACGGTCATCGAAGTGGTTGTCCTCTTCCCCACGACACGGGTGGGGTGACGCCCTTGACGGGCGTCGGCGCACGAGGCCTGTTTGTCCCCGTGTCGTGGGGACGACGGCGCGGGCAGAGTCCCGGCGCCGGGTGACGCCCCTGAGAGGTGTTGTCGCTCGTTGTCAACGCGGGGCATCCCCGAGGACGGATGGTTGTGGACGACGGCGGCGCCACGTCGGCAGCATCGACGACTGAGTCGCTGAAGGCGACCGATCAAGGGCTTCATTGAACTGATCGCATTAGGCAGCGCGACGGGCGGACATCGGCGTCACTGTCCTCTCCCTCCGACCCGAGATAGATCCGACGGAACCGGCACCGCCGGAACGGGTAGCAATGAGCCGTCCCTGCGGGGCGGCCTCTGATTCGTGACCAGCGCCCCGCCTCAGAGGGGGAGGGCCGGCTCGGAACGATGCGTGCTTGGGCCGGCAGAGCCGCGACGGTCGGCCCCGTTGAAAAAGGGACGGGGGGCGACGCCCATGACGGTTTTCGACACACTCGACCGGTCCGCCCTTCGCCGTGGGCCGGCGACTGAGTCGGGGCGGCGTCGACGCGGCCAGATTTGGTGAAACCATGGTCGATCATCGACGTGGCCGCCTACCTCCTACCTGAAATGGAACTGAATATGGTGCGGTGCTGGTGCGATCGGTGTCGGACGGCCCCGCCGGGGCGGGCGCTCATTGTAACGAGCGCCTAAACCGAAAGGGGGGTATCCTCTGGGCGTCAACGACGGTACAAAACGACGCCAGGCTCACGGGCCATCTCAACTAATGAGCAGGCGGCACTGGTCTTTGGCCCCGGCGTCGGCAGCCATGCCGTCCTCGTGGGGTTCATAGGTACGCGGGCACGGCGGGCCCGCGGTGCCTCGCCCACCGGGCGTGGCAGATGCAAAGGTGCCGGCCCGACAAGAGCGTCGACGACGCGGTCCAACTCGTGGTGGGTGTCGGCGGTCGCCGACGTGGCCTTTGTACTCCCCCCGGGATTGAGCCGGACAGCCCGACCGGGGCGAATGCTGATTCGTGACTGGCAGCCGAGCCGATCGCGGAAATGCGCGTGGTCGTCGTCGCGCGCGGCGTGCGTTGCTGGGCTCATCGTCGCAAATCGACGGCGACGAGGTCGCAAGAGAGGCGCGCTGGGGTACTGGCTGCGCGTGACCGGGCCCTTAAGCAATACGCAACACTCATGCCGCCGGCGCGCAACGCGCGTCTTTGTCTGCCCCCGTCGTCGTCGGCGGGCGCGGTGCCGCCGACGGGGGGAGTTCTTACCGTCGTCAGATTCGCGCAGCGACGATGGCGGCGCGGGCTCCGCGAGGCGCGCTTCCCCCCCGGCGTAGGGGGAAGTCGGGGGCCACAACGCCCCTCGGCGTGGGGGCGCGCCGCCCCTGGCGGGCGGCGGCGGCGGCGGCAACGACGGAGTACTTCCGCCGGCGTGGCGCTGGGGCGCGGCGGCGCCGTTGCAATAGTTTTGGTCGGCTGCGGCGGCGCCGCCGGATCAATTGTGGTTCCAAACGGCGGGCGTCCTACCCAACGGGAACGGGGCGGCGCCCTCTTTTGCCGCCGCCGTGGGCGGGCGATGTTGGCATACCTCACCTAGAGTCTTCCCGTCGTCGGCTGCGGATGCCATTGGCCTCGACGAGTGCGCCACGGCGCGGCCTTCCCCCGTGGGCAACGAGGACCTCGGCGGCCGCACCGTCTTCGGCGGGTTTCCAGATCTCCTGTTTCTCGCGTCGATGCGCTCTGTGCGGCCTCCGTCGTGTGGCGCGGACGCCGCAGTCTCAGAACGGGGGGATGCAGTACTACGCCTGGGGCTTTGTACTCGTGGCTGTGGGCGCTGGTGCGCGGGAGCAGGGTGACCGGTGGTGTGTCGCCTTTGTGGCGTGCCGCTGCGGCTTGTGAACGCCTGCGGCCTTAGGCAATACACTGCTTTAGGCGACCGTCTTACATCTGGGATTGCGCGCATCCTGCTGTTCCACTTTGCTCGTCGTGGTATGTCTTCGATTCCTCTCCTCCAACAGGTGTTTTGTGCCAACCTTGGATGCGCAGGCGACCATGACAGGTCGCAGCTGGCGGCACTTTTCAATCTTCTTGCCCTTCATGCTCGCCGGAGTGGTCGGGCCGCGCCCCCGCGCCGAGCCCTTCCGCAGGGCTCCTTGACGGGTTACCGGTGGCGCCAACGGAGGGCTCGATTCGTTTGCAGGCAGCAGTGTCAAGCGGCAGCGGCACAGACAGCGATAGTGACGGTTGCCAGTCGGAGACAGAGGGCGACGCGGTGACGTACGGGAATGACGAGGCGGAAGAGCACACGCGGCACACCGCCCAGAGGAACCCCACGGGCGCTCCAAGCACGCACCCGCTTCCTGGCCCCGACGCTGTCAACTCTGAACCTTACCTCGAGTCCTTCGGCACTATGCCGATCCAAGATGCAGTGCTGGACACGTTCTGTCGAGCGGCACGCCTAGGAGGGGCCCTCTTTAGCGAAACTTTCGCCGACACACCGGCTATCACGGGGGCTGAGATTGACCGCATGGACGCTGAGGCCGAGGCGTTGGGCGTTGACTGCGTCCAAGTTCTGTACGGCCATGTCAACACAACCAAGCTTCACCGCCTGGTCCAACATCTCGGAGACGAGCTGCGCGCGCGGGGAAACCTGTGGGAGGGGAACACCTCGGAGAATGAGCGACTTCACGCGTCGTGCAAGCGCATGTTCAACAGGAGCAACAAGCGAGGCCCCGATGTGGCCCTCCAGATGATGCGGTGCGATGAAGCTCAGTCGGCCGTTCTCGGCGAGCTGCAGGAGTTTGAGGACGACGCCACTGCCAACGCGGTCGCGCCGGAAGATGGCGACGACGGCGGCGGATCGGATGCGGCACCGCCAACACAGACAGCAATTGTATCGTTTACGGGCCGCGTCAGACGTATCGCTGACGGTGACATCCACCGCGCTGGGGTCCTCTGCAAGCTTGGTGCTTTACTCGGCGTTAAGGACACCAAGTCGGTGACACTGCACAGCACGGCAAGAACCGTGGCGCGCTTTGAGTGGGGTGCTCCCCGCAAGATTCAGTACCTCCGCGGCAACCCAACTTCATGAACAAGCCTTGGTTTTCGTACGTGCGCTACGAGGGGGAGGGCGGCATGCTGCAGTGGGGTCGTGTAAGACTTGTCATGCGAGCGGTCGGCTGCGATCGCCGCAGCTGTGTGGTCGTGCAGCGCATGCGTCGCGTGCGCGCTCGACCGCACGCCTAGTCAAGACCGCCTCCAGCGGCTCTTTTGGATTTCAGGGCCCAGGAAGCCACCTGATTGGATCGGTCCAAAACATTTGGCTTTCTATTGGCGGTTGCGGTGGCCGGCAGTGGGGTTGGAAAACATAGCACTTACTGCCTCCACGTCCTCAGTTTTTCCTGCGGAAATGGATGTGGGCCAATCAGCGCATGACACCTATCCAATAGGCGAGATGCCCTTGAGTCCACTCCCAGTGTGAAGGCAAGTCTCTGATCTGTCTTTGGCTCTCATGCGCATGAGATGACATTTGACGAGCCCAGTTCGAAAAAGATGCAGTTTAATGCCCGAGCCGATAGCGGTCGGATGGGTTCTCTTCATACCATTGAGTTCAACCCAGAGAGCTGATCACGATGATGTCAAAACATTCGGTCCACCCAAGACTATCAACAAACGAACCCAGAGTAATTGGGTTGCCTTCGTTGACGGCAGAGCTCGTGTTGTCCGGTCCTGCAGATCGCACATCATGGTTGTATGCAGACACTCCTTTGCAATATAGTTGTTGACGTCCAGGGCCGGCCCTCAAGGTGCTTGGAAACATGAGGGGCGAAAGGAGAGGCGGCAGGATGGCGGCACAGCGATCAAGAGCACGGTGCGGGATGATCCGGCGACGGGCGGACGTGGCGGCGAGGAAAGCGGGCTGCCGAATCGCCGCTCCGACACGAGAGTGTCGATCAGAGCCACTGAAGGCCACACCAGAATCGCGGCGCTTTCAGGAAACTTCTGTAATGGTATCTTGCTTTTCAAATCCAAAAGAGCAACCTTGACTAGGCGTGACCGGGGTGTGTGCTGTCCCGCTATGGTTGCCAACGCCTGGCGTGGGAGTTTGACTCGCCATCCGACGAGTATCCGGCGCTCGAGCTCGTCGACGCCAACCGCATTCTACGGGCTGAAGACGTCCAATTCGACTGGTGGGACCTCACCGAACGGCTTGGGCTGTTTGCGACGCCGGCGAATAAGGCAATCAACGCGGAGGAGCGACGGGCGGCGCGGTACTTCACCAACCCCTTCTTCCCATGGACGAGCCGCGAGCTCCGTCCCGGTCTTTGAGCTGCTATAGACAAGAGGTGAAGGTATAAGAGGGCATGCTTATCTTTACGTTCTCAACGGGTGGAGTAGTTGGTAGTTCTGGTGAGTGGTTGGCTGTCCGTGGTGCTTATTCTCTCCTTCAAAAGGTCTGTGGTGTCTCCGTGAGAGAGTGGCTGTGGCGCAGTGACACTGTCTTCCGTCTCGACCTCCACACGTACCACACCCCCACATGTTCATTGCTTATCTCGGCACATGCGTAGAGAAACGCAGTACCGTTCAATGCTCTGCACGCGCAAGCCCCGCTATTTTGCAGGACCATCTCTAGTACGCTGGTCACGGCATCCGCTCGTTGTTGGCCAACCCGTGACACTCCACCTGCACGGCACGCCCTGGGGAAAAACTGCATCGCCTCTTCAGTGATATAGACAATGTCGCAGAGCTTCACAGTACCACCACAATGACGCAGACACGGTCGGCCAAGTCGTTGCCCAAAGTGCCTGTGGCGCCATTGACTTCGTCGTGGTGGGTCCTCGCACTAGAATAGGCGTGTGGGCAACAAAAAGAGCACGCAGTTGGATTTGAATGGATGCTCAGGCAATGCCGGCCCTTTCCGGCTGGCCTTTGCGTTCGAAGTCTCCAACAGGTACCGCTGCAGCCACGCAATGACGTCACTTCAGTGGCCTCCGATATTCTAGCCGTCCGATTGGATGTATTTAGTAAGACCAATGCTAAGCATCTACCTCGCGGTTATGTCGTGACTCACAAGACTCTGCAAGGGCCTGTGCCACGGACGCCCTGAACGGGAAGTTGTCCGAAACAGCCTCCCGTTTATGAACGGGTGGCTTGAACAGCGATTTCCCGTTCAATTGTCCCTTCAACCGGATTCCCGTTCGGACTTCCGTGCAGGACGATAGTTTTCTGACGACCGTAAACTTGCAACCCTGCCTGGTGCAAACCCATACTGTCGTGCGGCTCCCCCCGGAACGTCGCTGAGCCTCCATCGCCTCCATCTATCGCCGCCAGGCTTGTCACCCTCCCCACCTAGAGTTCCCCTCCCCCCCACCGGTGATCTGTACGTGTTGGCCCGCACTCAGCGCGGGACATGCCAGAGTCTGCCACCCCCCCCGCCTTTGTCCCGGCCGCCTTTACCCGCCTTGCGCTCCTGTCCCCCCGCGGTCACCGCCCACTGCCAGGCCCCCGCTCGACGGTCGGCGCCGT
>Ga0115029_1001390_pt1 | contig 17168 bp, 15 predicted proteins | sample SidtaG_3_FD_87297 | JGI IMG/M metagenome (GOLD analysis project Ga0115029, IMG submission 87297) | Marine algal microbial communities from Sidmouth, United Kingdom - Sidmouth_Asex1 metaG | ecosystem: Host-associated > Algae > Red algae > Unclassified | place: Sidmouth, United Kingdom | collected... | reverse complement strand
GTTCGAAATTTATACGTCGTTATCGTATGTTCGAGTAGCTAGCTACACTTCACATACTCTGCCTTGTCTAAATATCAAACACCTTGCTGTAAAAATAACCTCGAAAGATCAACAGACCCTAGTTTACTTAAGCTTTTTACCTTGAGCTAAGTTTATTCTTAGCAGTGCATAGGTATAGTTTGATTATCACGTAGCTATGTTTTAACTATGTTTCAGCTATGTTTTAACCAAAGCGTAAATAATGGTGAACTGTAAAGGGCTTTCTGGTCCTGTTAGTTCAAATGGGAAATTAGGTTTATTAGGGCTGTCAGGAAAAAACTGCGGCTCTAAACATATTCCTTGAAACGGCTTAAAAGGTTCAGCAAGGTAGCGACCTGTATATACTTGCACACCGGGTAAGTTAGATGAAACGTGTAAAGTCAGTGCATTATCAGGGCTAGTTAGTACACCTTGTTTATTCAACTTATTTTGAGCATGCGATAGGTATCCGTGATCATCAATAACAAAATTATGATCTACATCATCTAAGCCAATACCTAAAGTTAAAGCTCTCGACTTTCTAAAATCCAATGGCGTATTAGTAACTGTTGCTATTTCTCCCGTGGGTACGTTTAAATCATCAGTGGGTGTATAGTTTGATGCGTTAACTTGTATTGAATGGTTTTGTGCCGATTGCTGAGCACCCATCAAATTAAAGTATGGATGAGAGGTAGGGCCAAGTGCGGTTAATTGTTCACTAGTTAGAACGCCTGAAATAGTCAACGCCCCATCGGAAGTAAGTTCATAACTAATTTTGGCATTAATTGCTCCTGGATAACCATTAAAACCGTCGGGTAAAGTACAGTTAAAAGTAACTTTTTGTGCACTATTGTCACTAATTCCCCAAATTAATTCGCCAAACGCTTTTGGTCCACCATGTAGTTGGTTACTTCCTTCATTGGCAGTCAGAGCATGTTTCTTGCCATTAATAATAAATGAAGCGCCGCCGATTCTATTAGCATAAGGCCCAACAATAGCCCCTAAAAAAGTACTATCATTGAGATACTCTGTTGGGTCAGAAAACCCAAGAACAATATTACGCACTTCACCGTTTACATGGGTAAACCATTGAGTAATTCTAGCGCCATAATTACACAGGATTACTTCATCACCTTGGGTATTAGACAAAGTAACTGTTTCTAAGGTTTGCAATGTTGTCATGTTTTTTACCTAATTTTAAGCGTAATGCTTATGTAGGTTATTTATTATACCCGTTACCATTCAAAATGCTCTGAAACATGCATCTTGAATGGTAACGGGTATATAATTAATAAATAACCTACAAGTACCGATTTAATTATTGATTTAAAATAACTACCTAAATGATTTATATTACTTAGATGATTTATAGAGATCTAATAAACCATAAGTTGAACTATCTAAATTAGCGCTTAATGTATCAGCAGATAATTCATCAAGTACTTTATTAGCAAGCCCTTTACCTAACTCAACACCCCATTGATCAAATGAACATATTTGTAGCAAAATACCTTGTATAAATATTTTATGTTCATATAACGCAACTAAACTACCTAAAGATTTAGGTGTTAATTTTTGCATTAAAATCGTGTTAGAAGGACGGTTACCTTTATGTACTTTATGTGCTGCTACTTTGTCAATTTCATCAGCTGGCATGCCTTTAGTTGCTAATTCTTCTCTTACTTGATCTTCAGTAACCCCTTGCATTAGTGCTTGAGTTTGTGCAAAAAAGTTAGACATTAAAATATCGTGATGATTATTAACAGGAACTAAGCTTTCAACCGAACCAATAAAGTCAGCCGGAACAATCGTATTACCTTGGTGTAAATATTGATAAAAAGCATGCTGACCATTAATACCAATTTCACCCCATAATGCTGGAACGGTAGGATATGAAACACGCTCACCTTCCCAAGTAACTGACTTACCGTTACTTTCCATTTCCGCTTGTTGTAAATAAGCCGGTAAACGATGAAGAGATTGATCATAAGGTAAAATAACTTGTGACTGAGAACCTAAGAAAGTGGTGTTCCACACACTTAACATAGCCATAATCACCGGAGCATTTTGCTCTAATGGCGTATTACAAAAGTGAGAATCAATATCATATGCACCTTCGAGTAATTCAACAAAATTCTCGAAACCTAAATAAATCGCAATAGGTAAACCGATAGTTGACCATAAAGAAAAACGTCCGCCGACCCAATCCCACATATCAAAAATATTTTCTTCAGCAATACCAAAGGCCGTTGCTTTTTCTTTGTTTGACGATACGGCAACAAAATGCTGAGAAATAACACTCTTGTCAAACGCTGCAGCAACTAACCATTCCATAGCTGTTGTAGCATTGGTCATAGTTTCTGAGGTAGTAAATGTTTTACTTGAAACAATAAAAAGAGTAGTTTCAGGGTTTAAAGGGCGTAATGCGCTAGCAATTTGAGTACCGTCTACATTAGACACATAATGCATGTTTATATCATTAGTTCCATATTCAGTTAAAGCTTCGGTAACCATTTCTGGTCCAAGGTTTGAACCACCCACACCAATACTTACAACATCTGTAATACATTGTCCTGAATAACCTAACCATTCACCATAACGAACTTTATCACTAAAAGCTTTTACGTGATTTAACGCTATTTGAACATCTTCATTAATATTTTTACCATCAACCAAAATAGGGTCATTACTTCTATTTCGTAAAGCTGTGTGTAAAACCGCTCGGTCTTCGGTTTTATTAATGCGCTCGCCAGAAAACATTTTAGTACGCCAATCTTCTACATCACACGCTTTTACTAAATCAATAAGCAGTTTAAATGTTTCATCAGATAGTAAGTTTTTTGAGTAGTCTAATAAAAAAGCAGGCGTTTTAATTGAATATTTTGAAAAACGTTCACTATCATTAGCAAATAAATCAACCATATGCTGTTGTTTCATTTCTTCTGCGTGAGCGGTTAGTTTTTGCCAACTAGGTAGTGAAGTTCTTGAAGTCATATTAGGTTCCTGTTATAGCGGTTAGCGTGATTTTTAGATAAAAAAACTGTAATTTGCCTTAGTATTAAGGCTTTGTGCATTGCGTAGGTTTTAGTTGATTAGGGAGAAATAATTATTTTAAGCTATTAAGAATAACATTATTATTTTATGTTTTAGTGTTCTTTCTAAACGAATTTTAGTGAGCTAAGCCAAATAAAATAAAACCTATTACATTGGTAAAATGTAATAGGTTAGATTATTCATCAAAAGTTACTTAATTAAATCTTTAACTAGTTCTTCTAAAGCACGTTGGTCAACTGCAAACTTACGAATACCTTCAGAAAGTTTTTCAGATGCCATCGCGTCTTCATTGTGCTCCCAAGCAAATGTTGCTTCAGTAAGTGGCACAATATCGTCTTGAGATTTAACTTCAACACCGGCAGCAGACAATTTAGTTTCTAAAGTGCCTTCAGTATTTTGTAATTCAGTCAGTAAAGCGGGTGACACTGTTAATAAATCACAACCGGCTAATTCAATAATTTCACCTGTGTTTCTAAAGCTAGCACCCATTACTACGGTATTATAACCGTAAGATTTATAGTAATTATAAATGCCTGTTACTGAAATTACGCCTGGGTCTTCTGCACCAACAAAATCTTTACCTTCGTTTGCTTTGTACCAATCTAAAATACGACCAACAAAAGGAGAAATTAACGTTACATTTGCTTCTGCACAGGCAACCGCTTGCGCTTGGCTAAATAGTAAGGTTAGGTTACATGAAATGCCTTCTTTTTCTAATTGCTCTGCGGCCTTAATACCTTGCCAAGTTGACGCAAGTTTAATAAGAACGCGTTCTTTAGCAATACCAGCTTCAGCGTATAACGCAATGAGTTTGCGACCTTTTTCAATACTTGCTTCAGTATCAAAAGATAATCTAGCATCTACTTCGCTTGAGATTCGTCCTGGAATAATTTTTAAAATTTCACAACCAAAATTAACAATTAATTGATCACAAACGTCATCAATATTGTCACCAGCTTTTTTAATAGCATCATCAATAAGGTGGCTATATTGTGGTAATTTTGCGGCTTGTAAAATAAGTGAAGGGTTAGTTGTTGCATCAACTGGACCTAATGCTTTAATTGAATCAACATCGCCACTGTCGGCAACAACGATGGTAACTTTTTTTAATTGCTCTAATAAATTCATGGGAACTCTATCTTATTTGATTATTCCAAAAGAACTACTTTGTCATTCTTTTAGTAATTTAAGGCATAGCAAATATTGCACTACAGCCAGCGAAAATAGTGAACAAGCATTATTGCTAATATTTTTGGGTTAGCAAAGACTTATTTGAACTATTTAACAACCTTTGTTTATATAAAAAAAATTTTTAAATTTAACAATATAAAACAGTTATGACTATACTTAAAAAAAATTTCAATTTTACTTATTTAACCTGAGTTGTAGATAATGAATTTTTAAGTCAATGAAATTTTAATAATAATACTTATTCTGAATTCAGTTTTCTATATTGAAATAAGTGAATTATACAAATTATTATTATGAGCTTGTTGATCTTTATATACTGCAAAGAACAACAGCCCTAAGCTGATTAAATTAAATAACTGTTTGATAAAAACATTTAATGTCTTAACGCAAAGTACATATTTAAGGGTGTAAAGTGCAACAATACAACGATAATATCGAAATAAAAGCACCTAATTTTTTTACCATAAAGCTTTCGGTAACCTTGTTGATTCTTAGCTTTGTTGCTTTTCAAATTTTATTTCATTTATCAACTGCGACGTTAACTTCTATCGCCACCAAACAAAATATATTTACCTTTGAAGGTTTACGTAACTTTACTTTTGATATGTGGTTATTGATAACACTCATTTCGGTCTCATTATTTTGTTACGCAAAGCTTAAAAAACAAACCCAGATCCCTCTGGGAGTATTTTTTGTATTGCCCATCCTTATGTTACTTATATCGTTTGTTCGTAACGTATCCTCAATCGTTGTATTAGCTTTGCTTGTAGTGATTACTTTTTTACTTTGTCGATTTATGTACCAAAACCTTTCAACAAATTATTTAGCTTCAATAGCTAACGCCAATAAAACTAATCAAGGGCACCTTTAATAATGAAACAATTTCTATACTTAACTATATGTATTGTACTTTTAGGATTCGGTGGATTATTTGTGCTTAAACAACCTAATGGTTCACCTTGGTTATCGGTGAATGATTTTTACAATTTTCAATCGGTTAATCAAAAAATAATTGACTTTAAAAAGGGGGTAGCCGATCAAACCCAATCATTACTTAATTCAGACTTACTTAAATCTGATTTACTTAGTGCAATTTCGTTAGATGAAAATGCACAAACTATATATAAGTGGCAAGATCAGCAGGGGACATGGCATTACTCAGATAGCAAACCGGATAATAATACAAAGCCTAATAATAAAATTAATATTACCAAAGTATGGATCAAACCAGAAAACGTAATGGTTATTCCTGCATTTAAACCGGCTAGCAATGATACAATTAATCCAACATACAATAACAATCAAACTAAAAATTATAAATCAAATACCCCGCTCAACCATCCTCATAAACTAAAGACTGTTATTCAAGATACTCTTAATGTACAAGCCATTATGGATAACAGAACAAATAGACTTGATAACCAGCTAAAGCAAATGTAGTGAACCTATTTTTAGGTTGCTTATTTTTTAAAAGTTAAATTCTAATTAAGTATAAAAAACAGGCAATATTTTTAATAAAATGTGAATATAATCAAGCGCTATAAAGCAGTATTGTCTTGATAAATTTTATGTTAGTATGCCATGTTAATTATAACTATAATTTTAAAAATTTTGATTTTGTTTTAAGTTTAGGGATACCATCAATTTATGACCGATCTGGCTAACAATATTGCACCAATAAATATTGAAGATGAATTAAAAAACTCCTATTTAGACTACGCAATGAGCGTGATAGTAGGGCGAGCGCTACCTGATGTTCGTGATGGATTAAAACCAGTACATCGCCGCGTTTTATTCGCAATGAATGTATTAGGTAATGATTTCAATAAACCTTATAAAAAATCTGCACGTGTTGTGGGTGATGTTATTGGTAAATACCATCCTCATGGCGATACCGCGGTGTACGATACCATTGTACGAATGGCCCAACCCTTTTCTCTAAGGTACATGCTGGTTGACGGTCAAGGTAACTTTGGTTCCGTAGATGGTGACTCGGCTGCTGCAATGCGTTACACAGAAATTAGAATGTCGAAAATAGCACATTCAATTTTAGCTGACCTTGATAAAGAAACTGTTGATTTTGTTCCTAACTATGATGGAACAGAACATATTCCAGCGGTTATGCCAACTCGTTTACCTAATTTATTGGTCAATGGTACTTCGGGTATTGCTGTGGGTATGGCAACTAATATTCCTCCTCATAACTTAACTGAAGTTATTAATGCCTGTTTAGCTTTAATTGAAAATAGCGAATTATCAATTGAAGAGCTCATCGAGCACATACCAGGACCTGACTTTCCAACGGCGGGTATTATCAGTGGTCGTGCCGGTATTCAAGAAGCTTACAGAACAGGTCGCGGAAAAATTAAAATTCGTGCCCGTGCTTCAATCGAAGTTGATGATAATTCAGGCAAAGAAACGATTATTGTTCATGAGTTACCTTACCAAGTAAACAAAGCCCGCTTAATTGAAAAAATGGCTGAGCTTGTTAAAGAAAAACGCTTAGAAGGTATTTCTGCTTTACGTGATGAGTCTGATAAAGACGGCATGCGTATGGTAATAGAAATTAAGCGTGGTGAAGTAGGTGAAGTTGTACTGAACAACCTTTACAAGCTTACACAAATGCAAGTATCTTTTGGCTTGAATATGGTGGCATTAACTAATGGCCAACCTAAACTTTTCAACTTAAAAGAAATGCTTGAAGCCTTCATTTTACATCGTCGTGAAGTAGTGACTCGTCGTACTATTTTCGAACTTCGTAAAGCGCGTGAAAGAGCACATTTACTTGAAGGTTTATCTATTGCATTAGCTAACATCGATCCAATTATTGAACTTATTAAAACATCGCCTTCACCAAGCGAAGCTAAAGAAAAGTTAGTGGCTCAAGGGTGGGAATTAGGTAATGTTGCTGAAATGCTTTCAGCCGCGGGTTACGATGCGGCTCGACCTGAATGGGTTGAACCTGAGTTTGGTATCAGGGATAACAAGTACTATTTAACAGTTCAGCAAGCTCAAGCTATTTTAGATCTACGTTTACATAAACTAACTGGTTTAGAACATGAAAAAATATTAAGCGAATATAAAGAGCTTCTTGATATTATTGCTGAATTATTACATATATTAGCCACACCTGAAAAATTAATGCAAGTAATTCGTGAGGAATTAGAAGTTATCCGCCAAGATTTTGGTGATGAACGCAGAACTGAAATTAGTTCAGCCTCGCATGACTTATCAATGGAAGATTTAATTTCTGAAGAAGATGTGGTTGTTACACTTTCGCACGAAGGCTATGTTAAATACCAGGTTTTAGCAGATTACGATGCACAACGCCGAGGCGGTAAAGGTAAAGCAGCAACTAAAATGAAAGAAGAAGATTTCATTGAAAGGTTGTTGGTTGCTAATACGCACGACACCATACTTTGTTTCTCTGATAGGGGAAGAATGTATTGGCTTAAAGTTTTCCAATTGCCATTAGCGAGCAGAACAGCAAGAGGTCGTCCTATTGTTAATATTCTACCGTTAGAAGAAAACGAAAGAATAACAGCTATATTACCAGTGCGTGAATACAAAGAAGACAAATTCATTTTCATGGCAACGGCATCCGGTACAGTTAAGAAAACGCGTTTAACTGAATACTCACGACCAAGAGCAAACGGTATTATTGCTATAAACTTACGTGAAGATGATACATTAATTGGTGTAGATATTACCGAAGGTGATAACGACATCATGCTATTTTCTGATGCCGGTAAAGTTGTACGATTCACTGAAGGTAAGAAAAACCCTGATGACGCTAATTTTGTAGTTAAACCTGTAGGCCGAAACGCAACCGGTGTACGTGGTATGAAGTTAGAAAATAACGAAAAAGTAGTTTCACTTATTGTACCTCACAATGATGGACCTATTTTAACCATCACAGAAAATGGTTTTGGTAAACGAACGTCATTAGAAGAATATCCGGCTAAAAGTCGAGCAACTAAAGGTGTTGTTTCTATTAAAGTCAGTGAACGTAATGGTAAAGTTGTTGGCGCTGTTCAAGTGGTAGAGCAAGACGAAATTATGTTAATTACCGATAATGGCACACTGGTTAGAACTCATGTAAATGAAGTGAGTGTTATTGGTCGTAATACACAAGGTGTTCGTATTATTCGTACCTCTGAAACCGAACTAGTTGTTGCCTTACAACGTATTGATGAAATTCAGACAGATGGAAGTATTGAAGATGCAGAAGGTGATTCTTTAGAGAGTCAATCAACTGATGAAACGTCTCAATTATCTAATTCAACTGATACTGAGAACTCTGAAACTGACACATCAACTAACGAATCGCTAAATGATGAAAAAGAATAACGCTATTACTTAAGGTTAAGTAGAGTGATTAAATAAAAGAGCGGTTATACCGCTCTTTTTACGTATACCCATTAAAATACTTATTTCAGAACGCTTTAGCATCATTTTTACTGGAAACAATTTAATGTAATGCTTTGTTATAATCATAGTTCTTTTATCGTGGCTTCTATATGAAAGCTCCTTTATAAAAAGTCTTAACGATAAAGTGATATTATTACAACGTTTGTTTGATGGATAAGGTATATACATTGGTTACATCTTTTATTTGGTAACCAACCGTTCAAGTGGCTTAAATGTATTTATGTTCGTATTGATTAATAATACATTTATTAAATAATAAAATTTCAAAAAGGTTAAATATTACCATGTCTGTTGTTTATAATTTTTGTGCTGGTCCTGCTATGTTACCTGTTGATGTAATGAAAAAAGCTCAACAAGAATTCGTTAATTGGGAAAACATGGGATGCTCAGTAATGGAGTTAAGCCATAGAAGTCCTGAGTTCATGGCTGTTGCTGCTAAAGCAGAAGCAACCTTACGTACCTTAATGAATATCCCACCTAATTATAAAGTGTTATTTTGCCATGGTGGCGGTCGAGGTCAGTTTTCGGCAGTTCCTTTAAATTTGCTTCCAGCCGGAAAAAAAGCAGACTATATCGTTTCAGGCTCATGGTCAAAAGCCGCAGCAACCGAGGCAAGTAATTTTGGTGAAATAAATCCGATTAATATCTCTGTTGAAACTGAAAATAACAAAACCATCCTGCCTTTAAATGAATGGTCTTTATCACCTGACGCTGCTTATGTACATTATTGCCCTAATGAAACAGTTGATGGTTTAGAGATTTTTGAAATTCCGGACACAAATAGTGTACCTCTGGTCGCTGATTTATCGTCTACTATCCTTTCAAGAAATTTTGATGTGAGTCGATTTGGCCTTATTTATGCCGGAGCACAAAAAAATATTGGACCGTCTGGGTTAACTATCGTTATTGTAAGAGACGACTTGATTGGACATGCACCCAAAGCAACTCCTTGTATTATGAATTACAAAACCTTAGCTGATAACGACTCTATGTATAATACCCCACCAAGTTATGCGTGGTATTTAGCTGGTTTAGTCTTTGATTGGTTAGACGCGTTAGGCGGTGTTGAGCACATAGAACAAGTTAACGCTAAAAAAGCTCAGCTTTTATATAATTTTATTGATGAAAGTGAGTTTTATCAAAATAAAATTGCTAAAGAGTTTCGTAGTTTAATGAATATTCCTTTTTGGTTAGTGAATGAAAATCTCAATAAATCATTTTTAACTGAGTCAACTAACTATGGTTTAACGGCGCTCAAAGGTCATCGTATTGTGGGTGGTATGCGAGCCAGTATATATAATGCAATGCCGATTGAAGGTGTAGAAAAACTGATAGCGTTTATGAAAAAATTTGAACAGGAGAATAGCTAAAATGGAACAATTAACATTAAATCCAATAAAAAAAATTAATGGCGAAGTCTTTTTGCCAGGTTCAAAAAGTTTATCAAACCGTGCGTTATTAATTGCTGCTTTAGCTAAAGGCACCACGAAAATCACTAATTTATTAGTAAGTGATGACATTAAGCACATGCTTAGTGCATTAAATAGTCTTGGCATTAATTACACATTAAGTGAATGTGGTACGCAATGTGATATTACTGGCAATAATGGCTTTTTTAATACTAATAAACCATTAGAGTTGCACCTTGGTAATGCTGGTACAGCAATGCGTCCACTTTGTGCTGCACTTGCTGCAAGCAGTGGTGAATTTGTTTTAACCGGTGAACCTAGAATGAAAGAGCGCCCAATTGGACACCTTGTAGACGCACTTAACCAATTAAATGCCGATGTCGAATACATTGAAAATAAAAATTATCCACCAATAAAAATAAATGGCAAAATCCTTGGTGGTGACAAAGTTACTATAGATGGCTCAATTTCAAGTCAGTTTCTAACCGCTATTTTAATGGTGACGCCTTTATTAAAAACCGATACCACCATCGAGATTGAAGGTGAGTTGGTTTCTAAACCGTACATTGATATTACATTAGATATTATGGCGCGTTTTGGTATACATGTTGAAAATAACAACTACCAATCTTTTTTTGTTAAAGGTAACCAAACATACCGAGCGGTTCAAAAATACATGGTTGAAGGCGATGCTTCATCGGCTTCTTATTTCTTGGCTGCGGGTGCAATTAAAGGTGGAGAAATAACAGTGCATGGCGTTGGTAAATTAAGTGTACAAGGCGACAAACACTTTGCTGATGTACTAGAAAAAATGGGCGCCGAAGTTATTTGGAATGATGAATCAATCACCGTAAAAGGTAAGCCGCTTACGGCAGTTGATATGGATATGAATCATATTCCCGATGCCGCAATGACCATTGCCACTACCGCATTATTTGCCAAAGGAATAACCCATATTAGAAATATTTATAACTGGCGAGTAAAAGAAACCGATCGTTTATCTGCAATGACAACAGAACTTCGTAAAGTTGGTGCATTAGTAGAAGAGGGTGAAGATTATATTTCTATCACTCCGCCGGAGTCATTTATACATGCTGCTATAGATACTTATGACGATCATCGTGTCGCTATGTGTTTTTCGCTAGTGGCATTAAGCGATACACCAGTTACCATTAACGATCCTAAATGTACATCTAAAACATTTCCTGATTACTTTGAAAAATTAGCCCAAGTATCAAATTAATACTCAAGTTAATTGCCTATTAAAATATGTTAAAAATTAAGTTATTACGCGATTTTGATTTTTAAATCGCGTATAATCTCGCCGATTTTGGTATTAGGAGAAAATTTATGCAGCAAAACGTTCCAGTTATTACTATTGACGGCCCAAGTGGTGCTGGTAAAGGAACGGTAGCAAGGATGGTCGCTGAACAATTAGGATGGCATTTACTTGATAGTGGCGCTATTTACCGTGTACTTGCGGTAGCGACTCAATATCACCAAGTAGACGTTACCGAAGAAGAACCTCTTATTCCCATGGCTGCTCATTTAGATGTTCAGTTTGAAGTAAGTAGTGAAGGCGAAAGTAAAACCATACTTGAGGGCGAAGATGTTACCGATACTATTCGCAAAGAAGACATTGGTAAATTAGCTTCTCAAGTTGCTGCCTTTCCACGCGTGCGAGAAGCATTATTGAGAAGACAACGTGCCTTTAAGGTAGCTCCTGGTTTAGTTGCCGATGGTAGAGATATGGGAACCGTTGTTTTTACAGACGCAGCCGTTAAAGTTTTTCTTACCGCTAGTGCCGAAGAGAGAGCCGAACGCCGATTTAAACAGTTGAAAGAAAAGGGGCGAGATGTTAAACTCGGGCGCCTTTTGGATGACATCCAGCAGCGAGATGAGCGTGATCTAAGCAGAGATGTTGCGCCATTAATTGCCGCAAAAGGGGCGTTAGTCATTGATTCTACAGAGCTTTCTATAAAGGCTGTTGTAGATAAAATACTAGCATTTGCATCAGAAAAACTCGCATAACTGCGTTATTTTTATTTAAGCCTAATGTAAGGATACGATGGGCATTTTTAACAACCCCATGAAACATGTATGTTGATTGGAATACAAGCTGAGTTCATATAATTATTATGACTGAAAATTTTGCACAACTTTTTGAAGAAAGTTTAAAAGAAATCGAAACACGTCCAGGTTCTATTATCAAAGGAACCGTGGTAGCTATCAATAAAGACAATGTATTAGTTGACGCAGGTTTAAAATCTGAAAGCGTTATCTCAATCGACCAATTTAAAAACACCTCAGGTGAAATTGAAATTAGTGTTGGTGATGAGATTGACGTAGCGTTAGATGCTACTGATGATGGTTTTGGTGAAACAATACTTTCTCGTGAAAAAGCAAAACGTCACGAAGCATGGCAAGTACTTGAAAAAGCATACGAAGAAAAAGAAACTGTTATCGGTGTTATCAACGGTAAAGTTAAAGGTGGCTTCACAGTTGAAGTTAGCAACATTCGTGCTTTCTTACCTGGCTCATTAGTGGATGTACGTCCAATCCGCGATACAGCTCATCTCGAAGGTAAAGATTTAGAATTTAAAGTTATTAAGCTTGATCAAAAGCGTAATAACGTTGTTGTATCTCGTCGTGCTGTTATCGAGTCTGAAAGCAGTGTTGAACGTGATGCACTATTAGAATCATTAGCTGAAGGCCTAGAAGTTAAAGGTATCGTTAAAAACCTTACTGACTACGGTGCATTCGTAGATTTAGGCGGCATTGATGGTTTATTACACATTACAGATATGGCTTGGAAACGTGTTAAGCATCCTGGCGAAATCGTTAATGTTGGCGATGAAATTCAAGTTAAAGTACTTAAATTTGATCGTGAACGTACACGTGTTTCATTAGGTATGAAGCAGTTAGGCGAAGATCCATGGGTAGCAATTGCTAAGCGTTACCCTGAAGGTGCTAAACTTTCTGGTCGCGTAACTAATTTAACTGACTACGGTTGTTTTGTTGAAATTCAAGAAGGTGTTGAAGGTTTAGTTCATGTTTCAGAAATGGATTGGACTAACAAAAACATTCACCCATCTAAAGTTGTTAACTTAGGTGATACTGTTGAAGTAATGGTATTAGAAATTGACGAAGAACGTCGTCGTATTTCTCTAGGTCTTAAACAATGTATCCCGAACCCATGGGAAGAATTTGCTAAGAACTTCAATAAAGGCGATAAAGTATCAGGTAAGATCAAGTCAATCACTGACTTTGGTATCTTCATTGGTCTTGACGGCGGAATTGATGGTTTAGTTCACTTATCTGATATTTCATGGGCTGGTGGCGAAGAAGCTGTTCGTGAATACAAAAAAGGTGATGAAATCTCAGCTGTTGTATTACAAGTAGACCCTGAGCGCGAGCGTATTTCTTTAGGCGTTAAGCAAACTGAAGACGATCCGTTTAACCAGTATCTGACAGACACCAAAAAAGGTGCTATTGTTAATGGTAAGGTTGTTGAAGTAGATGCCAAAGGCGCTAAAATTGAGCTTGCTGAAGGTGTTGAAGGTTACTTACGTGTTGCTGATATTTCACGCGAACGTATTGAAGACGCTACAACTGAATTAACTGTTGGTGATAGTGTTGAGACTAAGTTTGTTGGCGTTGATCGTAAAAACCGTACAATTAGCTTATCAATCAAAGCAAAAGATCAAGCAGACGAGCGTGAAGCTATGGATTCTTTAAATCAAACTGAAGAAGCCTCTGGTCTAAGTGCTATGGCTGAAGCGTTTAAAAACGCTAAAGCATAAATAGTTACTAGTTCTTTAAGTTGTAAAGGGAAGCGCAAGCTTTCCTTTGAATCTATTTACGCGTAAGTTAAATCATAACTGGAGGTTTATATGACCAAATCAGAACTGATTGAAAAATTAACTGATAAATTAAGCCATTTATCAGCTAGAGATGTAGAGCAATCTATTAAAGAAATTCTTGAAATGATGGCGCAAACTTTATCAAAAGGTGACCGCATTGAAATTAGAGGATTTGGCAGTTTCTCGTTGCATTATCGAGCTCCGCGTATTGGACGTAACCCTAAAACAGGTGATTCTGTAGAACTTGAGGGGAAATATGTTCCTCATTTTAAACCTGGTAAAGAGTTACGTGAAAGAGTTAATCTTTCAATTGCTTAAATAGCTAGTTAAGAGTTTATCTCTTTGCTTACAAATGAAATGGCATGCTAATTAGCGTGCCTTTTTTATATATACCTAATCTAACTTTATAACCCGTTAGTATTGAAAAACATTTAGTACAGAGTATTGTTTGCATTGGTAAAATACGTAATTGGTGTTATTAACAAAATCAGTAATATCTTATAAGTGTTTATAAAGCTACAGTATCGAACTAATAATTGAGATAGAATGGGATATAATACTTACTGAAATATAAGAGTTTATTGTGCGCCTATATTTAACTGTTATTTTATTTCTTATTTTTTTGGCTATAGCCTTTGTTTTTGGTAGCCAAAATGATCAAATGCTTACCCTTAATTATTTAATTGCAAGAATCGATATTTCGGTTGCAGCGACTGTAAGCTTATTTACCTTTATTGGCTTTATTTTAGGTTTATTATTTTGCCTATTGTGGAAGTTAATTAATGTAGTTACTCCTAAAAAATCATCAAAAAAATAATGCGTAGGACTTATAATATATGGAATGGCTTTTTTTATTGCTGCCTGTAGCTGTAGGTTATGGTTGGTTTATGAGAGGCAATAGCCTCAAGCAAAATATTTACACAGAAAAAGAAGAATTATCAAAAAAGTACTCTACGGGTTTAAATTATCTTTTTTCTAATCAACAAGATAAAGCGCTTGATTATTTACTTGAAGCGTTAAAAGTTGAAGATGATTCTGTTGAAGCCCATTTTGCTATGGCAAATCTTTTTAGAAAGCGCGGAGAGCTCGATCGAGCTTTAAAAGTTCATGAACATCTTGTTAGACAAAAACACCTTCCAGACAGCGCCCAACATAATGCAGTTTTTGAATTAGGTAGAGATTTTCTAAGTGCAGGTTTATACGACCGAGCCGAGAATATGTTCAAACAATTATTAAAAACTAAAGAATACGGGCAAAAATCATTAAGTTTTTTAATGCAAATTTACCAGTCAACTAAAGATTGGGAGCAGGGCATTAAACTGCAAAAATCTATAATAAAAACTAAGGATAAAAAATTAAAACACAATTTAGCTAATTTTTATTGTGAATTGGCGACAACAGCCCTAGAAAAAGATGAGTTTATTGAAGTAAAAGAGCTACTTGAAAATGCTTTATCACTCGACCCTGATTCATGCCGTGCAAATTGGTTAATGGCAACAATTTACGAAAACCATCAACAGTATGAACAAGCTTGTCAATGTTATCGAGATATATACAAGCAAGATAGAGAGTTTTTTCCAGATGTAATTGATAAAATGCACCATTGTTACCGAGAGAATGGTGAAGAAGAAAACTTTTATAAATTTATTCGTCAGGTGTATGAAGAAACAGGAAGCTCAACAGCCTTAATTGCTTACCTTGAATACCTTGAAAAAACTCATACGTTAAATAAAGCAAAAGAGTTTATTTTGTTAGCGCTTAAAAGAAGACCCACCATAAGGGGCTTTAAACACTTTGTTAAAATGCAAATGATAGAGACAGAAACAAACTCATCAATTGAACATTTAGATGTTATTAAGGAACTCATATCTGAGTATTTAAAATTAAAGCATAGGTACAGTTGCAGAACATGTGGTTTTAATAGCAGTACGCATTATTGGTCTTGTCCTTCCTGTCATGATTGGGAGCAACTTAAACCCGTTCGTGGATTAGAAGGTGAATAGTTAATTTTATTATTGTGCAAAGCTATACCCATCACACCTCAAGCTACAGAATTCAGCAAGGTGATAAAGGGTTAGGTACAAGGCATTGATTGACAAGAATTGTTATTCTATTTTCTAAATCAATAACGCCGTAGATGACCTTTTATCGCCTTGCCCGTAAGGAGCTAAGCGAGTTTATCAGTCCAGCGTTGCGATACTTGGTAAGGGAATACCCTTATCTGCGTAACGCGCCTTGATCTGATTTCCTCGTTTAGCTCTGAACCTGCATCTCGAGGTGTGATGGGTATATATTCTTTGTCAAAAGTACTTGTTAATGTTTATCAATCCTGTGCTTTTTTTGAACTTGATATCTTGGCACTTAGCTAAAATTTACTTTTTTTTGAATTAAAGAATTAAAGGAATAGATACGTGAATGATCCAAAAGTTGTTGTCGCATTAGACTTTGACAAAAAAGCAGAAGCATTATCTTTTATTGATAAAGTACAACCAAGCGATTGTCGTTTAAAAGTAGGTAAGGAAATGTTTACTTATTTTGGTCCTGAATTTGTTAAAACATTAGTTAATAAAGGTTTTGATGTTTTTTTAGATTTAAAATTTCATGACATTCCTAATACTGTCGCAAAAGCAGTTAAAGCTTCGGCAGACTTAGGTGTTTGGATGGTAAATGTACACGCAAGCGGTGGCATTAAAATGATGATAGCCGCAAAAAATAGCTTGTCGGCTTATCAAAATGACGCACCATTACTGATTGCTGTCACTGTATTAACGAGCATGGAACAAGATGATTTGATAGATTTAGGTATACATAAATCGCCTGAGGACCAAGTAATGTCATTAGCAACATTAGCCAATAAAAGCGGTTTAGATGGTGTGGTTTGTTCTGCTTGGGAAGCTAAATCCCTTAAAAAATCACAAGGGCAAGCGTTTAAGTTAGTAACACCAGGTATTAGACCTGCAGGTTCAAATTCAGATGATCAAAAAAGAATTATGTCCCCTAGTGAAGCGATAGCAGTAGGAGCTGATTATTTAGTGATTGGCCGTCCTATTACTAAGGCAGCAGATCCACTAAGTGTATTAAAAAGTATTAATGCTTCACTTATTGTAACTATTCACCAGGGAAAATTATTTTCTAAAGATCTTTTTTAGCTATTGACCGATCCTGCCAGTATGCCAAGCTAGGGCTATTACTTAATTGCCCT
>Ga0115029_1001384_pt1 | contig 17201 bp, 12 predicted proteins | sample SidtaG_3_FD_87297 | JGI IMG/M metagenome (GOLD analysis project Ga0115029, IMG submission 87297) | Marine algal microbial communities from Sidmouth, United Kingdom - Sidmouth_Asex1 metaG | ecosystem: Host-associated > Algae > Red algae > Unclassified | place: Sidmouth, United Kingdom | collected... | reverse complement strand
CGCACGATGCCCTCACCTTCACGTTCTATCAATGATGCGAATTCGGCGGAGCTTTCAGTTGTCCGGCGCTGTGAAAGTTCCACCAGAATGGCGTTCACAGTCTCATCATTGCCCGACAGATTGACGCCGTTTACGATGTCAGCGTCATTCTCTCGCTGTGCAAAACGCGCGGCAGCCTCTGACGATGCGGTGTCTGAAAGGGTGTAGATGCTGGCCCCTTCAACGCCTTCCTGTTCGCCCGCCGAATCAGCATGGATTGAAATGAACAGATCTGCGTCCAGCGCACGGGCGATTTCGGCGCGCTCTCCCAGAACGATCAGCGTATCGTCTTCGCGCGTTAACGCCACGCGAATCCCGCCCTCTTCCACCAGCCTGTCACGCAATGCTCTGGCAAGGCCGAGCACGATGGACTTTTCGCGGAAGCCTTCGCCCGAGGCACCCGGATCGGGGCCGCCGTGGCCCGGGTCAATCACAACCAGAGGACGCGTGGCATCTTCCGGACCATAGATTTCCGGCAAGCCAAGGCGGGCCTCTGTCTCTGGCATTGGCAAGGTGATGACATAGCCGCGCCCCAGCACCGGCACGGAAATTGTCAGCCCCCACGCATAAAGCGCGCCCACAATCAGGACAGGAAATGCAAACAAAAGGCCGATTTGAATGCGTAGCGCCACGGCAGTTCCCGAATTCCTTTGCTTTAATCCGCACCCGGTCGCGTTGACGAATGCATCCGAAATCCCACTTGGCGATCGTTAACGCGGACCCAAGGGAATTTTGCTGAAACGCGCAACAAGGTTGCCGATAGTTTCCCCGGATGCTAGCAAAACTCTGCCGGTGCAAATATTGCCCGGCTTCCCGGGATGGCACTCTGTCAGGCTCGGCACAGATTACAGGTTGATACCGCAATGCAATGCAATAGCCAGTCTGCCACAGCGCGTCCGCAAGGGCGTGTGGCGGGTGCGGCTTGCTCTGCGCAGATGAAAATCCTGCGCCTTCGCACGGCGGTAAACACGTTTCGCAAGCCCGATCATCTGAACCCACACAGGGTGCATGGCGACGGCGCGATCTTTACTTTCCTGCGCCAAGGCGCGGGAATCCACACATATCGGCACCCCCTTGCAACCGGATCGGCTTCAACCGGCCTGTCCAGTCGCACATCGGGGCCTGCCTGGAGAAAAATTAATGGCAACGCGCATGCTAATCGATGCGCGCCACCCCGAAGAAACGCGGGTGGCGGTAGTCAAGGGAAACCGGATTGAGGAGTTTGATTTTGAATCTGCTGAACACAAGCAGATCAAAGGCAATATCTATCTAGCCAAAGTTACTCGAGTAGAGCCGTCGTTGCAGGCGGCCTTCGTTGATTTCGGCGGCAATCGGCACGGCTTCCTCGCCTTCAGTGAAATCCATCCGGACTATTACCAGATCCCGGCGCAGGACCGAGAGGCTCTGCTGGCCGAAGAACAGGCTGCTGCTGACGAAGAAGCTGCCCTGCGGGAGCAGGACGACGAAGACGGCACGCCTGAGCCTGCCGATGAGCATGACGATGATGATGACGAACCCGGTGTCGAGGAAATCGACACGTCCGAAAAGGACAAGGTTGCGACCATCGAGGAAGGTCAGCTCGAAGACACGCCCGATGATGACGACGATGCGGAAGAAGATTCGGACGATGATTCGGATGATGACGATTCCGAAAGCGACGATGAGGAAAGCGACGGCGCCAAGAAGGGCAACCGCCGTGGACGCGGTCGTGGCCGTCAGCAGGGCCGTGGCCGTGGTCGCCGCCAGCAAGGCCGCAAAGGTGGCGGCGGCAGCCGCGCCAAAGAAATCGACGAGGCGCGCGCCAAGCGTCAGGCTTTGCGTCGCCGCTACAAAATTCAGGATGTAATCCAGCGCCGCCAAGTGTTGCTGGTGCAAGTCGTGAAAGAAGAGCGCGGCAACAAGGGTGCTGCGCTCACCAGCTATCTCAGCCTTGCGGGCCGCTATTGCGTGCTCATGCCCAATTCCAGCCACGGTGGCGGAATTTCGCGCAAGATTTCCAGCGGATCAGATCGCAAGCGCCTGAAGACAATCGTCAGCGATCTCAGCCTGCCCAAGAGCATGGGTCTGATCGTCCGGACGGCGGGACTTTCCCGCACCAAGCCAGAAATCAAACGCGATTTCGACTATCTCGCCCGGTTGTGGGACGGAATTCGCGAACGCACCATGGGCTCCAGCGCGCCAAGTCAAATCCACTCGGATTCCGACCTTATCAAACGCGCCATCCGCGACATCTACAATCGCGAGATTGAAGAAGTCATCGTAGAAGGCGAACAGGGATACAAAGCCGCCAAGCAGTTCATGAAACTGCTCATGCCGAGCCACGCACGGCGCATAAAAGCTTACAACGATCCTGTTCCCCTGTTCCAGCGCTATGGCGCGGAAGATCAGCTTTCAGCCATGTACGAGCCTGTCGTTCAGCTGAAGTCGGGCGGCTATCTTGTTATCAACCCGACAGAGGCGCTGGTCTCTATCGATATTAACTCCGGTCGTTCCACCAAGGAACACGGGATTGAGCAAACCGCTCTCCACACCAATCTGGAAGCCGCGCGGGAAATCGCCCGGCAATTGCGCCTGCGTGATATGGCCGGCTTGGTGGTGATCGATTTCATCGACATGGATCACAATTCCAACGTTCGCAAAGTCGAACGGGCGATGAAGGACGCATTGAAGAACGATCGCGCGCGCATTCAAGTGGGCCGTATCTCCAGCTTCGGCCTCATGGAAATGAGCCGCCAGCGTCTGCGAACTGGCGTTCTCGAAGCCTCCACTCGCGAATGTCCACATTGTGACGGAACGGGCCTTGTTCGCACGGCTTCCTCGGCCGGCCTTTCGGCCTTGCGCGTCATTGAAGATGAAGCCGCCAAGGGCAAAGGCACAGTAATCACGCTGCATGCCTCTACCGAAGCTGCGGTATATCTGCTCAATGCCAAGCGTTCGGATCTGGCGGAGATCGAAAGTCGTTATCATGTAGCGGTTGAAGTGAAGCCTGAAGGCGAGGACGAAGGCGCAAAGATGCGCGTGCATTCCTCCGGTCCCAAGCCAAGCGAAGCCCCGCGTTTTGAACCGATTGTCGATGACGAAGAAGACGATGTCGTCGAGGACGATGAAGGCGAAGCGGATGAACCACGCGGTCGCGGCCGCCGTGACCGGGGCCCTCGCGCTGACAGTGAGACCGATGAAGACGGTCAGCCGAAAAAGCGCCGCCGCCGCCGCCGTGGAGGCAGAGGCCGCAACAAGAATCGCAATGCAGACGAGAACCAGTCGAACGAAAACTCATCAGATGATGAGGCGAAGGCTGATGAAAGCAATGCTGCAACCCAGGAAACTTCCGAGGACGATGGCGAGAAGAAGCCGCGTCGCGGGCGCCGTGGTGGCCGTGGCCGCTCGCGCAAGCAGCAAGGTGATGATGCGGGCGAAACAACAGCAGATCAGGACGAAAGTGCCGAGACTGCTGAAGTTGAAGCTGCTCCTCAAGCCGAGCCGGAAGCTGAGGCGGAAGAAAAGCCAAAGCGCAAACCTCGCGCTCGCCGCAAGAAATCTGATGACGCAGAGACACCTGCGACTGAAGATGCTGCAGCACCTGAAGCCGAAGAGAAGCCTAAACCAAAGCCGCGCGCGCGCCGTAAGAAAGCTGTGGCGGCTGAAGCAACAGCAGAGCAAAGCGAAGCAGATGCCGCTCCCGAAGCCGAGGAAAAGCCGAAGCCCAAACGCCGCCCTCGCAAGAAGGCAGAGCCGAAGGCCGATGCAGCTCCCGCGGCGAAAGCTGAACCGGCCAATGATGCCCCCGCTCCGCAAGCAGAAGCTGGCGAAGCAAGTGAAGGCGGACCGCGACGTGGCGGTTGGTGGCAACGCACCTTCGGCAATTGATCGCGCAATAATACAGGTCGGCCAAAGCAATGTCTGAACAAGCGGTCACCGTGATCGTTCTTGCTGCCCAGCGCGCTGGCGTCGTGAACCCGCTCGCCGCGCGCGCTGAGGTAAGCCACAAGTGCCTCGTTCCGATATGCGGTCGCCCGCTCATCGAACATGTCATGGAAACTATCACCACCCTGCCCGCCATCGCGGCGGTCAGGGTGGTGCTGGAACCTGATGGGCAGGAAGAAGTCGGCCAAGTGCTCGCCCCATTCCGTGCCACAGGTATTCCGATCGAATTGGTCGATTCCAATCCGAACATTGTCGAAAGCGTTCTTGCTGCTGCGAAGGATGAGCCGGGACCGTTTGTGATTACCACTGCGGACAATGTTCTGCTGACGCATGATGGGTTTGAGCAGGTTCGTTCTGCGATGCTGGACGCGGACGCAGTGATTGGCGTCACGACACGGGAAAATGTTTGGGCCATCCACCGGCAAGGCCAACGCGGCTTTTACGAATTTCGTGATGCAGGATATGCCAATTGCAACCTGTACGGTCTGGCCAATCGTAAAGGCTTCTCCGCCGCAGAGGCTTTTCGCGAAGGTGGGCAGTTCCAAAAGAACCGCGGCCGTATGATCCGCGCTTTCGGCTTGTTCAACATCCTGCTGATGCGGTTCGGACTGGTCACCCTGCCGCAAGGTCTGACACGGGTTGGAAAAAGATTTGGCGCGAGGCTTAAACCTGTCGTGTTCCAAGATGGCGCGCTGGCCATCGATGTCGACAACGCACGGACCTATACGATTTGCGAATGGGTATTGGGTCAACGGCTGGGTTTGGACATTCCGAAGCCGGAACTTTCGGACGACAGCTAACTCGCCGAGCCCTGATCAACTGCCAGCACAATCGCGCGGCCAATCCCGTCCATCTCTTTTGCCAGATGTGCACGCAGTTCTGCTTCATCCATCATCGCATATTCGACGACTTGGGGCATCGAAAGCCCTACCCGAATGGTCCCGGCCCATGCCCCATCCCCGGTGCGCGCACTTTTCACGGGCTGACCCAAGCGTAGGCCGCGCATCGCGAGAAATTGGTGCACTGCATGAGCATCGTCAAAACTTCGGGCGTGATCACAGCGACTTATATCAAGGGTCGCAAGGGTCAGCATCTCAACAGGATGCTCCATTGCATCGACATCATTCCCTTCGGCATAGGGCAGCACTTGCGCAAAACCAAAGCTATCAACAAGCACCTCTTGCACCGCTTCCTGAAAGCTCAGGATCACGTGCTTGATTGATGCAGCCGAACAGGATGCAAACCGCTCTAATTCGAAAATCGAAGCTTCAAGCCGCAAGGCAAGGCCGGCATTTTCGCTTTCTGCCAGAATGTCTCGCCCCGCCCAGCCCGCGGGCCATTCCGCACGGCGGAAAATGCGCGCGAATCCGCTCGGCAAAGCTGGCGCTGCGCTCGAAAGTGATCGGGGCACAAGCGCGAAACCAGAAAACGGCGGGCCGCCCATAAATTTTGATCCGGTCAGAAACACGATGGCGCCCAGAGAGAGATAGTCGCGCACAGCCTGCGCCTCAATCCGGGCCTGACAGGCATCAACCACGACTGTGCAATGTTCGCCGTGGTTCTGCACCAATCCGCTCAGTTCGCGCCATTTCGGCAGGATCAGCCCGGTTTTCGAACCATGCACCACATGCAGCAACGCATGTTTGCCCTGCCCGGCAGTCTGCGCCAGCTCTGCCTCGATCAGTTCACGCATTTCCCGGCTGCGGCGGGCATCGCCATTTTCACTACGTACCGGAATATCTGTAAGAGTGACGTCGCCAATGCCGTCGACCTTGCTGCCCTTTTCACTCGGCAATCCAAGGCCGGTTTCGTCAGCGAAATACAGGCCGTTTGCCGACAAAACGCATCCGCGGCCGACTTCGTCAGCGCCAAGCAGAATATTGTGCGTTCCACTTGAAGACTTGCCGAGAACAGCTGCCAAAGCCACAAACTCAAGGTCTGTGCCAGAGGGCGCGAACACGATGTCGACATCCTCAGGCAAAACATACGCTGCCGCGATTCTCCTTCGCAATGCAGCAAGGTGCGCGGCATAAGAAGGCAGACCGTCTTTCAGATCTGCCAGCAAATGCGCGAACGCCGGGGCCGACATGTCATTTGCGGTTGAAGACGCGAAGGCACGCGACTGGCGCGGGTAAGGGCCCGACAAATAGCGGTTCAAACCCGTCTCCGGATCAAGCGTGATGCGCGCATCACCGCCCGATTCAAGCTGGGCAATAAGCTCGCTTGCCGCCTTTGCGTCTGCGAATTGCGGTAATATGTCTGGATATTTTGGGGTCAAAGCGCTTAAGGGCCGGTTTGCTATTGGAACCTTGCGATAGCAAATCTATGCGACCGGACTACACCAAAACGCGGATTTTCCTCACTTGTCTGATAAACGCCCCCTTACAATCGACGCAGCAGCCAAGGCACGTCTGCGGATCATGTTTCTCGCGAAGAACGCTCTGTGGGACGAAACCGGTTCTGCGGAAGATGGCAACCATGCGACCTATCACGTTGAAATACGTGAAGTCCTGAAGTCGCTTGGACTTAATCTGACGATCACGAACAACTTTGATTTGTTGTACGACATGCCAGACGTCGACTTCGTTTTTCCGCTACTCAACCGGGCAGGCTTTTTCAATTCCGAAATGCTGTGTCCGCTGCTGTGTGAACGTGCCGGGATTCCCTATCTTGGCGCAAGTCCGATTATTCGCGGTCTTTCTGATGACAAACATTTGGCGAAACGCGCCGCCCGCGATGCCGGAGTCCCAACCGCACCTTGGGCCATTTTCCGCCGCGGTGTACCGATAGACCTGTCGCTGATCCCCGCAGCAGAGCGTCATGTGGTCAAGTCCAACAATTCCTCTGCCAGCTGGGGTGTCCGCGATGCCGAGGGCGCAACTGAATTGCGGCATGCCATTGGTGAAGTGCACGCATTGGGCCAGGATGCCATTGTCGAACCCTTCATTGACGGAAGCGACGTTGAAGTCCCGGTGGTAACGCACGGCGATCCGGTGATCATGCCGATGATGATTTTCCGTCAGGCGGACCCAAGCCATCTGCGCACTTATGAAGAAAAGCGCGATCTGGTTGATCGTACGCAGAAATACTCGCTCGATCCCTACACCGATGCGCAGGTCAGCAAGACGATTGCGGAATATACAGCGCGTCTGTGGGTAGAATATCGGCCCTTCGATTATGGCCGTTTCGAATTCCGGGTGAACGAAGAGACTGGCGAGGTGACGTTCCTCGAGCTCAACCTCAATTGCAATCTGTGGTCGCAAAAAGTCTTTGGGCGATCAGCCGCTTTGTATGGCTGGTCGCATGAGAAATTGATCGAAACAATTCTTGCGCACAGTCTGCAAAGGCATGGCCTGCTCGGCTGAAGCGTTGGACAGTCATTCAGGAACGCGGTCGCCTTTCCAGTCGAATACGCTTCCGCTGTCTTCCGGCTTAAGGTTTGCCAAGACCTCCAGCAAATTTCGTGCGGCCTCATCTGCTGCCGTCAATTGCCCGTGGGGCAGATTGGACTGAAACGGCTTTGACAGGCCTGTATCCACGGTCCCTGGATGAAGCCCGGCAATCACCGCTTGCTTGTGAGTCCGGCCCATTTCGATGGCAAAATTGCGGATGAGCATGTTCAACGCTGCCTTGCTCGCGCGGTAGGAATGCCACCCGCCGATACGATTGTCTGCAATGGAGCCAACACGAGCAGAAAGAGCTGCAAATGTCGCAGGAGCGGTACGTGGAAACATCGGCAGCACATGCTTGGCAATTATCGCCGGACCGATCGTGTTGAGTTGCAGCATTTCGTTCATTAAGGCCGCGTTCAAGTGCTTTAGGCTCCGCTCTGGTCCGGTGCCATCGGACAGTGTGAGAACGCCGGTCGCAACGATAACGAGATCGGGCGGACTGTCCTTCCACGCTTCTACTGCCCCCGCGATACTCGCTTCATCGGAGAGATCGAACGCGAAGGGTGTTACCCTTGGCAAGTCCGGCGCCGTGCCTCCGCGAGAACCCGCAAACACTTCCGCGCCGTTAGCCGCCAACGCCCGGACAAGCGCATCACCAATACCGCCGCTCGCGCCGAAAATGGCCGCTCTTGTCCAGTTCATTTCATTGTATTCCCGTTGTTGAGCCTTCGATCTAGAGCAGCAATAGGTGGATGATAACCCGTCCGCTCTGCCGTATTAAGTGCCCCAACACAGCAGAATTCCTGAGGATAGAGCACCCTTCTCCAAAGGTCTCGCTTGCCCTTGCTGGCGCGATGGCTAGATAGGCAGCAACACGTTTGAAAAACCGGAAGACACCATGGCAACCTTCACCCTCCCCAAGAACAGCACAATCCGCAAGGATGGCGAAGTCCACAAGGCAGAAGGTGCGACGCGGACGAAGACTTTCCGCATTTATCGCTACAACCCTGACAGTGGGAAAAACCCCAGCTACGACACGTTCGAAGTCGATCTGGACAATTGCGGCCCGATGGTTCTGGATGCTCTGTTCAAGATCAAGAATGAAATCGACCCGACGCTGACCTTCCGCCGTTCGTGCCGCGAAGGGATTTGCGGTTCATGCTCGATGAACATGAATGGCAAGAACGGCCTTGCCTGCACCACCGCCATTGAAGACATGGGCGGCGACATCCGCATCACACCCCTGCCGCATATGGAAGTGGTGAAAGATCTGGTGCCGGATTTCACGCATTTCTATGCGCAATATGCCAGCATTCGCCCGTGGTTGCAGACTGTTTCTACCACGCCTTCTGGCAAGGAGCGTTTGCAGTCGCCAGAGCAACGCGAGAAGCTTGATGGTCTGTATGAGTGCATCCTGTGCGCATGTTGTTCCACAGCCTGCCCCAGCTATTGGTGGAATTCCGACAAATTCCTCGGTCCTGCAATTCTTCTGCAGGCCTATCGCTGGCTGGCAGACAGCCGCGACGAAATGACGGGTGAGCGCCTGGATGAATTGGAAGACCCGTTCCGTCTTTATCGCTGCCACACCATTATGAACTGCGCCAATGTCTGCCCCAAAGGCCTGAATCCTGCGCGCGCAATTGCAGAGATCAAGAAGATGCAGGCAGAACGCGTGATCTGAGCCCATGCTCGCTCGGTATGAGAAACTGGTTGCCGCCGGAGAATTGCAGCCTGATCCGGACCAGCGCGCCGCTGCCGTCAGGCTAGATAAGCTGCAGAAAGAACTACAGGCCGATACTCCCGGTGGATTGCTGGGACAACTTTTCGGCAGCCGGAAAGCCAGCCCGCACGGCGTCTATATGTGGGGCGGTGTGGGACGCGGCAAATCCATGCTGATGGATATGTTTGTCGCAACCCTGCGCATTGCAGAAAAACGCCGCGTCCATTTTCATGCATTCATGCTGGAAGTTGATGCGCTGCTGCGGGAAGAGCGCCAACGCCAGACAGAAGGCCCCGTGCGCCGGGTGGCAAAACGCATTGCCGCCGATGTCCGCTGTCTCGCCTTCGATGAAATGGTGGTCAACAACACCGCAGACGCTGCCATCATGGCGCGCCTTTTCACCGCGCTGATCGTAGACGAAGGGGTCACGGTCGTCACCACCAGCAACCGCCCGCCCCGTGACCTGTACAAGGATGGTCTCAACCGATCACTGTTCCTGCCGTTTATTGATCTGGTCGAGGCGGAAATGGACGTTGTCTCGCTCAATGGCCCGACTGATTATCGCCTCGACAGGCTGGGTGATCTCGACACTTGGCATTCGCCCACAGGCGACACTGCAACAGCGCAAGTGCGCGAAGCCTTCTTCCGCCTGACCGACTACGCACCAGAGGATGCCGCCAACGTTCCGACGGGCGAGCTAGACCTTGGCGGTGGACGCACCCTGTTTGTGCCGAAAAGCCTGAAAGGCGTCTCCGTGTTCAGCTTCAAACGCCTTTGCGGAGAAAACAGGGGCGCGGCAGACTATCTCGCGGTCGCAAGAGAATATCACACCGTAATCCTCGTAGGCATCCCGCGCATGGGGCCGGAAAACCGCAATGAGGCGATTCGCTTCACCAAGCTGATCGATGCATTGTATGAAAACGGCGTGAAACTGTTTGTAACTGCAGAGGCTGAACCGGAGGAGCTCTATCGAGCAGGCGACGGCGCTTTCGAATTCGATCGCACGGTCAGCCGACTGAAGGAAATGCAAAGCGCAGATTACATGGCGCTTGGTCATGGCAGAGCGAGCTAGGTAATCCCAAGCCGCGCCAGCGAGCGATCCAGCATCAGCAATTGCCACAAAAGCCGCGAATGGTCTGATCGGCCAGCGATATGCGCTTCGGCCAGCTCCGCGATCCGTGCGTTGTCGAACCATCCTGTTCGCGCCAGCATCGCGCTTTTGGAAATGCCCCGCGCCTTGCCTGCCAATGGACCCCGGAACCATTCCGCAATCGGGGAAACAAAGCCCTGCTTTGGCCGGTACAGAATGTCCTCCGGCAGATACCGCTCCATCGATTTCTTGAGCAGCCACTTGCCTTGCGACCGTTTCACCCGAAGTCCATCGGGCAGGCCTGCTGCAAATTCCACAAGCCGGTGATCGAGCAGCGGCTCACGTGCCTCTAGGCTCACTGCCATGCTCGTGCGGTCAACCTTGGTCAGAATATCTCCGGGCAGCCAGAATTTGAGATCGGCATATTGTGCCGCATCCAGCCCGGAGCGTGCGGGGGCCTGACCCATGAGGTCGATCCAAGGGGCCTCCCCGCGATAGCCGCCGATTTGCTTGGCAAGGTCCGCGCCGTAGAGCCCCTGACGGATTTCAGGCGGCACAACGGACAAGGCCCCTGCATAGCCCTCTGCTCCAGAACCAGCGAGCGATTGCAGGGTGGCTTTGGCGCGCAGTGGCCTTGGTGCCCAATCCATTTTCGGAAAGACATTGCTCAAAGGCCGCAAAACGCCGGACCGCAAACCGCGAGGGATCAGACTGCGCGCGCGCTCTTCATGGGCATGGAACACCTGGCGGCGATAACCCGCAAACGCTTCGTCCGCGCCGTCTCCTGACAGGGCCACGGTGACGCTTTCTCGGGCCAATTGACAGACGCGCCATGTCGGCAAGGCAGAAGCATCGGCAAAGGGTTCATCGAACATGCCAGCGATAGTGTCGATGGCGTCAAACTGGTCTGAACTGACAATGCGGCTCGCGTGATCGGTATTGAACAGCTTTGCGACGGTGTCTGCGTAGCTTGTTTCATCCGCGCTCGCGACATCGAACCCGATTGAACAGGTGCGCACCTTGCCCTGCCCTGCACCCGCCATAAAGGCGACCACGGCAGAGCTATCCACTCCGCCCGACAGGAACGCACCCAAAGGCACATCAGACACCATGCGGCTTTCGACAGCCTGCTGCATGTGGTGCAGCAGCTCCGCCTCCAGATCGCGCGCCTTGCCCTTGTGGCGCTTTTCAAAGCTCACATCCCAATACTGGCGCGGCTGAGGCAACGGCGTGTCGTGTTTCAGCAGCAGCGTGTGCCCCGCCGGCAATTTGCGCACACCGCGCAGGATGGAGCGATGGTCGGGGACATATCCCCAAGTCATGTAATCTTCGATAGCGAGCGGATCCGCTTCTCTTCGCAGCAGCGGATGGGCGAGCAATCCCTTCAGTTCAGAGGCAAAGGCCAGTGATCCATCGGAAAGCTCTGCAAAAAACAGCGGCTTCACCCCGAACCGGTCCCGCGCAAGAAACAGCGTGCGCTCAGCCCGATCATACAGCGCGAAGGCGAACATGCCGTGCAGATGCTGTACGCAATCCTCGCCCCAACGCTGCCACGCGGCAAGGATGACCTCGGTGTCCCCGTCGGTCTGAAATTTCGCGCCCTGCTCTTCCAGCTCACGTCGCAATTCGCGGAAATTGTAGATTTCGCCGTTGAACACGATGATGGCGCGCTCGTCTGCCGAATGCATCGGCTGCGGCGATCCCTCCAGATCGATGATCGAGAGCCGGCGATGGCCAAGCCCGACACCGGGCGCGGTCCACACCCCGGAACCGTCCGGTCCGCGGTGCGCCAGCACGTCACACATCCGCTCGACCCGCGATGGATCAACCGGCTTGATGGTGCCTGTATGAAAAAGACCTGCGATCCCGCACATGGGCTTGCGCGTTAATCCACGCGGCCCGCGCGGTCCATCCATTCCCCAAGGTTGGCGGTGGAAGACCGGAAGTCTGCGATAGTCTGTGCCCCGTCGTCAATCGCCTCTTCTTCGGCAGAAATGATCAGCATGGCAGTTGGTTGTGCGCGCAGCAGCAATTTGACGCGCATGGTGATCAGCTTTAGACGCAGCGTGCTGCCACCGCTCCAGTCACCTACGCGGAACCATGTTTCAGCAACACGGCGGTGCATGCCAAGAGCCTGCAACCGCTCGCCTGCTGTTCCATCGGGTGCGGTTGTTGCAGAAAGCCAACGCCATTCTGTTTCGGGCGGCAAAGCACCCTCACCGAACGCGCCCGCCTCGCGGCCCTCAGACTGGGTTGCATACAAAGCATAGACCACATCAATAACGCGGCCTTGCTCGTCGTGGTAGCTGCCTCTCAGCACCCGATCAGCCCCGCCAGCACGTGGCTGCCAGCTGTAGGATGGCAATGCGGAAACCTGCGACCAGCCTGAAACTTGCGGAAGCGCCAATTCGTCGGCGATATCCGCCTCCAGCGAATGTGCCTTTGCAGACCAGGCTATGGTCACAAGCGCCATCGCGCATAGTGCAGCGAGCGCGTGCCAGCCTTTTGCAGCGCCGCGCTCAAACCGATCGAACACAGGCAATGCAGCAATTGCGTCACCGTCGATAAATGGCGCGTCAATGTCGCGGTCAAAAAACTTCCATGCAATCGCCAGCAGCACGCCCATCACCAAGGCAAAGAAAATCCAGCCATAGAATATGTGATCAAAGCCCGCCGCGAAGGCTACGCCCTGTGACTGGGCAATGAAAATCGTGCCCCATGCGCGCACACCATTGGCAAGGATCGGAATGAATACTGCCAAAGCCATGAAGGCCGCTCGCAGACGCCATGATTGGAAACAGACATGCGCAACCAGAGTGCCGAGCGCGACCATCGCGACCAGAAACTTCACGCCCGAACACGCCTCAGCCACTTCGAAAAGACCCGCTGGTGTGTCGATAAATACGCCGTCAATATGAGCAGGAATGCCGCTCGCGATTGTCAGGGCAATGGTGATGTCAGCCGTAATCATCTGCAAAGCTGGCACCAGCTCGTCACCGATGGGAACGAGGAACAGACCATAGCAGAGTGGAAACAGCAGAGCCCAGCTGACCCGCGGGCCAAGCATGGTCAGGACAGCGGCCTGTAAAGCAACCACAACGCCAAGATGCGTGGCCGTAGCTAGGCCCGAAATATCACCCAGCAACCAGACAAACAACGCACCGGCAAGCGGGATCAAGCCTGGCCGCCACATATGCGGCGTAAGCTTCGCCAATTCGTCCGCTCGCTGCCACACCAGCCACACCAAAATCGCCGGAACCAGCAGTATATGATTGTAGGTGGAGCTGTCCCACCAATGCACCATCATATTGGCCCAGTCTGGCGCGAACAGCAGAAAAATCGCTGACCAAGCCAGTGCGAGCTGCACAAGCGGCCCCCGCCATGCAGGAGCAATCCGGTCCGCGATCAGTGCACGCTCAGGAGATATTACCTCAAGCCGCATCGCGCCGCGCTTTGCCGCCGAAACCCATCAGGGCAGGCAAGTCTGCCATCATGGCGGGCCAGCTCATCGTATCGAGCACGAATTTGCGCGCGGCCAGCGCAATGGCATCGCGCTCTGCGGGGTTATCCAGCAAGTGATGTGCGTGAGCGATTAGAGCGCTGTCGTCCTCGCCAATAATGAAGTGCTGACCATTTTGCGCATCGATACCGGTTGCAGCCTCTGGACTAAGAAGCACGCAGCGCTCCATCGCCATCGCCTCAAGAACCTTGTTCTGCACTCCGCGAGCAATTGTCAGCGGGGCAACCACCATGTCGGCGCTGGCGAGGAAAGGCCGCACATCAGGCACGCTCCCCCAAACAGTCACGCCAGGCAATTCGCCAAGCTTGATAACCGGAGCTGTGGGCGCTCGCCCGACGATATGGAACTGTGCCGCAGGTCGTGCCTCGCGGATTGCAGGAAGGATAGTTTCTGCAAATCGTGCAACAGCGGCAATATTCGGGGCGTAGTCCATCTGGCCGGTGAATACGAAATGCGGACCATCGCCGCCCAATTCCACCAGTGGCTCCACGTCTTCGGGGTCAAAGAAGGCGCAGTCTATACCATTGCGCAAGGCACGAATATCGCCGCCGCCAGCCGTGCGAGACCGCAGGAGCGCCGCCTCTGCATCGCTAACAAGCAGGGTATGTTCGGCGCGCTTTGCAAGGTCTGCTTCAATCCGGCGCATGAGCCGCCCTTCACGGGCGTCAATCCATGCGCGGGGGCCTGAACCATCACTGGCGTAAGCTTCAAACTTGGCGGAATCGACATCGACCAAATCGACGACAAGACGGCCTCGCCAGCTTGTTGGCACATATTGCCCCATCTGACCCGAAAAGACGTAAATCGCAGCAATGTCACGCTCGGCCAGCGTCTGTTTGACCCAGCTTTTCAGCCGCTCGGAACGGAAAGCCGACAGACTAACAGGCTCTGACCGGCCCAATGCTTCGACCCCCGCCAATGGCAAGGGCTTGGACCGGCGCGGCATGCAATGTGAAGCGGCAATTGCCGTCAGCTCATGCTCATGTGCGAAATCGCCTGCGTCCTCTGCAAGACACCCGACATGGACCGGCGCAATCTGCGCCAGCGCCTTCAGCACATGATGCGAACGGATCTTGTCGCCGCGATCGGGTGGAAATGGCAGGCGATGGGCGAGGAAGAGAATGTCACCGCTCACCCCAGCCCCCGCGCGATAATTGGGCCAAGCCGGTTTGCAATTGGCAATGGCAGCTTCTTCCAAAGCGCGATCCGTGACTGGTGCTGATCGCTTGTGGGATCGGCATCGCGCGCTTCATGACCCGGCGCAGTCCAACTAGCGTAAGAAAGCGGTTGCGGCTCAAAGCCCCAGTTCTTTTTAAAGCTATAGGCTCCGCTGCCAGTCTTGCTGCGTCCAAAATCGAACCGATCACAGCCGCGGCTTCGGGCGTGGAGCATCAGCGCGTAATACATCCGGTCATTGGCTCGCAAGTAGCGCGCTTCCATGGTGCCGCCTCCCCAATAGGGCATGACGGCGCCGTCATGATACAGCGACAAGACGCTAGCCACGGTTTCGCCGTCGTGGCGCACGGTCAGAATATCGGCATCAAGTGTATCCAGCACCGCATCGAACAGGCTGCGCGGAAAAACCGGAGTGCCTAGATTGCGAACACTGGCGGCGTAGACGGCGTAATGGGCCGCGCGGTCAGTTTCGCTGGACCCGACAGTTACAGTCAGATCGTTTTTAAGGGAACGGCGCACTTCAGCGCGTTGCTTACGCGGGATAGCAGTCAATTGCGCATCGTCATCTTCAGCCAGCGGCTGGATAAAACTGCAATGGCTGTCTGTGCGTATAGCCCAGCCCTCGCCAACCGGACCGCCGCGCAGTTCGATTGTAGTGCAGCACAGGCGCTGCGCATATTCGCATGCGGCATCACAAAGCGCATCGGCAGTGGATTGATCGCCGGTCAGGACACCGCCTTCAACAGCGAACCCGCTGGAGGCAAGCATGCGTCCAAAAATAGGCGAATGCACTTCGGTCAGCGGCAGCCAACCCGAGATCCTGTCACCTTGCTCTGCAATGAGTCCGAGAGCCCGCTGGCCGGTGCCCGTTTCAATCGCGCTAAGCCAGGCTGGTCGATGAAAAACAGAGCCGCCTTGCTCAGCAACAAAGCCCTCAATCCGCGCCACCTCATCAGGTTCACGCAGGTTTGCAGCGCGAATGTGTTCGCGCGTCAGGCTGAACGGCGCGTTCACGCCTCAAGCTCGTATTTTGTCGCTTTCTCGGCGGAGAGGCGCGCGGCTTCTCGGTGAGCGATCAGATCAATCCGGCCCCACGCAAAGTCCTTGATAAGCTGTTCCAGCTTGTCCGACATCTTCGATAGGTTTGTGTAGTGGCGAAGGCGCGAACGCAGCGGAGCGCCAGAGACGCGCGGCTGGCCGGGATCAATTTCCCATGGATGAAAATAGAAGATCGCAGGCCGCTGTTCTTCGCGGTTGACCTGACGGATCGCCCAGCGGCTGAAAGCATACGGCAGCACCCGGAAGAAACCCCCGCCGCCAGCAGCAAGCCGCTTGCCGCGAAACTCTGCGGTCGTCACGGGAAGTTCAATGAGATCGTGCCAAGGCAAAGGCTTGAACGCGAAACGCGGTGCGTCCGCCCAGCCATAATGGTCATGCGCCACAGGCGCGACGCTGGAGGAATAGAGATAGCCCTGCTCTGCCAGTTCCATAAACGCCCACGGCGTGCGGTGGTCGATGGAAAAGCTGGGTGCACGGTATCCGATTACGCGCCTGCCGCAGCAATCCTCAATCGTCTTTCTGGTCTTCTCAATGTCGCGCGCAAACGTCTGCCGGTCCATGCGAAACACGCGTTCGTGATCCCATCCGTGGCTGGCTACTTCATGCCCGCGTTTGGCGATTTCTCGCAGCAAAGCACCGTGCCGTTCAGCGACCCAGCCCAAAGTGAAGAAAGTGGCGCTGGCGTTGGCTTCATCAAACAGGTCGAGGATCGCGTGGACGTTGCGGTCCACACGGTCATCAAGCCCGCCCCAGCTGTCGCGCTCAATCACGTCCTCGAACGCGCCGACCTGAAACCAGTCTTCGACATCGACCGAGAGGCCATTGACGATGGCTGGGTGCGACCCGCCATTTTCCTGAAATGTTATCGCGTTCACCGCGCAATGCTCCTTAGGCAGCCTTGCTCGATTCCATCTCGCCTTCGATCCACTCAATCAGCATCGTCAGCGTCTGACGGATTGACCGTTCCTGCTCAAAACAGCGAGCCTCGATCAGCGCGATTTGCTCACGCATGACTTCAATTTCCGGCTTAACTGCTTCGATCACGGCCTGATCAGCCTGGTTCGAAAGCTCGACTACTGCCTGCTGCAATTCAGCAATCTGGGAATCGCGATCCGCCATAGCCGCGTCAAACATTTCCATATCCACACGCGGAACCGTTGGCATCGCCTTCACCGGCTCGAATTCAGGGTCCTTGGACTTCAATGGCGACGGTGCGGCTTCTGGGAAAGCACGTTCGGCTTCCATTTCGGCAAGAACCGATTGCAGCAAGGACGCATCGAT
>Ga0115029_1001376_pt1 | contig 17318 bp, 15 predicted proteins | sample SidtaG_3_FD_87297 | JGI IMG/M metagenome (GOLD analysis project Ga0115029, IMG submission 87297) | Marine algal microbial communities from Sidmouth, United Kingdom - Sidmouth_Asex1 metaG | ecosystem: Host-associated > Algae > Red algae > Unclassified | place: Sidmouth, United Kingdom | collected... | reverse complement strand
CCTCTGGGTTCATTTAAAACGAATTTACTCATTGCTGTTCGCTTCTTTAATAGAATAACTATTAGACAAAGCTCACATCGCGATTAAATTCGTTTTAAATTGAATAAAATTTAACCCTGAAAGTTCAACAGACCCTAGCGGCTATTGTTTTTTTGAGTATATTTTTGCCGTTATAAATTAATGGCAAGAAAAGACTGCTTTGAACTAAAATAAAAACTAGACGTCTTAATTTTACTTTTACTTCTAGCAGAAAGAGCAGCAACTACTATGTCAACTAAGCTTATTCAATTAACTTTATTTATGTTTATTGTTACAGGGTGTACCACTAAAGATTTTTATGAGATCACTCAAGATAAATTAAAATCTGATTGTAGAAACAAAGTAAGCATTGAAAGAGAACAATGTTACGAACAAATCAACACCAAATCTTATAAAGAATATGAAGCTGAGCGACAAGCAATAATAAAAGGTAAGTAATACGAATTGAAATAATGAATTAGTTACTTACAGCTGCATTTTTATTAGTAACGGGCATATGTGCTGTTAATTCTATTAAGCTTTATGCATAATTAACGGCAGAACCCTGAGAAATCTCTTGGAATATTGATGGATACTAACAAATGATTGAAACACACCAAAACAAAGGTGCGCCTAAAAAGAATAACTCTTTATTAGAATTAGTTTTTAATATTGTGATCCCTTCCGTAATTTTAATGAAACTCTCAGGCCCAGAAGATTTAGGTACGGTGGTGGGCTTAATCGTAGCCTTGGCTTTTCCTGTTGGCTATGCGATTTACGACTTTATTCAGGTAAAAACGTTAAACTTTATTTCTGTATTGGGCTTTTTAAGTACGTTATTAACGGGTGGTATCGCTCTTTTTGAATTAGATGTTGAATGGTTAGCAATTAAAGAAGCGGCTATACCTGCGATTATCGGCGTAGTTGTGTTGGTATCAGGTATGTTTGGTAAGCCTTTACTCGCTAAACTATTGTTAAATGGTTTGATCTTTAAAATAGATGAAATTTATGAAGCTTTAGATACATCGGGGCACACGGAACAATTTAAAAAGAAAATTAATAATGCTAATCTTATTTTAGCTATGGCGTTTGTTTTTTCATCTACTATGAATTATGTATTAGCTAAATGGATTGTTACTAGCCCAGCTGGAACGCCTGAATTTAACGAACAACTAGGGCAAATGACGTTATTGAGTTATCCAATTATTGTGCTGCCTTCGTTGTTAATTATGTTTGGTATTTTGTTTTACGTGATTAAGGTGATCACTAAGTTAACCGGCATGACCTTTGATGACATGTTAAATTCTTAAGGTATTTATTCAAGGTATTTATTTAAGTTAAAAATTTGAAATAGTTGAAGGGAATGCTCTCTTTGGTGATAAATTACTTTAACGTATTTAAGAAATTACCTGCACTAGCTTTACGATATTTATGAAGCTGGTACAGGTACTTAATACAATAAATGTTATTGGTTTTGGTGGGATCTTTTTTTTATTTGGCTTGGCTACTTTTTTCTACATTTAATGCCTTTAAGGTAGCGGCCATATCTTCTGCGGCAGTGGCTGGTTTTATCTCTTCATCAATTTGTAATATAGTACCGTCTTTACCAATATAAAAAGTTACTCGGTTTGCAACTCCCATAAAATTGAGAACATCGTAAGCTTCTGCTACCTTTTTAGTAGGGTCACTTAACATTGGAAAATCAGCGTTGGTTTTTTTAGCGAAAGCGCGGTTGTCGTCTAAAGGGTCAACACTCACCATAAAATATTTAGCATTGTATTCTCTAACTAAATGCCCTTTTTCTACTAAAGATTTACATTCAATGGTGCAACCACGGGTATTTGCCATAGGATACCAAGCCAGAACCACATTGCTTTTACCTAAAAAATCTTTCAGATTATAGTAGTCGCCAGTGGTGGCTTGTAAGTTGAAATTAGGCGCTTTATCGCCCACTTTTAAATCCGTGGCGTTTGTTGTAAACGTAATGACACTTAACATCAAAATAGGTGTGAATATAAGCGTATTAGCAAGCGCTTTAAAATTGGATTTTAAGTTTATTGAGCTTTTGTTGAATAGTTTTTTAAGCATTTGAATATTTTTCCTTGTTGGCTAACCATCTATTAATAAGTAATACCGCTTGTTGCGGATATTTGTTCCAAAGTAAATAAGCTTGTTGTTGCACGGTTGGTATGAGGTGAGCGTCTCTTACTAAGTCAGCTATTTTTAATTCAGCTAAACCGGTTTGGCGAGTACCTAAAAGTTCACCGGGACCTCGTATTTGTAAATCTTTTTCAGCTATTACGAAGCCATCATTACTTTCACGTAAAACAGCTAATCGTTTAGTGGCGGTTTTAGTTAAAGGGGTTTTATACATTAACACACAATGCGAGGCTACCGCACCACGACCCACACGCCCTCGTAGTTGATGAAGCTGTGCTAAGCCTAAGCGTTCGGGGTTTTCAATAACCATTAAACTAGCATTAGGAACATCAACGCCTACTTCAATGACTGTTGTTGCCACCAATAAATGCAGCTCTGCCAATTTAAAACTATCCATAATCGCTTGTTTTTCAGCGGCTTTCATTCGACCGTGCACTAGTCCTATTTTAAGTTCGGGCAGTTGCTCTTGTAAATATAAAGCGGTGTATTCTGCTGCTTGGCATTGCAGCACTTCAGATTCTTCAATAAGCGTACACACCCAATAAGCTTGTCGGTTATCTTGGGTACAACCTTCTCTTATTCGTTCAATAACGGCATCGCGTCGTGAGTCGGGTAAGGCAATAGTGGTGATTGGTGTTCTTCCCGGTGGTAATTCATCAATTACCGAGGTATCAAGGTCGGCATAAGCGGTCATTGCCAATGTTCTGGGTATTGGTGTGGCTGTCATGATGAGTTGATGAGGGTATTTATTTTCAAACGCACCTTTTTCACGCAAAGATAAACGTTGGTGTACGCCAAATTTATGTTGCTCATCAATAATAATTAAAACTAAATTTTTAAATATTACAGCGTCTTGAAATAATGCATGGGTGCCTATTACCAGTTGCATGTTGCCATTAGCGATGTTTTCTAAGGCTATCCGCCTAGCTTTGGCTTTAGTTTTACCTGCTAACCAACCCACGGAAATATCCAATGGCGCAAACCAGTTGTCGAAGTTGATAGCATGTTGTTCAGCTAAAATTTCGGTTGGCGCCATTAACGCGACTTGATAACCTTCACCTAACGCGGTAATTGCTGCTAATGCCGCGACAAGCGTTTTACCGGACCCTACATCGCCTTGCACTAAGCGCATCATGGGCGTGTCGTTTGCTAAGTCTTTACGTATTTCTTGAACAACACGGCTTTGTGCTTTAGTTGGCACAAAGGGTAAACTGTTGAGAAACTTTTGGTTGAGCTCATTATTTACCTTGAGCGAAAAAGCATTTTCTTTGTCGATTGATTGCCTTAGTTTGAGCATACTGAGATTGTGCGCAATTAACTCTTCTTTAATTAAACGTATTTGCGCTGGATGTTTGCCTTCTTCAATAAGTGATGTTGACGTATCTGGTGGCGGGCGATGCAATGTTTGTAATGCGTTGGTTAACGTGTAGGGTGAGTCAATAAATTCTGCGGGTAATAGCTCTTCTACTTGCCCGCGCTCTAATCGAATAAGCGCTTGTTCGGTTAAGTTTCTTAGAGATATTTGCCTTACACCATCAGTTGTCGAATAAACAGGAGTAAGGGTTTCTTCAACCGGCGTAAGTGCTACATCTTTATCAAGGGGTTTATATTCGGGGTGTACTATTTCAAAACTGCGTGCACCACGGCTAATTTCGCCATAGCATCTAATATTCATACCTACGGCTAAGCTATTTTTTTGACTTGCAGTAAAATGAAAAAATCTTAAATTTATAACGCCCGTGCCGTCATTCAAGGTAACCATTAGCATACGGCGCTTACCTTGAATAATTTGATTGTCGGTTATTTCGCCAATAATGTTGGTGTGTGTACCAACCATGAGGTCGCGTATTGTGGTAATGCGCGTGCGGTCTTCATAACGTAGGGGGAGGTGAAATAGCAAGTCTTGTAGTGATACAAGTCCAATCTTTTCTAGCTTAGACGCTAATCCAGGCCCAACCCCTTTTAAAACGGTGATTGGGGTTCGCGCTAGATTATTAATACCAAGCTGAGCTTGATTCATAGTTTAACGTCCTGACGGAGTAAGAGTATTATTTTCGTCAACGATTAAGCGTTCTGGTTTGATTTTTTAATAACTAACCGTCGATATTTTGCCATGCGTCTTTGGTCATTTGCATTTTTTGCCACCAATCGTCTGAAGCGACAATTTGTCCTTCGTCATCTATTTGTGGATAAGGCAATCCTTTAAGTTTACATGCCTCAGCAAAAATAGGATGACCACCTTCAAATAGCACTCGTTGTCGGCGTTGTTCAGGTAATCGTGGTGTATCGTAAAGCCCTGCAAGCTGTCGTTGGCGCTGTGCTTCGTATAAAACCACTGCATTAGCAACTGAAACATTAAGCGATTGCACCATGCCAACCATAGGAATTACAATATCTTGGTCAGCTAAGGCGAGTGCCTCAGGCGAGGCGCCGAATTTTTCTTGCCCTAAAATAATAGCTGTGGGTTTAGTGTAATCAACTTCGCGATAATCAATCGCGCTGTCAGATAGATTAGTAACCAAAATTTGCATATTTTGTCGTTTTAATTCGGCAATAGCATCTTTGGTATTGTTATAACCATGCACATCAACCCAATTTTGACTACCAACCGCACTGCCGCCCGATACACGCATTTGATCACTTTTCCAAACGGCATGAACATCGCTTATACCAATTGCGTCGGCGGTTCTTACCACTGCCGCTAAATTATGGGTTTTGTGCACACCTTCCATACAAACTGTTAAGTCGGGCTGTCTTTTATCTAATAAGGCGAGAATACGTTGGTGTCTTTCTGGTGTCATGCTATTTTTAGCTCATGTACTTACGGTTGTTTTACCTGCTTTTTAATTATATTTATATCATTAAAAAGCAGGATAAATTGATTGGGCTATTTGCTGGTTTATCGTGTACTAGGTAATTCCATGATGCCGTCTATTTCAATATCAACATCTTTAGGAAGCCTTGCTACTTGTACTGCGGCTCTTGCAGGATAAGGCACATCAAAATATTGACTCATTACTTCATTAACTATAACGAAATTTTCAAGGTCTTGTAAAAATATATTCACTTTTACCATGTCGTTTAATCTGCCGCCAGCCGCTTCACATACACTGACTAAGTTTTTGAATACTTGGTGAGCTTGCTCGGTAAAGCCGCCATCAACTACGGTCATTGTTTCAGGTACTAATGGGATTTGACCCGAAAGATACACGGTGTTATTAACTTTTACAGCTTGGCTGTAGGTTCCGATAGCACTGGGGGCTGAGTCTGTAGCAATAATTGTTTTCATAAGTGATTTCTCTAATTTACTTGTTACGGATAACGCGCTGTACATCAATCATTACTTTTATTTTACGAATGATGTCGGCGAGGTGAATTCGGTCGCGACAGGTTATTTCCATGTCAATTGCGTAAATGCCTGATTCTTTTTCACCCGAATTTAGCGAGTGAACATTTGAGCCACGACGGGCAATAACATTGGTTAACGCTGCTAAAGCGCCTTGGTGATTAATAATTTCAATACGAAGTTTAGCAATAAATTCACGGTCTATTTTAGAATCCCACTTTACAGGGAATAAACTTTTTTGCCCGTGGCCATTGATATTCCGACAACCTTGTTGGTGAATAATAAGCCCTTTGCCGGGGCTCAAGTAAGCCATTATGCTGTCGCCAGGAATAGGGCGACAACATTTACCGTAAGTAACCACCATACCTTCGGTGCCTTTAATTGGCATTTTGCTTTTGGCGTTGCTGCTGCCGGTTAATTCGTTTTCTTCTGTAAATTCGTCAGTTAAGCGCCGTGCAATTACAATACTTAATGAGTTACCTAAACCAATGCTAACCAGTAGCTCTTTAAAGTTTGTGTAGCCGCTTTCTTTAATAACTTGCTGAACTTTATCTTCTGCAATTTCTAATAATTTGGTTTTGCCTAAAGCGTGGCTTAATAATCTTAAACCTAGAGTTTCAGAGTCGGTTTCTTCTCTAGAGCGTAAATAAGCTCTAATTTGTAAACGTGCTTTTGACGTTACAACAAAATTTAACCATGTGGCATTTGGTCTTGCTGCTTTTGAGGTGATAACTTCAATGGTTTGACCAGAATCTATTGGCTGACTTAATGGGTGAGGTTTACGATCTACTTTTACGCCAACACAAGAGTTACCAACATCGGTATGTACTGCGTAGGCAAAATCTACTGGTGTTGCACCCATTGGCAATTCAATAATACGACCATTAGGGGTAAATACGTAAATTTCTTCTGGAAATAAATCTGATTTAACATTTTCAATAAATTCGAACGAACTCCCCGCACTTTGTTGTAGCTCAATAAGGCTTTGCATCCAGCGGCGTGCTTTCATTTGGGCGGTGGTGCCGGTTTCGTCTCCATCTTGCTTATATAGCCAATGGGCTGCAACACCTTTATCGGCCATTTGATCCATATCGCGCGTGCGGATTTGAATTTCAACCGGTATACCGTGCGGACCAATTAGGGAAGTATGTAAAGATTGATATCCGTTAGTTTTGGGAATGGCAATGTAGTCTTTAAAGCGAGTTTCAACGGGTTTAAATAGGTTGTGTACTGCGCCTAAGGTGCGATAGCAATCATCTATCTTATCTTCTACAATTACTCTAAACGCATAAACATCCATAACTTCGTTAAAAGATAATTCTTTGTTTAGCATTTTTCGGTAAATAGAATAAAGGTGTTTTTCACGACCTTGTACTACAGCTTTTATGCCGCTTTCTTCTAATCTTGATGCGATTTCTTTGAGAATATTGTTGATAAGTTCTTTACGGTTACCACGCGCTTGCTTAATTGCCGATTTTAATGCTCTTGAGCGCATAGGGTATAATGCTTCAAAACCAAGCGACTCTAGCTCGTTTTTAATATCGTGAATACCTAAGCGATTAGCTATTGGGGCATAAACTTCTAGGGTTTCGCGAGCGATGCGTCGACGTTTGTCAGGTCTTAAAGACTCTAATGTACGCATGTTGTGGGTACGATCGGCCAATTTTATTAAAATTACGCGAATGTCTTGTACCATAGCAAGGATCATTTTACGAAAATTTTCGGCCTGCATTTGTTCTTTATTATCAAATTTGAGCTTGTCGAGTTTACTCACACCCTCTACTAACTCAGCAACGGTATGACCAAATAAATCAGCTAGATCTTGTTTTGTTGTGCTGGTGTCTTCAATTACGTCGTGTAACAAAGCAGCCATTAAGCTTTCATGATCTAAATGCATTTTAGCTAAATGAATTGCTACCGCTACAGGATGAGTGATGTAAGGTTCGCCACTTGAACGCATTTGTCCTTCGTGTGCTTCTCGAGCAACAATGTAAGCTTTTTTCAGCAAGTCTATCTGTACTTTTGATAAGTAAGTTGAGACAAGATCTTTTAATGGTTCAAAAAGGTACACTGCAACACCCTAAAAATAATCAATTGGACTAATTCGGATCGAAATTAGTATTGTTAAGAAACACAGATATGGCATGGCTTTATCTGCTTTACTAGGGCTGTTGATCTTTCAGGTATGTTTTTGCAGTTATTAGTTTGGTTTTTTACAAGGCATCGTCATTGACGTGTGGTTATTCCCCATAAAGTGACGATACCGCCGTAGAAATACCAAACTAAAGCTGCCAAGGATTCATTTAAAAACGGTTGCTTTGATTGAACCGTTTTTAAATTAAACAAAAATCACACTTGAAAGATCAACAGCCCCTTGAATAAGAATACGTGTAATAACGTGTAAAGCCAACGTTTTAGTTGATAAAAATTAAGCATTAAAAAACGCGTAATTATTGTAAACAATTTATTACGCGTTTTTAGAGTTTTTTTCACACAATGAAAACTATTGGTTACTTCCACCAACAATTGCAGCTACTGCCGCTAACTCAGCTGATTCTTGTTGCACTTGCTCGTGATGATCTGAATGGTCCATTACTTCAGTAGTAATTAAACCGGCTTCAATTTCACGCAAGGCTAGTACAGTGGGTTTATCATTTTCTCTGTCAACCAAAGGTTCTTTACCGCCCGTTGCAATTTGACGAGCACGACGAGATGCAATAAGCACCAAGTCAAAACGATTACCGACTTTATCTACGGCATCTTCAACAGTTACGCGAGCCATTTGGTCACTCCAGCAATTAAAATTTCAAAAAATAGTAGGGTAGTTTACTCGATCACTCGCCCAATAAGCAAGCAGCTTTGAGCGATTATATTTGACATTAATAGATTTTTTATGAGTAGTGCATAGCTATTAAAAAGTGATTAAAATTTATTATTGGTTAATACTTAATCAGCTAATGAAGTGCTTAGTCAGCTAGTAAAGTTTCAAAAAGTGTTTGATGGGTAATAACTTGTTGGCTGCGTTTTAAACGCTGGTTATTTACAATAACGTTTAAATCGCTGAGAGCTTGTTCAAAATCATCATTAATAATGATGTAATCAAATTCTTGGTAGTGCGAGCATTCAGATTTAGCCTGCGCCATGCGGTCGTTAATAGTGTTTTGACTGTCTTGCCCGCGACCTTGTAAGCGTTTTTCTAACTCTGCTTTCGATGGTGGGCAAATAAAAATGGTTGTTACACTGGGCTTTTTCATTCTAACTTGTTGCGCGCCTTGCCAATCTATATCAAGCAATACATCTATGCCTTTAGCCAATTGCTCGTCAATAGCGCTTTCAGAAGTACCGTAGTAATTACCAAAAACTTCAGCATGTTCATAAAAAGATTTTTTTTCGATGAGTTTTTCAAATGCTGATTTAGTCACAAAATGGTAGTGCTTACCATCTTCTTCGCCAGGGCGAATTGAACGTGTAGTATGCGAAACAGAAACTTGCATTTTACGCGCTGATGGTTGGTTAAGTAAGGCTTTAATTAAGCTAGATTTTCCTGCGCCACTGGGCGCAGACAGAATAAATAGGTTTCCGGGAGTAGTCACATTACACCTTATGAGTATGTAGGTATTGTTTTTCGAATAAAGTTTTAGGCTAAAGTCTTTACGCTAAGGCCTTTATGTTAAAAAAACAATATATCGTGAAATAATCAGGTAATTATAGCGAGAACAGGGTTATTTTCCCATACGAATTAAGGTTTAAATTGCAGTAGAGATAAGAATGCGGAAAGACTTTTGAAGCTCTATATCATCTGTTCTGCCGAATTTAATGAGTATGTCGTCTTTACCGTCATTATTTAAATCGTCGCTTACCAACATGTCGCCTTGCGCTGGGATAAGTGTTTCATACTTTTGTGGCTTACGATCAAATAAACGGTCACTATTAATACCTAAGTAAATTTTTAGGGTGTCGTCGTCTTCAGACAACATTAAATCTTGTAATTTATCGCCATTTACATCTAATAATTTAACTACAGGGTCGCCACTTGTACCTGAGCTTAAACTAAAGTTTAGTTCGACTTCTTTGGTGACTTTAGATTTTTTATTAAATTGACCTTTTTCGTCCATATAAAACAGGTGAACATCTTGATCAATGCTACCCGATAGCAAAGCGCCTATAATTTGAGATACTCCAATATCAAAACCAGCCACTAATATTTCATCTTTTTTGTCGTTGTTAATATCTACAAATTGAATATCGGTTAATGTTCCTTCAGCTGTAATAGCGCTATTAGGTTTTGCTAAAAAATGCAGCGTGTTATTAATGTTTTGCCCTAAATATACTTCATAATCGTTAGTTTTATTTAACACACCTTCACTTTGTGTAAACCTAACCACCATATCAATAATATTGTCGTTATTTATATCTTTGAATTGTTCGATTTTGCGATAATTTAAGGTGCTTTGATCAAACTTTTCACCATCTGCATCAAACTTATTCCACCAATCAATACCGCTAACCAACTCGTTTAATTGAATATATTGCGCGATGGGGCTAATAGTTGAGTTGGCTTGCTGTAAAAAATAAACCAGTTGCCCGTTATTCACATACATAACATCGGATAAATTATCAAAATTGACATCGCCAAAATGGATTTTATTTTTGTAATATCTGGTTATTTCAGGTGTAAACGAGGTTTCAGGTTGAATAGGTAATGACGAGGTTTTAAAGCCATTATCTGTTGGCATTAAAATATGAACTTGATTGAAGTCGGTAATAAAAAGACTTGCTTGTTCATTAGTATTGAGTTGCGTTAAAAAATGATCTCTAGCTAAATACTGTTTATTGCTACCTGTGGGCATGGATGAAATTTTATGAACGGCTTTAAAAGCGAGCTTTTGTGTTATTTGCTGTTCGTTTAATACAAACAACTGATGACTAGATAAAAAATAAAGACTTTGTAAGGATTTTTTGTGTGAAGGTGAAATGTCAAAACTATAAAAATTTGTAGGTAAAGGCACTCTGTAATGTTCGGTATACGCTTGTTTATTATTTTGTACGTAAACAATTAACCATCTTTTTGCACTTTCATCAATTGAGAAGGTAACTAATTCTTTACCTTGGTTTTTTAAAATATCGATTGGCATAATAGGGTGGGTTAATTTAAATGGCGTGGTGATAACCGACTCGGTAAAGCTAACTGAGGTATTTTTTTTGCTATAAGCAATACCGCTAAAAACAATAAGTATAGGGAGGCAGAAAAGTAGTAAATAAGAAAGTTTAGAAACAGTTGTTTTATTAGGTAACTTATTAGATAGCATTTTTTTTCATCAAAGAACTATTACGTAAAATTATTATACTATGGAACCTTATTAAAAGGTTTAGTTCAATGAGTTTGAGTTTGAGTTTGAGTTTGAGTTTGATTAAATTGAATTCGATTAAGTTGAGTTATATTCACTCATAAAAAAGCACACTACAAAGTGTGCTTTAGTTAAAACAACTAACCTGTAAAGTTGTTAGCTTTTTTTACGTTTATTGACCAACACTAATCCTATTAATGAAGAAAATAAAATCAGTGTGCCGGGTTCCGTTACAGGAGTTAGCATAGCCGGTCCATAAATTGCCTGAGCAGTGGCTATATCGTCGGCATGTAAACCACTTATAGGACCGTTATAATTACGAAACATGATAGATGCACCAACACGAGAGTGACCTAAACCAATCGAATGGCCTATTTCATGTACGGCAACACTAAACACATCGTAATATTTTGAACCATTTATCCCCCAATTTTCAGCTATATCAAAATGTAAGTCGCCACCAACATTTGAACCTGTAGGATAATAAGCATGAGCTAAAACTTTCCTCGGTCCGTCAAATACATGTCCACCTATTCTAATATCTGATGCTGGCGTACCGCCTAAAGGTTCACCGCCATCAGCAACCATACTAAAAGTAATGTTAGCGACCGAAGACCATAAACTAAAGGCTCTTTCTATTTCAGTTTGAAATCCATTTGGCATAAAGCTTGATAAAGCAGATATTGTGCAAGGGTTTGGTTCAAAAGTACCTAAACAAGAAATACCGTCGGCCATTAAGCTCCAGGTAACATTTCCGCCTGCGGTACCTAACGTTTGCTCACCCCATTTATCTCCAGTCACTAAACCTGCTTGGCTGATAAAAGGAAAAACTAAAGCAGCAGTAAGGGTGAAAATTTTAACAATACGTGTAAAAGACTTCATGTTGAATTACTTTATTTTTTAATGGTAAATTCAGTGTAGGTGCTTTGTTGAAAAAATTCACACTTAGGGTTAAATTTAACCATATAAATATTATTCCCCCTAAAACAGCGAGCAACAATAGTAAAAATCAATCGATATTGAAACATCGAAGGACTTTTCTTTAATCTCTAATTTGTTAACAGGTAATTTTAGTGCGCTAGGCAGTCCTATAGTAATTATGTTCTATGTGGGTTTCCCCCCATATTTATTAATGTTAGCGAGATTGTATTATATGATGCCAGCTTAAGTATATTAGCTGCTACTTTTGCCTTTCATAGTGTAAACATGTGTTATTAGTTACTAACAGTCAAAACGAAAAATACTTTTAAATCACCCAATGTAATAAAGGTCATTAATAAAACAGAGGATACTATCAAAGTGTTAACAAGTGTTTTAGCGGTAATTTAAATCCATACAAGATTATTAATCGGAAATTTTACACCTAGCTGTTTTTCGTTCCTCAAACATTTTAGTCGACTGTAAATTTTCGTTTAAGTAAGAATTAGCTAGATCCCATTCACTAATCATAGGTCGCTCATGTCTACATTAAAAAGAAGATCCGATAACTTTGCAGCAGTGAAAAATTCTCAGAATATATTGAAAAAAATAATCTGTTAGGTGTTGAGTGATCACTCAATAATTGAGTTTTTAGGAACAGTTTTTAACAAAACTTAGCAAGTTGAATTTTTTAAACCCGAACAAATTCAAGAGGTTGCGAGGTGGCTAGACTAAAAATAAAAAAGCCTGATTTAATGGTATCTTAAATCAGACTTTTTATAAGTTCCTTTTAAATCGGGCGTTGAATGTAGGTATTAAGATATAGTTAATGTGTCTTTATGGGCTTGCCACTTAAATATTTGTAATCTATTAACTTAAAATACTGCTCTTACTCAAAAGGGCTAACTAACGGGTTTAAGCGTCCGTCGGCTTTTTCTCCGGGTTTTCTATCCGGTAACCAACGGTTCATATCATCTCTGCGGCCTTTATTCCAACGCTCTTGTGGATCAGGCTCATCAATAATTTTTGCATCGTCTTCATACCAGATAATCGTCATTGCTTCACGCATAACGTTTAATTCATTTTTAGGTGCGCCATGTAAACACCAGCCTGAATGGAAGGTTGCATCTCCGGCATTAATATCACCGTGATTTACGATTTCAAAACCGCGTTCTTCACACATTTTACTTAAAACAGCTTCCGACTCATCAGAAATAGGAATATCACCTAAGTAACCTACATTACCTGTACCACTGGCAAAATTAAGTGTGCCCATTGCTTTGGTAACGTCCATTAATGGCATCCACATGGTAACAAACTTATTGGTTTCTAAAGGCCAATAATATTGGTCTTGATGCCAAGGTGTTAAACCACCGTACGGTTCTTTGTATAATGCTTGGTCGTGATAAATGCGTACTTTTTTTACACCTAAAAGTTGTGCTGCAATGCTAGCAAATCGTTTTGCTAGTACAAATTTAGCTACTTTTTCGTAATCAGGCCATAAATTCATTATTTGTAAAAAAGCTTTTCCGTATGTATCACGTTCTTCCAAGGGCAATAATTCAATTTTGGCTTTACGATCTACTACCGCTTGATTAATGTCTTGGCGGTAATGTTCTACGTCATCAGCTGAACATATTTTATTAAGGCGTACATGACCATTTTTTTGAAAGTACTCAATATCTTGGTCTGCAACCGGATAAAGTTCGTTTAATTTATCTGTCGACATCTTATTATTCCATTTGAAATTTTAAACATTTATATAACATAAGTTTAAATTTAATTATTATTGGTAAATACTAAAAGTATTATCAAAAATAATAGTTATTTGCACTTAACGATTTTATTCTTTAATAAAAATGATTGTTAACAATTATGAAGGCTTAACTCTTTTCATTAACTCACTACGATATTTTTTTGGCGTTGTTCCAAACTGTTTTTTAAATAAGGCAATAAGGTGCGATGGGTTGGCAAAGTTTAATTCGTAACTAATATGCGTTACCGACATATTTTGTTGGCTTAACATTCTAGCAGCACTGTAAAGTTTATGCCTTACGGTATATTCAGAAAAATTACAGCGAAAAATACTTTTAAATAAGCGTGAGAAATAAGAAGGTGAAACATGACACAATTTAGCTGCATCAATTAATGATAATTCAACATAAGCTTGGTGCCTAAACAAGTTTATTACCGGCTCTAAACGTTCATAGCCTTTTGTTAAAGTAATAGGTTTTGAGTGGGTTGACATAACAGGTTGTGCGTATTCAACTAACCAAATAATAAGTAGCTTTAGTAAGGTTAAACTTTTATTACTATGAGGGTTTTCTTGGTAACTTTCCTGTAACCATGCTACTTGCTGCTGCACTATAGCTAACTGCTCGGGCGGTAATCTTAAATGCATTCCTTGTTGTAAAAATGCTGCTTCTTTTTCCAGCCCTTGTTGATCTAAAAATTCAGGTAGAAATTGAATAATTGACCAAGATTTGTCTTGTGCTGTTAATTCAAAGTCATGGGTTTCTAGCATGGGGGTGAAGGCGATATCGTTATCCATTAAGGCAGATTCACCTTGGCTATAAAAATAACGTCCGTCTACGTTGTCAAAAAATATAATTTCGTGTACTTCATGAAAATGCATAAAGCATGAATAGCCATCGTCAGCTTTGTAGCTAATTTTGTGAATTTCAAATTGAAAACCTTGCTGAATGCAGAAAGGCTCACAATACACACTAACTTTTGACATAAAGTGACCTAATGAATAATTTACCTATATACTAGGATATCATATATATGAAGTTAATTAGCAGCGTTAGAAAGCGATAAAGGTGTCAAATATATATTATTTTGCGACGTTTCTTTATCAGAATCAACATAGATTTCATGTTGTAATCATCTCCATGTGTTACTTAAAAATGTGTAAGGAAGTTTAATGATAAAATCTCGTGCTATTGTTTCTGACGGTAAAGGTAATTTTGAGTTAACAACAGTGAATGTTGGCGCACCTGGAGCAGGTGAAATTCAAATAAAAATTATGGCTAGCGGTATCTGTCATACGGATTGGGATTCTATTCAAAATTGGAATAAACAATTTATTGTTGGTCATGAAGGCGCTGGTATTGTTACCGCAGTTGGTGAAGGCGTTGATAAAGTAGCGATTGACGATCACGTTGTATTAAACTGGGCAATTCCTTGTGGCGAATGTTTTCAATGTAACGAAGGCAATATGCACATTTGCGAAACTAACTCACCCGTGTGTGGCTGTGGTTTAAAAGGTCATGCACACGAAGAGGCTAGCCAATTAGAACACGCTCCAATTGAGCGCTCTTTCCACTTAGGCACAATGTGCGAATATACCGTAGTAAAGCAAGCCGCTGTAGTTAAAATGGATAAAGATATTCCTTTTCCATCAGCATCTATTGTGGGCTGTGGCGTAATGACTGGCTGGGGCTCAGCGGTTAATGCCGCAGAAGTTAAAGCAGGTTCATCAGCGTGTGTTATTGGTTGTGGTGGTGTTGGTTTAAATGCTATTCAAGGCGCTAGAATTTCTGGTGCGGCAAAAGTTATTGCTATTGATATTAGTGCAGAACGCCTTGAACAGGCTAAAGCCTTTGGTGCAACGCACGGTATTATTGCAGAACGTGACGATATAGACTTTATAAAAGTTAAAGAACAAGTAAAAGCGTTAACAGATGGTCGCGGTGCGGATTATGCGTTTGAATGTACAGCTATTCCAGCGTTAGGCTCTGCGCCTTTAGCGTTAATTAGAAACTCAGGCACCGCAGTACAAGTGAGTGGCATAGAGCAACGTATCGATTTTGATTGTGAATTATTTGAATGGGATAAAAAATACATTAATCCGTTATATGGTATGTGTAACCCTAATCGTGATTTCCCTCGTATTTTAGACCTATATAAAAATGGCGATATCAAATTAGACGAATTAGTGACTAAAACATACAAACTTGAAGAATTAGCCCAAGGTTTAGACGATATGCTAAACGGTCGAATTGCTAAAGGTGTTGTTGTTTTTAATTAATTTTGACTTGATCGTTTATAAAAGATTATTAATCAATTTACATATACCCATCACACCTCAAGCGGCAGAATTCAGCAAGGAGATAAAGGGTTAGGTACAAGGCATTGATTGACGAGAATAGTGATTCTATTTTCTAAATCATTTAAATCAATAGACGCCGTAGATGACCCTTTATCGCCTTGTCCGTAGGGAGCTAAGCGAGTTCATCAGTCCAGCGTTGCGAAACTTGATAAGGGAATACCATTATCTGCGTAACGCGCCTTGATCTGATTTCCTCGTTTAGCTCTGAAACTGCATCTTGAAGTGTGATGGGTTTATATATAAACCTTGTTTGAAGTTTCTTTAAACAAGGTTTTATTTCATCTACGTAAGGAAAAATTATGGCAATTAAGCGTTTAGAGGTTTCTAACCCAGCCTATACTCTAGCAAACACTCAGTTTTTAACGGTACATTCATCACACTTAGGTCGCAGACACGACGTTTCAATATACAACGTAAATGCCAAAGGTGAAAATGTACCTATTATTATTTTAATGCACGGAGTTTATGGAAATCATTGGGTTTGGACTAACTTAGGCGGCATCGACAAAGTTTACGAACAAGTTAAAGCCGAACAAAAAATTAACGACTTTATATTAGTAATGCCCTCTGATGGAGGACTGCACGATGGTTCAGCATATTTACCGACTACAAATAACGGTAACTACGAACAATGGATAATGGACGATGTTTTATCAGCTGTTATTAAAACCGTACCAAGCGCAACCGTGCAAAGTAACCTTTATTTAAGTGGTTTATCAATGGGCGGCTATGGTGCTTTACGTTTAGGGTTAAAATACGCAGATAAAGTAGCAGGTATTTCAGCTCATTCTTCAATTACGCAACTGCCAGAAATAAACTTATTTACGGATATTGACCTAGCAACTTACCAATGTGAAAACAGTGAAGAAGCCAATATTTTACATTGGGTAAAACATTGGTTAGCCAAAAATAAAGAAACGCTTCCACCACTGCGTTTTGACTGTGGTAAAGGTGATGAGCTATTTCAAGGAAATGTTGATTTTAATAAGGCACTGAGCGAGTTAAATATTGAGCACCAATTTGATATTTTTGAAGGTGGACATGCATGGGAATACTGGCATGAACATGTCGCTAAAACCTTTGTTTTTTTTGATCAGCAAGAAAAAAATAAGACCTTAGTTTCGTATTAATCCGTATTAAAGTTTGTAAAACAAGCCGATTATAAGGTTATTTTTATTACTTATCATTATTTGTTATCAATTACTTCTGTTGGTATTAAATCTTGATAGGTACATTTTTATAATGAATATGCGCTGAAGTAACCAATAAATAATTATTTATACCAATTGAATTAATACTAGGGTCTGTTGATCTTTCAGGGTTAAATTTTATTCAATTTAAAACGAATTTAATCGCGATGTGAGCTTTGTCTAATAGTTATTCTATTAAAGAAGCGAACAGCAATGAGTAAATT
>Ga0115029_1001373_pt1 | contig 17372 bp, 19 predicted proteins | sample SidtaG_3_FD_87297 | JGI IMG/M metagenome (GOLD analysis project Ga0115029, IMG submission 87297) | Marine algal microbial communities from Sidmouth, United Kingdom - Sidmouth_Asex1 metaG | ecosystem: Host-associated > Algae > Red algae > Unclassified | place: Sidmouth, United Kingdom | collected... | reverse complement strand
GGCCAGGTGCAGAACGCCTTCGTGCGGGTGATCAACCAGGACGGCGACAAGGAAATCACCCGCTACGACCTGTCCGAGGACTACTCCACCGAGACGGCGCTGATCTTCGGCGAGGTCTACCGCCACAAGGACGAGTGGAAGTTCAAGGCGGTCGGTCAAGGCTACGGCGGCGGTCTGGCCGCGCTGGCGAAGGACCACGGCATCAACCTGGGCTGATGCTCCGGGCGTGACGGGCGGGCGGACCTCTTGCACGGGTCCGTTCGTGCGCACGCGATCGTGCGCCGGTATCGACGTCGGTACCGGCGCCGGCGGTGCGTCCTGTAGGATCCGGGTCGGGTAGGGGTCATCATCATTCGGGCAGCCCTGATCGACCTGTCGAATTTGAATGATGGTGCCTTATCGTCACCGAGGTTAAGCTTCTTGCGATGAGCGCACCCGACACCACAGAATCCACGCCGGGCAGCACCCTGTCCATCGTGCTGGCCCTGCTGTGCGTCGCAGGCTTCGCGCTCGGCATCTCGTTGATCGACGAGGTGGGCGCAGGCCTTGCCCCCTCGCTGTCCATCGCCTGGTTGCCGGCGCTGGACGTGGCGCTCGCCTTCCGCATCGATGGCCTGGCGCTGCTGTTCGTGCTGCTGGTCACCGGCATCGGCGCGCTGATCTTCGTCTACACTTCGGCCTACTTCAAGGGTGACCCCCGACTGGTACGGCTGCAGTGGCAGCTGGGCGCGTTCACGATCGCGATGCTGGGCGTGGTCACCGCCGATGACGTCATCAGCCTGTTCGTGTTCTGGGAGCTGACCACGGTCACCTCCTTCCTGCTGGTCGGATTCGACAACGAGAAGGCCAAGGCGCGGCGTGCCGCGCTGCAGGCGCTGCTGGTCACCGGCATGGGCGGGCTGGCGCTGCTGGCGGGCCTGCTGCTGCTGGCCGACGTGGCCGGCAGCACGCGCCTCTCCGAGATCGTGGCCGCCGGCCCGGTTCCGGCCGACGATCCGCGGCTGCCGTGGATCCTGGGGCTGGTGATCCTCGGCGCGTTCACCAAGTCGGCGCAGTTCCCGTTCCATTTCTGGCTGCCCGGCGCCATGTCGGCACCCAGTCCGGTCAGCGCGTTCCTGCATTCGGCCACCATGGTCAAGGCCGGCATCTACCTGCTGGCGCGCCTGCAGCCTTCGCTGGGCGAGAGCGACGCCTGGTTCTACACGCTGACCATCGCCGGGGCGGTCACCGCGGTGTGGGCATCCCTGATGGCGCTGCGTCAGGAGGACATCAAGCTGATGCTGGCCTGGACCACGGTCATGGCGCTGGGCGTGCTCACGCTGTTCCTGGGCTCGACCGAGCGCATCGCGGTGCTCGCCGCGATGACCTTCCTGATCGTGCACGCCTTCTACAAGTGCGCGCTGTTCCTGGTGATCGGCAACGTCGATCACGGCACCGGCACGCGCGAGCTCGGCAAGCTGGGCGGGCTGGCGCGCGCGCTGCCGTTCACCATGTTGGCAGGCTGCGCCGCCGCCTTCTCGATGGCGGGGTTCCCGCCGTTCCTGGGCTTCATCGGCAAGGAGCTGAAGTACGAGGGTGCGCTGGCCATCGCCGACGAGCCGTTCCTGATCGCCGCCGCCTCGCTGTCGGCCAACGCGATGATGGTGGCGATCGCGCTGACCATCGTGTGGCGGGTGTTCCTCACCGGCAAGAGCGACAGCCCGGTCACCCCGCACGAGGCGCCATGGACCATGTGGATGCCACCGATGGTGCTGGCGGTGCTGGGGCTGGCGGCGGGCATCTTCCCCGGCTACATCGTGGGCTCGTTGCTAGAACCGGCCATCGCCAGCGTGCTCGACCGGCCGACCGAGGTGAAGCTGTCGTTGTGGCACGGCATCAACGTGCCGCTCATGATGAGTGTCGCCACGGTGATCATCGGGCTGATCCTGTTCCTGATGTGGGAGCGGGTGCGGCGCGGCATCACCCGGCTGGTGAACGCCTTGCCGTTCACCGGCGACGGCAACTGGGACGGCCTGCTGGACGGGCTGGGCAACCTGGCCCGCCTGGCCACCAACCGCATCCAGACCGGCCGGATCGGTCGCTACCTGGTGCTGGTGTTCACCACCTTCGCGCTGCTCGGTGCGCTGTCTCTGCTCGGCGTCACGCCGTCCGGGAACGGGGTGCTGGACGCGCCGCCGGCGTTCGCCGCGGTCACCGTGGCGGTCATGCTGCTGGGCATCGGGGTGGTCACCTTCTCGCAATCGCGGCTACTGTCGATCGCCGCGCTCGGGCTGGTCGGCAGCGGGGTGGCGATGGTGTTCCTGCTGTTCGGCGCCATCGACGTGGCGATCACCCAGTTGATGGTCGAGACGCTGTTCGTGGTGCTGATCGCGGCGCTGCTGCCACGCCTGCCGCAACTGGGCGGCGATGATCATCACGATCGGGTGACGCGCGTGCTGCACGGCACGCTGGCGATCAGCGTCGGCAGCGTGGTGGCCCTGGCCACCTGGTTCGCGGCCGGTACCTCGCCCGAGCTCGCCGTGTCGCAGTTCTACGAGGCCAACAGCCTGACCAAAGCCTACGGGGCCAACATCGTCAACGTCATCCTGGTCGACTTCCGAGCGCTCGATACGCTGGGCGAGGTGGCCGTGGTGGTCACTGCGGCACTGGCGGTGGTGGCGGTGGTGCGCGGCCTGAAGGCCCCCACGCCGGCGATCCAGGTCGAACCCGCCCAACCGGAGAAGCGCTCGTGAACTCGGTCGTGCTGACCACCGCCAGCCGCCTGCTGGTGGGGCTGATGGTGCTGTTCTCGTTCTTCTTGCTGTGGCGAGGTCACAACGAGCCGGGCGGCGGGTTCATCGGCGGCCTGGTCGCCGCGGCCGCGCTGGTGGTGTACGGCAAGGCCACCGACGCGAAGAGCCTGCGCGCGCTGCTGCGCATCGATCCCCAGCCGCTGGCGGTGTGCGGCCTGGTGGTGACGATCGTCTCCGGGCTGCTGCCGCTGGTGCAGGGCGGTGACTTCCTGGCGGGCCTGTGGCTGTTCATCGGTGCCACTCCGGACAGCAAGGGCCTGGCGCTGGGCACGCCGCTGCTGTTCGATGTCGGCGTGTACCTGGCGGTGGTCGGAGGCGTGGTCGGCATGGTGCTGGCGCTGGAGGAAAGCGAACCCGGACGAAGCTCGCCCGGCGAAGGCGCAGCCCCGGAAACCGTACCCGGGGAGCACGCGCCATGATCTGGCTGCTGTGCCTGCTGATCGGTGCGCTGGCCTCGGCCAGCGTGTGGCTGATGCTCAGCCGCAACCTGGTCAAGTTCCTGTTCGGCCTGGTGCTGGTCAGCAACGTGGCCAACCTGGTGATCATCGTCGGCGGCGGCTTCACGCCGCTGTCTCCGGCCCTGATCGGCGGCGCCAACGCCGTCATGGCCAACGCCCTGCCGCAGGCGCTGGTGCTCACCGCGATCGTCATCGGGTTCGGCCTGATCGCGTTCGTGCTGGTGCTGGCGGTCGGTACCTACCGCGTGTTCGACACGGTCGACATGGACGCCATCCGCTTCGCCGAGCCGGTCGATGAGCCGCGCATCGTCGATCCCGAGCAGGTCGACGACGGGGTGCGCTCGTGAGCTGGCTGCTGGTCGCCTGCCTGATGACGCCGCTGGTGACCGCGGCGGCCTCGTTCGTCGCCCCGAAGGGCGGTAGCCAGCGGGCCACCGTCGCCACCTGCGGCAGCGTGCTGCTGGTGCTGCTGGCCGGGCTGCTGCTGTGGCAGGTGGCGGGCAGCGGCGTGCTCAGCGCGCAGATGGGTGGCTGGGCCGCGCCGTTCGGCATCTCCCTGGTGGCTGACCCGCTGGCCGCCCTGCTGCTGTTCGTCAGCGCCGCGGTGACGCTGGCGATCGCGCTGTTCGCCGCCGACGATGTCGATCAGGCCAGAAGCGATGCCGGCTTTCACGGCTTCGTGCAGGTGGTGCTGACCGGCGTGGTCGGTGCCCTGCTGACCGGCGACGTGTTCAACCTGTACGTCTGGTTCGAGGTCATGCTGATCGGCTCGTTCGCGCTGATGACGCTGGGCGCGGATCGGGTGCAGCTGGACGGCGCCATCAAGTACATCGCGCTGAACCTGGTGGCCACCGTGCTGCTGCTGACCGCGATCGGCCTCTTGCACGGCATGGCCGGCACGCTGAACCTTGCCGACCTGCACCGCGTCATGGCCGAGCGGCCCGACGACGGCATGAGCACCGTGGTGGCGACCTTCTTCCTGGTCGCGTTCGGCATCAAGGCGGCCCTGTTCCCGGTGTTCGCCTGGTTGCCGGCGGCCTATCACACCGTGCCGATCACGGTGGCGGCGCTGTTCGCCGCGCTGATGACCAAGATCGGCGTCTATTCGCTGCTGCGCGTCGGCTCCCTGGTGTTCACCGGCGAGATGGCCGACATGCACCTGCTGCTGACCGGGGCCGGGCTCGCCACGCTGGTGATCGGCCTGGCCGGGGCGATCGCCGAGCAGCGGATGCGCAGGCTTTTGGCCTGGCACGTCATGGTCTCGGTCGGCATCCTGCTGCTGGGCGTGGCGCTGGGCACCGAGGCCGCCCTGGCGGCCGCCTTCCTGTACTTCGTGCACGGCATGCTGGCCAAGGCGGCGCTGTTCATGGTGATCGGCATGGCCGAGCGTCACGGGGCCGGCGAACGCATGGACGAGGTCGGTGGCCTGCAGCGCCTGTCGCCGTGGCTGGCGGCGGCGTTCCTGTTCTCGGCCCTGTCGCTGATCGGGCTACCGCCCACGCCCGGTTTCTGGGCCAAGCTTGCCTACGTGAAGGCGGGCCTGGATGCAGGCTCGGTGGTGCTGGTGGTGGCGGTGCTGCTGGCCGGGCTGCTGAGCTTCCTGCCGCTGATGCGCCTGTGGAACGAGATGTTCTGGAAGGCGGCACCGACGCCTGCCTCGACCGACGAGGCGCTCGCCGCACTGACGAGGAAGCCCGGTGCCGCACCGCTGCGCCAGCCCATGCGGGCGGCCACGATTCCTGCCGGCATGGTGTGCGGCCTGGGCGGGCTGACGCTGCTCAGCGTGCTGATCGGACTGGCGCCGGCTTCGCTGTACGCGCTGGCCGCCGATGCGTCCGCGACGGTGATCGATCCGGCGCCGTACCTGCAGGCGGTGCTGGGCGAGGCGCCTTCCGACCTGTCCACCGACCCATCGATCACGGAGACGCGGCCATGACCCTGTTCGCGGTCAACCTGGTGCTGGCGCTGGCCTGGGCGATCCTGTTCGACAGCGTCACGCTGGGCACGCTGGTCATCGGCTTCGTGGTCGGTGCCATCGTGCTGTGGATCGTTCGCCCGGCCTTCGACGACAAGCGCTACGCGCCGAGGCTGTTCGACATGGTGGTGCTGTTCATCGCCTTCGTCTGGGAACTGCTGGTGTCCAGTCTGGAGGTGGCGCGTGCGGTGCTCTCGCCCAGGGCTAGCTTTCGGGCCGGGGTGATCGCCTTTCCGCTGACCGCCGAGACCGATCTGGAGATCACGCTGATCGCCAACCTGGTCTCGTTGACCCCCGGTTCGCTGACGCTCGACGTCTCGGACGATCGCAAGGAGCTTGCGGTGCACGCCATGTTCATCGACGATCCCGATCAGTACCGCGTGTCCGTGCGCAACGGCCTGGAACGCCGCGCGCTGGCCGCGTTGCGCTGATTCGCCCTACCTGACGACTGCCGCCATGCTGTCCACCGCTCTGTTGATCGCGTTCGTGCTCGTCGGCCTGGGGTTGCTGGCCACCGTGGTGCGCCTGCTGCTCGGGCCCAGTCGCGCCGATCGGGTGGTGGCGCTGGATCTGGTCACCGTGCAACTGGTGGCGCTGTCCGCGCTGCTGGCGCTCAGCAGCGAGAACGCCGCCTTCCTGGACGTGGGGCTGGTGCTGGCGCTGATCGGCTTCCTGGCCACCGTGGCGTTCGCGCGCTACCTGGAGTCCGGACCCGAGCCCACCGGCTCCGGCGTGCGCGTGCGCCACGGCAAGGGCGAACCGGACGTGCCGGCCGAGGGAGGCGCGTCGTGAACGCCGAACTGTTCGCCTCCATCGCCATCGTGGTGGGCGGTGCCTTCACCGCCATCGCCGGGCTGGGCGTGCTGCGCTTCGGCGACGTGTTCCTGCGCATGCACGCCTCCACCAAGGCCGGCACGCTGGGCGTGGGCTTCATCATGATCGGCGTGGCCATCGCGCTGGCCGGGCAGGGCGCCATCGCTCGCGCCGTGCTGATCATCGCCTTCATCCTGCTGACCGCGCCGGTCGGTGCGCACCTGGTCGGCCGCGCCGCGTGGCGCAACGGTACCCCGCTGGAGAAGGAGCACGAGGTGATCGACGAATGGCGCGACGGTCGCTCGAAGCCGTCCTGAGCGGGTAGCGATCCGGAGCGGTCAGCGATCGGACCCGAGACGGATCCGGCCCGATGCGTCACCTGAACTACGGACAGCTGCGCCAGTTCCACGAGGTGGCGCGCGAGGGCAGCGTGGCCAAGGCGGCCAAGCGGCTGCACGTCACGCCGCAGACCATCAGCGGGCAGGTCAAGCAGCTGGAGGCGAGCATCGGCGAGCCGCTGTTCCAGCGCGTCGGGCGCGGCCTGACCCTGACCGCGACCGGCCGGCTGGTGTTCGGCTACACCGAGCGGCTGTTCGCGATCGGCGAGGAGCTGGTCGGGCAGCTGGACCATCGCAACGGGGCCCGCGAGGTGGTTCGCATCGGCCTGGTCGATGCGGTGCCCAAGCTGCTCGCCTGCCGGGTGCTGTTCCCGGCGCTGGAGGGCGAGGGTGGGACCCCGTTCCGCCTGCACTGCATCGACGGCACGCTGGACCTGCTGCTGGGACGCCTGGCCGCCCACGAGCTCGACCTGGTGCTGTCGGACCGGCCGGTACCGCCGGGGCACGGGGTGAAGGCGTGGAACCACGTGCTGGGCGAGGGCGGCACCGCCTTCTACGCGGCGCCAGCGCTGGCGCAGACGCTGCGCGACGGATTTCCGGCCTCGCTGAACGGTGCGCCGTTGCTGCTGCCCGACGACAGTCATGCGCTGCGGCGCCGGCTGGACACCTGGTTCGACGAGCACGACATCGCGCCGCGCATCGTGGGCGAGTTCGCCGACAGCGCGTTGATGAAGACCTTCGGCGACACCGGGGTCGGCGCCTTCCCTTCGGCCCTGTCGATGCGTGCGGCGATCGAGCACAGCTTTCACGCCGAGCTGGTCGGCGTGTGCGACGGCGTGGGCGAGCAGCTGATCGCGATCGCCCCCGAGCGTCGCCTGCGCCATCCGGCGGTGGTGAAGATCGCCTCGGCGGCGCGGGACGCGTTCGACTGAGTTACACCACGGTATGGTCCCGGCAGGGCGGGGGCGAGACCGGGACCCGATAGTACGGTCATCCCGTTCACCAGGAGACCGTCGCCATGAACCGCCCCGCTGCCGTTCACCGTTCGTCCGCCGTCCAGGCGTTGACGGACCGTCGCCCGCTCCGCGCGCCGGGCGGTACGCTGCTGCTGGCGGCGGCGCTGGGTGTGGGCCTGGGCATCGGTCCGAGCTCCCCGGCACAGGCGCTGATGCACGATCGCCTGCCGGCGCCCGGGCCCGTGTCCTCATCGGCGCTACCATGGGATCTGGACATGCCGCTGAAGGACGGGCCGCTGCAGGGCGGGCCGCCGGACGTTCAGATCATCGACGCGATGGCCGATCCGTTCCACAGCGACATGCCGCAGAACCGTGATGTCGCATCCGGCGACTGATCGGAAACGCATCCGCGCGGCATTGGCCTGCTGCCCGGGCCACGAGGGGGACGACATGCACATCCTGTTGGTCGAGGACGATGTCCGCACATCGGAATACGCCACCCGCGGGTTCAGCGAAGCGGGTCACGTGGTCGATGCGCTGGCCAACGGTCGCGAGGCGATGATCCAGTGCATGCAGACCGACTACGACATCATGGTGGTGGATCGCATGCTGCCCGGCATGGACGGGCTGTCGCTGCTGAAGGCGCTGCGCGCGTCCGGCAACAAGACGCCGGCGATCTTCCTCACCGCGGTGTCCGGGGTGGACGATCGGGTCGAGGGGCTGGAAGCCGGCGCGGACGACTACCTGACCAAGCCGTTCGCATTCTCCGAGCTGCTGGCGCGGGTCAACGCGCTGGCCCGCCGGCCGGTGGCCTCGGTGGAGACGACCTCGCTGCAGGTGGCCGACCTGACGCTGGACCTGTTGAAGCGCACCGCGCGGCGCGGCGACGTGGAGATCGAGCTGCAGCCGCGCGAATTCACGCTGCTGGAGGTGCTGATGCGCAACGCCGATCGGGTGGTCAGCCGCACCATGCTGCTCGAACAGGTCTGGGACTTCCATTTCGATCCCAAGACCAGCGTGGTGGAGACGCACATCAGCCGCCTGAGGGCCAAGCTCGACAAGCCGTTCGAGACGCAGCTGCTGCACACCGTCAGAAACCTCGGATACAGCCTGCATGCGCCGCGCTGATCCGGTGCGGGCCGGCATGCCGGCGCCGTTGCACGGGCCGGTGGCCGACGCCGATGCGCTGGTCGGCAGCGGTGCGCCGGGCAGGACGGTGGGCGAGATGACGGGCGACACCGTGGGCGCGCCGCTGCGCGCCAAGGAGTGCGACTGGCCGTCGCCCGCCACGCTGGTGCAGCACGTGCGGCGCTGGACCTACCGACGCCTGCCGCTGTTCCGGAGCACCGCCTTTCGCATGGCGGTCGGCGTCTGGGTGCTGCTGATGCTGTGCACCGGGGCGGCCGGCTTCTTCTTCTACGAGCGGCTGCAACAGACCGCGATGAGCAAGATCGACGAGACCATCCTGGACCGGATGTCGGTGATGCGTTCCATCTACGCCGCCCAGGACCTGGACGCGGTGATCGATCTGGCCCGTTCGCGTGCCTCCGAGCCGATGCAGTCGGAGTTCGGCATGCACCTGTCAGCCCCCGATGGCGTGCGCCTGTACGGCAACCTGCCGGCCCCGATAGCGACCGAGGGCTGGTCGACGCACGAGGCCACCGACATCGGCTTCGGCGGCCACGACCGGTACCGCTTCTTCACCGGCACGCTGGGCGACAACCGGCTGAGCATCGGCATGAGCCTGGGCGCGCTGGACCAGCTGCGCGCGGTGGCCGTGCAGTGCCTGCTGTTGGCGTTCGCCGCCTCGATGCTGCTGTCGCTGCTGGCCGCCTTCTGGGTCATGCACCACTCGCGTCGGCGCATGAAGGGGTTCGAGTGCGCGCTGGAACGGCTGGCCGACGGCAACCTGTCGGCGCGCGTGCCGGTCAGCCCGGCCGGCGACGATGTCGACCTGATGGCCGTGACGATGAACGCCGCCCTGGACCGGCTCAAGGGCAACGTCGACAGCCTGCGCCAGGTCAGCACCGACATCGCCCACGACCTGAAGACGCCGCTGAACCGGCTCTACATCCACCTGGACGAGGCGGCCAACCTGGCGGCGGACCTGGACGAGCACAAGGCCGGCGGCATCGTGGTGGCGCTGGAGGAGGGCCTGTCCGAGGCCCAGCACATCAACGGCACGTTCGAGGCGCTGCTGCGCGTGGCGCAGATCGAGGCCGGTTCACGGCGCGCCAGCTTCAAGCACTTCGACCTGGCCGAGACCCTGGACACCGCGTGCGAGATCTACGCCGCGGTGGTCGAGGAGAGCGGCAACGAGCTGGCGGTACGCTTCGATGCGGCGCGCAGCCTGCCGATGTACGGTGACCGGGAGCTGGTGCTGCAACTGGTGGTCAACCTGATCGAGAACGCCATCCGCCATGCCGGTGGCGATGCCGACCGGCCGATCACCATCGGTGTGGAGGCCGGCCAGCGTGACGGCCGTACCGTCTGGCTGGCGGTCACCGACAGCGGCCCGGGCATCCCCGAGGCAGAGCGCGACAAGGTGTTCCAGCGCCTGTACCGGCTCGAGCGCAGCCGCACCACCAGCGGCACGGGACTGGGCCTGAGCCTGGTCAAGGCGATCGCCGAGCTGCACTGCGGCACGATCCGCCTCGCCGACCAGGCGCCCGGGCTGCGCTTCGAGGTCCTGTTCGACCGCGACTGCCCACTGGAGAAGGCGCGCCGAGGCTGATGCGGCCTCGGCCCTCGTGCGCCCCTCGCGCGCACTTCCCCCCCCCCCCTCGTGCGCACGGTGCCGGCGGTGGTGCGAACCACCTGCCCGTCGCGCCGTACCTCGTAGCGCAACCCCGGGACCGGACCGCGATCCCAGAAAAGCTCCGTCGCGGTGCGCGAATACACGTCGCAGCGCAGGTTGTCCGACTGGTCCGGCGCAGTGCCCTCCTGCGCCATCGCCGACAAGGTGGCCAATGCCGCAAGGCTCAGCAGGCAGGCCAGCGGTAGCGAGAGCATTCTCATGGTGACGGTCTCTTCGCGGAAGCGGGCGTCAGATCCTGTCGATCCAGAAAGCTTGCCCATTCATGCTGAAATGACGATCGGTCGGAACCTTGCCCCGGGCACGAAAAAGGCCGCGCCCCTCGCGGGACGCGGCCCTTGCCTGCTCGAACGTGCGCCCGGACGGGCCGGGCGTTGCGGCCTATGCCGCCATGAGCTGCGTCTTCAGCTTCTTCATCGCCGCCTTCTCGATCTGGCGGATGCGCTCGGCCGACACGCCGTATTCGCCCGCCAGCTCGTGCAGCGTGGACTTCTCGTCCGACAGCCAGCGTCGCTCCAGGATGGTGCGGCTGCGCTCGTCCAGAGTCTCGATGCCGGCCGCCAGGCCTTCCATCGACTTCTCGTACCCATCGGCGCGCTCGACCACGTTGGACGGGTCATCCGTCTCGTGGAACAGCACGTCCGAGGGCGACAGGCTGACCCGCTCCTCGCTGGCACCGACCGGCGCATCGAACGCGCTGTCGTGACCGTGCATGCGTGATTCCATCTCGACCACGACCTTCTGATCGACGCCCAGATCACCGGCGACGCGATCGACCTCGTCCTGGCTGAACCAGTTCAGGGCCTTCTTCTCGCTGCGCAGCTTGAAGAACAACTTGCGCTGCGCCTTGGTGGTCGCGACCTTGACGATGCGCCAGTTGCGGATCACGTACTCGTGGATCTCGGCGCGGATCCAGTGGACCGCGAACGAGATCAGGCGCACACCGACGTCGGGATCGAATCGCTTGACCGCCTTCATCAGTCCGATGTTGCCCTCCTGGACCAGATCGGCCATGGGCAGACCGTAGCCCTTGTAGCTGCGGGCGATGTGCACCACGAAACGCAGCTGGGACATGACCAGCTGGCGCGCCGCGTCCAGATCCTCGTCTTCGCGCAATCGGCGCGCAAGGGTCTGCTCCTGCTCCACGGACAGCAGTTCGATGTTGGCGATGCGAGAAAAGTAGCCATTCAGGTCATCGGTGACGGCCGGAAGTGCGATGGATGTATTGTTGACGCTCAGTGAAGTCCCCATAGTGTTCGTGTCCTCCGAAAAATCGGTGCAGCATCGGATGCTAGCAGTCGAGAAGTGAGAGTGCCAAGATCGGAAAGAGTTCCTGAAAATATGCTCATCCGGTCGCGGGTGGCACCCCGGTTCGCGCATTGAAAAGCGTTACGGTATCAACGGCTTGGCGGTTCCCTGTCTGAAGGGCTATCCGCCGTCCGGGCGAACTTTCACTCGTGACGGTCCGTACAGGCCGAACAGTGCGCCGGCCAGCCCGAGCAATGTCGCCACGCCCGGAATCAGGACCAGGTGCCCAGGATCGGGCAGCGTCGGCATCGCGGCCCGACCGTACAGCGAGGCCAGCTCGTCCGCCGGTGCCTTCAGGATCGTCCAGGCGACCAGTGCGAGCAGCAGCGCCATCAGACCGCCCAGCAGCCCGAACAGGGCGCCGGTGTACAGAAAGGGCCGATCGCGAAATCCGCGGTTCGCGCCCAGCAGGTCGGCCACCTCGCGCTCGGCGCGCCGGCGCAGCAGCTCCAGCCGGATGGTGTTGCCGATCACCATCAATGCGGTCATCAGCAGGAAGGATGCCAGCAGCAGCGTGCCGATTCCCAGCAGGGACAGGGCCGCGGCCAGGCGCTCCACCCACACCAGGTCGTAATGAACCCGGTCGGTACCCGGTTCGGCCGAGAGCTGATCGACCAGGCCCGCGATGCGCAGGCGTGCCTCCTGGGGCGCATCGGGCAGCGCCTGCGGGTACACGATGATGGAGCCGGGCAGGGGGTTGTCCCGGAGTTCAGCCAGCACATCGCCCAGTTCGCCGGCGCCCGTCAGCGTGGCCAGCGCCTCGTCGCGCGACAGGTAGCGGGTGCTCTGGATGTCCGACCAGTCGGCCAGCTCCCGCGCCCGACGCGCCCCGTCCAGATCGCTCATCGCGGGATCCAGGTAGACCGTCACGCTGGGGCGTACCGATTCGCGGTCCACCAGAGCGTCCAGCGCATCGTCGGCGAACAGGATCAGCGCCGGCAGGGTCAGCACCAGCGCCAGCACCAGCAGGGTGGCCACGCTGGCGATCGGGCGGGTGCGCAGTTGCTTCAGACTCTGCGACAGCGCGTAGCCGCGGTGCGTGCAGGCCAGGCGCTCGAGCAGAGGGGCAGCCATCGGGTCAGTCCTTCCTGCGGGCGGGGGCGCGCCGGGTCGATCGGGCGGGTCGGCCGGGCGTTCTCGCCCGGGCGGTGCGCCCGGCTGATGCCGGATCGGGTGACACCAGCCGCCCGTCCGCCAGCGTCAGCCGCGGCAGGTCGTGACCGTCCAGCAGACCGGTGTCGTGGGTGGCCAGCAGCACGGTGACGCCCGCGGCGTTGAAATCGAGCAGCAGGTCCATGATCTCCTGGCTCATGCCCGCATCCAGGTTGCCGGTCGGCTCGTCGGCCAGCAGCAGGCGCGGACGGGCCACCAGCGCGCGCGCGATGCCGACGCGCTGCTGCTCGCCGCCGGACAGGGTGGTCGGGTTGGCCGCCGCGTGGGCCGCGAGCCCGACCCGCTCCAGCGCGGCCGGCACCCGGCGCTGGATGTCGGCGTGACCGAAGCGCCCGATGATCAGCGGCAGTGCCACGTTGTCGAACACACTGCGATCGGACAGCAGCTGGTTGTCCTGGAAGATCAGGCCCATCTGGCGGCGCAGCGCCGGCAGCTTGCGCGGTTTCAGGCGCGAGTAGGACGCCCCGTTGACGCGGATCTCGCCGCTGCTCGGTCGCTCCAGCCCGGCGATCAGCTTCAGCAACGAGCTCTTGCCGGCCCCCGAGCGGCCGGTCAGGAACGTGAACGCGCCCGAGGCGATGCTGAAGCTGACCCGATCGATGGCCGGTCGCGCGTTGACGCGCACGCCCTGTCGGGTGTCGCCGCCCCGGTTCGCGCCCCGATTCGCGCCGTGGTCCGCGTCCTGGCCGGGATACGCCAGCGAGACGTCGTCGAACTCGATCACCGCACGCCCTTCGAACCGGTGTCCATCAGCGCATCGACGAAGCGACCGGCCTCGAACACCTCCAGGTCGAACACCCGTTCGCCCACGCCGATGAAGCGGATCGGCAGCGCCAGGGCCTGTGCGATGGCGAACACCACGCCGCCGCGCGCGGTGCCGTCCAGCTTGGTGACCGCCATGCCGGTCAGCCCGATCGCCTCGTGGAACTGACGCGCCTGGGCCAGCGCGTTCTGGCCGGTGCCGCCGTCGAGCACGATCAGCGTCTCGTGCGGCGCGTCCGGATCGATCTTGGCCAGCACGCGCTTCACCTTGGCCAGCTCCTCCATCAGGTTCGCCTGGGTGTGCAGGCGCCCGGCGGTGTCGGCGATCAGCACGTCGATGCCGCGCGAGGTGGCCGACTGCAGCGCATCGAACACCACCGAGGCGCTGTCGGCACCGCTGCCCTGGGACACCACCGGCACGCCGTTGCGATCGCCCCAGGTCTGCAGCTGCTCGACCGCGGCGGCGCGGAAGGTGTCGCCGGCGGCCAGCATCACCGACAGCCCGCCATCGGTCATCTGCCTGGCCAGCTTGCCGATGGTGGTGGTCTTGCCCGAGCCGTTCACGCCGACCACCAGGATCACGAACGGGCTCTTGCGCTCGGGAATCTCCAGCGGCGCCTCGACCGGGTTCAGCAGGTCGATCAACGCTTCGCGCAGCGCACCGCGCAGCGCCTCGGCGTTGCCGACGTCGGCCCGTGCCACGCGTTCGTTGAGCGTGGCCATGATCCGTTGCGTGGCGTCCACGCCGACGTCCGCCATGATCAGCTGGCTCTCCAGCTCCTCCAGCAGCTCGTCGTCGATCGGCTTGTCGCCGAGCAGGAAATCGAGCAGGTTGTCGCGAAAGCGCGAGCGGGTGCGACCGAGCTTGGCCTGCAGCGGACGCGATGCCGCGGCGCGCTCCAGCGCCGTATCATCGGCCAGGGGCGGCGCGACCGGCGGTGGCGCCTGCGGGACGGCCGATGCAGGCGTGACGGAGCCCCCGGGGCCATCCGCAGGAGCGTCCGCGGGTTCGGCCGGCGTGGGCGCTGTCGTAGGCGCTGTCGTAGGCGCTGGCGCGGCCGCGTCGGTCGCGGCGTCCGTTTCATCCGGCCCGGCGTCACGCTTGGCCTTTTGCCGCTTGAGAAAACTGAAGATGCCCATGCGGTCGGTACAGCTCCCGGGAGCCAGGTGCGAGAACGGCAGGCGATGCTATCACCTGCCTTGCCCGCCGATGCGTCCGGCGATGCCCTCTTGAGACGTCGTGGCGGACGGCCCGGCGCAACGGCTGCCGCGGCGGCTGCCGCATCGGCCGGCGGGCAGGTGCGGCTGATCGGCGGGCGCTGGCGCGGGCGGCGATTGCCGGTGGTCGATGCGCCGGGCCTGCGACCCTCGCCCGACCGGTTGCGCGAGACGCTGTTCAACTGGCTGGCCCCTTGGCTGCCGGGCGCTCACTGCCTGGACCTGTTCGCAGGCTCCGGTGCGCTGGGGCTGGAGGCGGCCTCGCGCGGAGCGGCCTCGGTGACGCTGGTGGAGCGGCATCCGGCGGCACAGGCGAGCCTGCTCGACTCCATTCGCAGGCTGGAGGCGGACGAGCGGGTGTCGGTGGTGCGCGGCGAGGCGCTGGAGGTGCTGCAGCGGCTGGAACGGCGCTGGGACATCGTGTTCATCGATCCGCCGTTCGCCGACGGTGGGCAGACCGACGTGCTGGCCCGCCTGCTGCCGGCACGACTCGCCGCCGATGCCAGGGTGCACGTGGAGAGCGCCGCCAACGATGCGACACCGCTGCCGGACGGGTTCGAGGTGCTGCGCGACAAGCGGTTCGGGGATGCGCGCGCCAGGTTGTTGGCGACGAGAAATTGATGCAACCGTGCGCACCGGATGCGTCGCGAGCGCCGGGGCGGTAGGATGCGGCGTGTGCCGGACCCGTGGCGCACCAATCGCGCCTTGAAAGGGGTTGCCGCATACTCGCCTGCGCTTTCGAGCTCTCTGGAAACAGACCGATGAACGTCAGGGCCATCTATCCGGGTACCTTCGATCCCATGACCGTCGGGCATGCCGATGTCGCCGAGCGCGCCAGTCGCATGTTCGACGAGCTGGTCATCGGCGTGGCGGCCAGCCGCAGCAAGAATCCGTTCTTCACGCTGGACGAGCGGGTCGCGCTGGCGCGCCGCATCACCGAATCGCTGGGCAACGTCACCGTGCGCCCGTTCGAAGGATTGCTGGTGGACTTCGCCGCCGCGGCCAACAGCCAGGTGGTGGTGCGCGGGCTGCGCGCCATCTCGGACTTCGAGTTCGAGGTGCAGATCGCCGGGGTGAACCGTCACCTGGCCCCGAAGGTGGAAACGGTGTTCATCGCCGCCGCGCAGGAATACACCTTCCTGTCGTCCAGCATCGTAAGAGAGGTGGCGGGCCACGATGGCGACGTGTCGGATTTCGTTCACCCGATCGTGGTCGAGGCCTTCAACCGCAAGTACGAACGCGCCGGCCGCACCGGCCGGCGCCCGACACCGGAGTCCTGAGAACCGCCGTGGCCCTGCTGATCACCGACGAGTGCATCAACTGCGACGTGTGCGAGCCGGAGTGCCCGAACGCCGCCATCTACCAGGGGGAGGAGATCTACGAGATCCATCACCACCTGTGCACCGAGTGCGTCGGCCACCATGACGAGTCGCAGTGCGTGGTGGTGTGCCCGGTCGACTGCATCATCGTCGATGCCGAGCACGTCGAGACGCGAGGCGAGCTGCGCCTGAAGTACGAGGGACTGATGCGCGCCAACGGCCAGACGCCGTCGCCCGGGTAGGCAGGCCTCGTCCTCAGCGCTGGCAGCTCGCGCACCAGAAGGTCGAGCGCTGCCCCAGCACCGTGCCGCGGATCTCGCTCTCGCAGCGCCGGCACGGCTTGCCGGCCCGCCCGTACACGAACAGCTGCTGCGCGAAGTAACCCGGCGTGCCGTCGCTGCCCACGAAGTCGCGCAGCGTGGTGCCGCCCTGGGCGATCGAGCGGGCCAGCACCTCGCGCACCGCATCGACCAGCGTCGCTGCCTCCTTGCGGGTCAGGCGTCCGGCGGCCTTGCCCGGACGGATGCCGGCCATGAACAGCGCCTCGCTGGCGTAGATGTTCCCCACGCCCACCACCACCTTCGCGTTCATCAGGTGCACCTTGATCGCCACCTTCTTGCCGCGGGTGGTGGCGAACAGGTGCGCGGTGTCGAAGCGATCGCCCAGCGGCTCGGGGCCCAGCGAGGCGAGCAGACGGTGCTCCGGTTCGCTGCGCGCCTGCCACAAGAGGCAGCCGAAGCGGCGCGGGTCGTGATAGCGCAGCACACCGCCATGATCGATCGCCAGCTCGATATGATCGTGGGCGCGGCGCGGCTCGTCCGGGTGCACCAGGCGCAGGCTGCCCGACATGCCCAGGTGCACGATGGCGGCACCGGCGGAGACCTCGATCAGCAGGTACTTGGCCCGCCGGCGCACGCTGACCACCGGTCCGCCGACCAGTTGCTGCACGGTGTCGGGCACCGGCCAGCGCAGCGAGGGCTGATGCACCGTCACCCGTTCGATCCGGTGGCCGACCAGGTGCGGCTCGATCCCGCGACGCGTGGTCTCCACCTCGGGCAGTTCGGGCATCGGTCGGGGTCTCGGTCGAGAGGCTCAGTCGAGCGGAGAGTCTGACGGCATGTCGGGTCGGGCGGGGGTCGGCGTGTCGATTTGCGGCGTGGCGGCGCCTGGCCCATCGACGCCTGGCCCATCGACATTCGGGATGGGCACCAGCGTGCCGGGTGCCAGCAGGTGGGCGCAGCCGGCCCCGTCGCGCACCAGCGCCTCGAAGCGTCCGGTGACGAACAGCTCGACACCGGTGCGCTCGCCGTCCTCGAACGTGACGTCCAGCCGGTACCGGCGCGGTTCGGATCCGTCGGCTGCCGCATCGACCAGCGGCCAGGCGACGATCTGCGTGGACTGCAGCGCGTTCCAGCGGGCGATATCGTCCACGTCAAGGCCGACGG
>Ga0115029_1001365_pt1 | contig 17436 bp, 15 predicted proteins | sample SidtaG_3_FD_87297 | JGI IMG/M metagenome (GOLD analysis project Ga0115029, IMG submission 87297) | Marine algal microbial communities from Sidmouth, United Kingdom - Sidmouth_Asex1 metaG | ecosystem: Host-associated > Algae > Red algae > Unclassified | place: Sidmouth, United Kingdom | collected... | reverse complement strand
GTCACGAACGCCAAGCGCGTCGCGCCGATCGCCACCGGCGGGCCGTTCGTTCGCGAACTGGCCGAGGAGACGCCGGTCGCGCTGGTGTATGACGGCGAGTCGCTGGCGGTCATGCTGGCCAGCCCGCACGACCTGGTCGACTTCGCCACCGGCTTCACGCTGACCGAGGGCATCTCGGGCACCGTGCCGGCGGTCACCCTGGTGGAGCACCCGAACGGCATCGAGTGCCGGATGGCGCTCGCCGGCATCGATGCCCTGTCGCTCAGGCGCCGGCAGCGATCGACCACCGGCGGCACCTCGTGCGGCCTGTGCGGCGTGCGCAGCCTGGCCGAGGCGGTGCGCCCACCGGCAAGCGTCGACGCCGCCTCGCTGCGCCTCGCGGCGCACGACGTGCGCGCAGCGGTGCAGGCCCTTCGCGACCATCAGCCGCTGCACGACCGCACGCGTGCCGCCCACGCGGCCGGCCTGCTGCTGCCGGGGCGCGGGCTGGTCGCGGTGCGCGAGGACGTCGGTCGGCACAATGCGCTGGACAAGCTGGTCGGTGCGGCCGTTCGTGCAGGGCATCGCGGCACCGACCACGCCGTGGTGCTGACCAGCCGTGTCTCGATCGAGATGGTCCAGAAGGCGGCGGCGCTGGGCAGCGGGGCCATCATCGCGGTGTCCGCCCCCACCGCGCTGGCGGTGCGGGCCGCCCGTGCCGCCGGCATCACGCTGATCGGCAACGTGCGTGGCGGGCATTTCGAGCTGTTCACCCATCCCTGGCGTTTCATCGCCGAGCACATCGAGACCTGCACGCCATGAGCGACGAACGACAGAACGAATCGCGCGAAGAGCAACGCACCCAGAACCCGGACACGCCGTTCTACGACGCCCCCACCGGCGGCTGGGGTTCGCTCAAGGGCATGCTCAGGATCATGAAGCAGGAGCGCCCGGATGCCGGCGTGATCGAGACGCTGGCACGCCAGAACAAGCCGGGTGGCCACATGTGCACCTCGTGCGCCTGGACCAAGCCTGCCGACCCGCACGCGTTCGAGTTCTGCGAGAACGGGGCGAAGGCGACCATCTGGGATCTGACGCGAGATCGCTGCACGCCGGCCTTCTTCGCCGCCCACACGGTGAACGAACTGCAAGACTGGTCAGACCATGATCTGGAGATGACAGGCCGGCTGACCCACCCGATGCGCTACGACGCCGAAAGCGATCGCTACCTGCCGTGCTCCTGGCAGGAGGCGTTCGAGGGCATCGGCCGCGAACTGCAGGCGCTGGATCCGAAGCGCGTGGTGTTCTACGCCTCCGGCCGGGCAGGCCTGGAGACCTCGTACCTGTGGGCGCTGTTCGCGCGCCTGTACGGGCACAACAACCTTCCGGACAGCTCCAACATGTGTCACGAGACCACCTCGGTGGGCCTGAAGCAGGTGATCGGCTCGCCGGTCGGCACCTGCGTGCTGAAGGATTTCGATCAGTGCGACCTGCTGCTGTTCTTCGGGCAGAACACCGGTACCAACAGCCCGCGCTTCCTGCACCCGCTGCAGGAGGCGGTCAAGCGCGGTTGCCGCATCGTGACGTTCAACCCGGTGCGCGAGCGCGGCCTGATCGAGTTCGCCAACCCGCAGAACCCGTTGCAGATGGCGACAGGCTCGGGCACCGACCTGTCCGGCATCTACCTGCAGGTGAAACCCGGCGGCGACATCGCGGCGATCGCCGGCGTGTGCAAGCACGTGCTGGAGATGCACGATGCCGATGGCGCCATCCTGGACGATGCCTTCATCGCGGAGCACACCGATGGCTTCGACACGTTCGCCGACGCCATGCGCGGCACCTCGTGGGCCGACATCGAGGCGGCCTCCGGCCTGACCCGGGCCGACCTGCAACAGGTCGCCCGCCTGTACGCCGGTGCCGAGCGCACCATCGGCATCTACGGCATGGGACTGACCCAGCACGTGCACGGCTCGCAGAGCATCGGCATGCTGGTGAACCTGCTGCTGATGCGCGGCAACATCGGCCGACCCGGCACCGGCATCTCGCCGGTGCGCGGGCATTCGAACGTGCAGGGCCAGCGCACCGTGGGCATCTCGGAAAAGCCCGAACTGGTACCGCTGGATAAATTGGCCGAGATGTTCGACTTCGAGCCGCCGCGCGATACCGGGCACACCACGGTGGAGGCGGTGCAGGGCGTCATGGACGGCTCGGTGGAAGGCTTCGTGAGCCTGGGCGGCAACTTCGCCCGCGCCATTCCCGATCAGGGCCTGACCGATCCCGCCTGGAAGAAGCTTGCCCTGAACGTGCAGATCGCCACCAAGCTGAACCGTTCGCACCTGCTGGTCGGTCGGGCGACCTGGCTGCTGCCCTGCCTGGTCAGGGCCGAGGAGGACCTGCAGGCCGGTGGTCCGCAGTGCGTGACGATGGAGGACAGCCTGAGCCACATCCACGGCTCGATCGGCAAGCGCGAGCCTGCCAGCGAGCATCTGATGTCGGAGCTTGCCATCGTGGCCGGCATGGCCAAGGCGACCCTGACCCCGAACCCCAAGGTGCGCTGGGACGAGTGGACCGGCGACTACACGCGGGTGCGCGACCTGATCGCCGAGACCTACCCGGGGGAGTTCCACGACTTCGATGCGCGAAAATTCACCCCGGGCGGTTTCTATCGGGGCAACGCGGCTCGCGAGCGCACCTGGAAGACCGACACCGGCCTGGCGCACTTCACCGATCCATCGCAGCTGACATCGCTCGGCCACCAGCCGGAGCAGAACGAGTACACGCTGGTGACGCTGCGCTCCAACGACCAGTTCAACACCACGATATACGGCTTCTCGGATCGGCTGCGCGGGCTCGAGGGCTCACGCGACATCGTCATGATGAACCCGGACGAGATCGCGCGGGCAGGCCTTGCCGAGGGTCAGCGGGTGACGCTGGCCAGCGTCATCGATCCCTGCCCGGAACGGCAAGTGGCGAATCTGGTCGTCACCGCGTACGACTTGCCGGACGGGTGCGTGGCCGCCTACTACCCCGAGACCAATCCGCTGGTGCCGCTCGATCATCACGACGTCGCCTCGAAGACGCCGGCGTACAAGGGAGCGCCGGTGCGCATCGTGGCTTGACCATGAAACGCCGGATCCTGAGAGCCTTCGTGATCGGGAGGCGCGTTCTCGGGTATCAGTCGATCATTCCTTCTCGACGCAGCAGATCGGCCAGCTGCGGCTCCTCGAGCGCGTAGGAGCCGCGCGAGGCGCGCCAGACCAGCCCGTGTTTCTGCAACGTGGACAGGGCGCGCTGGACGTTCGTCGCAGTGGGCGTCACGCCGCCATCGGGGTCGATCTCGTCGAGTGTTGCCGCATAGCGCTTCAGGGTCGACGTCTCGAATGGCGCGTAGCCGGTACCGCGAGCGGCCATCTCGCGCAAGACCGACGATTGCAACGGACTCAACGCTCTGACCGCGTCCAGTGTTTCGCGGTACGAGGCTGCGATCTCCCGATCGATCGCCTGCTCCAGGCGAGCGACGATCGTCCCCTGATCGGCACCGATCTCGTAGGTGACCGCATCCATCGCCGCACCCAGCAATTCAGGCCGGTGCCCGGCACGGTCGAACCATCGGGCGACCTCGTCCACGTCGAGGTCTTCGACATTCTCCTGTTGTTCGATGAACCAGCGAACATAGTCCTTGCCAAGCGCCGGGAACGGCACCAGTGGCGCGCCGAAGAAGGCCTGTTGCTTGCTGTTGCGCAGCATCGCGAGCTTGTCGCTGCTCGACCCGGTGGCGATGATGCGCAGACCATGGTGCCGACTGCCGTTGAGCTCGTCCCTCGCCGCCTTCAGCCCGAACAGCGCGTTGGCGCCCGCCGATGTGGTGATCGCATGCTGCGCCTCGTCGATGATCAGCACGATCACGCGACGGGTCTCGTCGGAAAGGGCGGCCAGTGCCTGGGTGGTGGACACGTTCACACCCTTTCCGGCATCCGCCTCGTCGAGCGATATCGACAGACTGCCCACCGAGAGGCCGCTGATGCGCTGAATGCCGGTGCTGTCCAGCAGCCGCTTCAGCGCACCGGCCTCCCTCTTCAAGGCCGAGCCGACCGCCGCGATGATGGTGTCCCCCGGGTCGGCGTCCCGTTGCTGCCACAGGTCGACGTAGAGCACGAGGGCACCCGCATTCTCCAGCGCTGGAATCAGATCCTCACGCAGGAACGTGCTCTTTCCGGTACGCCGCGGTGCACTCAGGAACAGGCCCGATCGCGTGGCGGATGTCGCCGGGGGGTCGACCACGCGCAGAGCGAGCTGGTGAGCGAGTTCCGGTCGGTGAAATATCTGCAGCATTCGGATGCATGACGATTAGCACTTTTAGCACTTTATATACTTTTATTATACCCAGTCTATTTTCCAACGCATCACCACGAAGCCACGGCAAGCCGCACCAAACCGAGCACGGCAAGTCCGATCAGCAGCGAAAGACAGACGCGCCGATAGAACCCTTGCAGGGACGGACGGAACAACGCGCTGCCGATCAGCACGCCGATCACCACGCAGGGCGCCAGAAGGCCTCCACGCACCAGAGCGACACGGTCCAGCACACCCGTTACCGTCAACCAGATACCCGTGGTGATCATGCTGACGAACAGGTACATCACCAAGGATGCCCGCATCCGTTCCGGGGATGCGCCGCTGGCGAGCACGTACAGCGCGACGACCATGCCGGAAATGCTGGCAAGCCCGCCGGCGATGCCCGACAGCACGCCCGAACCGTAGCGTCCGGCAGGGGTGCCGAGCCAGGCGGGCGCCTGACGTCGAAGCTGCAGGGTGGCCAGTGTCAGCAACAGCACGAGCGCCACCGTCCGGGACACGTCGGGGGATGCGTGCAGCGTGGCGGCCAGACCGATCGGCACGCCGATCACCGAGCCGATGACGAGCGCGCGCACCACCGGCCAGTCGGCCGCACGAGCCCCGCCGCGGAACATCACCACGCTGGCCACCCCTTCGAGCACGAAGCAGACCGGTATCAGCGATACCGGCGGTATGGTGACCGCCAGTGCGGCGACGATCAGCGCGGACAGGGCAAAGCCTGCGAAGCCCCGCACGATCCCGGCACCCAGGGAGACGCCCGTCGCCAGCAAGAATTCGTTCGGGGTCAGCTCGGCCAGGGCCGCGAGCATGTCGAGCATCGTTACCGCACCTAGTCGTCAGCCCGGGGCCCCGGACCGCGAGACTACCTGTCAACGGCTGCCGAAGACGTAATGCACGCCGAACCCGACCGGCACGAACAAGGTGAACGCCGCGGCGGTGGCCTCGGCAAGCCCGCCGGGACCATCAGCGCCATCGATGGAGAACGGCAGGTTCAGCGTCGCCTCCAGGTGCCATCGCCAAGGACCGCGTCGCCACGCCTTGCCGTACCCGGCACGCACCACGCCCAGCGTGTCGAAACGGCCAGCGCCGAACGTCCAGTACCGCTCGTGCGAACCGTCGGACTCGTAGTTGACCCGGACGTCCGCTCCGTAGCCGAGCGAGAGCGTTCCTGACCATCGGTCGTCGAACTGTCCGAACAGGGATATTCCGGGAACGGGGGAGGCGAAGGCGGCAACGATGCCGATGGGCTTCAGGACCGGGTAGGCATGGCCGGGCAAGCTTGCGCACCCGATCAGCACTGCGAGCATCACGCGGTATCGACATTGGCGAAGGTCCGCTACCCGGTAGTGACCAGGGCCATGCTGACTTTACCGGGCTGCCGCGACCCGGCGTCAGACATCGACCCAGGTCTCGATGGAAAGTCCCTCGATGCGCTCGAAACGTCGGCGGTTGTTGGTGAACAGCGTCGCGCACACCTCCAGCGCGTGCGCACCGATCAGCATGTCCATGTTGCCGATCATCACGCCCGAACGCTCGAGCTGCGTTCGGACACGGGCGTACATCTCGGCGGCGTGCCAGGGAAGCACCTCGAGGCGCATCAGCAGCTGGTCGATGAGCTCGCGAATCTCTGCCGAGCGCGTCAAGTGCCTTTCAGCGCCGAACACCCAATGCGCACGGGTGATCTCGGACATGGCTATCGACAGGTTCTCGTTGGCCTCGAACCTTGCAAGAACCGAGCTCGGCTTGCGCTTCAGGATGTCAGGGCCTGTGAAGGAATAAAGGGTGCATCCTGCCGGCAGGATGTACCCTTTATTCCTTCACAGGCCCTGACTGCAAGTGTCGGTATCGAGCATGAACATCAGAACGATTCGCGCTCTTGCGGCTGGTCGTCCTGGCGCTCGGACAGGAAATCATCCGGCACGACCCGCGGATCGGCGAAAAAGCTTGCCCAATCGCGACGTGCCGGCCGCAACACTAATGCATCGCCGACGCGCTCGATCAACACCTCGTCCGCCTCGAAACGGTACTCCGCAGGAATGCGGACAGCTTGGCTGCCCCCATTGCGGAAAACGTTGGTGAACTTGCCAGGTTCGGTCCGTGATACGGCTGAATCTCCGATATATACGTGTGTATATATCAGCGACCTGGGGTAGCGCGCACTGAACCGGATCCAACCACCCTATCGAGCCAGACCCACCTATATCTCGTCGATCGCCTCCGCCGATTCCGGCAGGATCTGACCTCCGTCCACCACCAGCGTCTGGCCGGTGACATAGCTGGCCTCGTCCGAAGCGAAGTAGAGCGTGGCGTGCCCGATGTCCTCGACCGAGCCCAACCGCTTCAACGGGATGGCGGCGGCCATGCCGTCCAGGTAGTCCTGGCCCAGGTCGTCCAGCCCCTCGGTGGCGATGTTGCCTGGCATCACCGCGTTGATCGTGGTGCCGTAGCGCGACAGCTCCATCGCGGCGGTGCGCAGGAACCCCAGCTGTCCGGCCTTGGAGGCGCCGTAGTGCGCCCATCCCGGATAGCCGGTCACCGGCCCGGTGATCGAGGAGGTGATCACCACCCGTCCGCGCTCAGCCTTCTCGAACACCGGGATGCAGGCCTTCACGCACAGGAAGGTGCTCTTCAGGTTGGTGTTCATGACGCTGTCCCACTCGGCCGGATCCATGTCGACCAGCTTGGTCTGCGGGAACGCGCCGGCATTCGCGCACAGCACGTCCACGGTGCCGAACCGCTTCACCGTGGCACTGATCAGCGTCTGCACCTGCTCCCAGTCCGACACGTCGCAGGCGTGAGGCACCACGTCTCCGGTGCCGATGGCATCCAGCTCGGTGGCCGTCGCCGCAGCAGCCTCCTCGCCGCGAGACGCGATGACCACGTTGGCCCCGCGGGCGGCGAACACGCGGGCAATGCCCTTGCCGATGCCCTTCGAACCGCCAGTGACGATCACGCAGCGCCCTTCGATCGATGTCAGCATGTCAACTCTCCTCTGGAACGGGTGGACCGGTACGGCTGGAACGCCCGAGCGTGGCGAACCGGCCGCGCAGCATCGCCACCGCCGTGGCGAGCAGGATCAGCAGCACCGAGGCGGCCACCGACAGCATGCCGACCGTGGGCACCAGCGGCGAATAGCCGGACACCATCTTCGCGTACAGCCACTCGGGCAAGGTCGAGTCCGCACCGGTGGTGAACAGCGACAGCGGGAAGTTGCCCCAGCTGAGCAAGAAGGCGAACAGGCCGGCGGACACCACGCCGGGTGCCAGCAGCGGCAGGGTCACCTCGCGCTGGATCTGCCATTCGTCGCAGCCCAGATCGCGCGCGGCATCCTCCAGCATCGGATCGAAACCGTAGGCACGGATGGCGATGATCAGCGTGGCGATCGGGGCGATCCACACCAGGTGGGCGACGATCGCGGTCTGCCACGAGGGCAGCACGCCGATCGCGTTGAACCACATCAGCAGCGCCAGCCCGAGCACGGTCTGCGGAAAGAAGATCGGCAACAGGACCAGCTTCTGGAACAGCCTGCGGTGACGCCAGCGGTAGCGGGCGAAGGCCAAGGCCGCGAAGTAGCCGAGCACCACCGACACCACCGTCACGATGGCGGCAACCAATAGCGAGGTCAGCAGCAGGTCGCGCACCGTGGCACTGCCCAGCGCCTCGCCGTACCAGGCACCCGAGTAGCGGCGGATCGGAAAGCTCAGGTAGCGCGCCTTGGAGATCGAGGCGAAGAACACCGCCACCAGCGGCAGGTACAGCAGCAACATGATCACGACGCCGTAGCTGCCGAGCAGCACGCGCATCCAGCGTGGTACCGGCATCAGCGCTCCGCCCGTCCCATGACGGTGTCCAGATCCAGCCGCGCCAGGGCGAACAGCGCCAGCGAACCCACCAGCACGATCAGCACGATGGCCAGCGCCGAACCGAGCGGCCAGTTCTGCCCGTAGGTGAACGCGGTCTCGACATCGTCCGAGATCACGATCACCGCCTGTCCGCCGAGCAGCTTGGACTCGGCCACCGCACCCGCAGCCAGCACGAAGCTCAGCAGCGAGCCCACCAGGATGCCGGGGCTGGCCAGCGGCAGCTCGATCTCCAGGAGCACCTGCCGACGCGTGGCCCCGAGGTCGGCTGCCGCGTGCGGCGCATCCGCCGGCACCATGGCGATGCCCTGCACCAGCGGGAACAGCATGAACGGCAGATAGACGTAGACCAGTCCGAACACGATCACCGGCACGTTGTACAGCAGCCCGTCGAAGCCGGCCCCGGTCCACGAGCGCCACATGCCCTCGATCATGCCGCCCTTCATCAACGTCAACGACCAGCCGAACAGGCGAATGTTCTCGGACACGATCAGCGTGACCACCACCAGCGCGGTGATGATCTGGGTAAAGCGTCCGAACACGTGCACCATCGCCCAGGCGAGCGGCCAGCACACCACGAACAGGATCAGCGTGGCGATCGCCGCCATGCCGATCGACCAGGCCAGCGACTTCCAGTAACCCTGCTGCACGAACTCCACGAACGCCGAGAAATCCGGCACGTGAGCCAGATCGAACACCCGCGAGGGCATCACCGAGAAGGCGGCGACGACCAGCAGCGGGGCCAGAAACCCGAGCGCCAGGAACAGGGTGATCGGTGCGGCGCAGAACGCCCCGAGACGCCGTTCGCGAACGCTCACGCGGCCCGCTCGGCGATGACGTGCACATCGGACCGGTCGAAGCCGACTCTGACCGGCGCGCCGGGTGACAGCTCAACCGCCTCGGCAGCGCTCTCGACCACCAGCGTGGCCCCGTCCTCGGCATCGATCTCGTACTGCACGCGCGACCCCAGCAGGTAGCTGGCGGCGATGGTCCCGACGGCGATGAACTCGGCGGCGCTCTCGGGACCCAGAAACCGCAGCCGCTCGGGACGCACCACCAGCGTGTTGTGCCTGTCCGCGACGATGTCCAGCGTACCGAGTGCGTCCGGCTTCGCGGACAACCCCTGTGCCTGCAGCGTCGATCCATCGACACCGCCTCGCAGCTCGAACAGGTTGACGTCCCCCATGAAGCGGGCGACGAAACGGCTCTGCGGTCGGGTGTAGATCTCCCGTGCCGGGCCGATCTGCTCGAAGCGCCCGTTGCGCAGGATGGCGATGCGATCGGACATCACCATCGCCTCCTCCAGGCTGTGGGTGATGTAGACGAACGTCTTGCCGGTGCGTTCGTGCAGCGCCTTGAGTTCCTTCTCCAGCGTCTTGCGCAGCCGATAGTCGAGAGCCGACAGCGGTTCGTCGAAGAACAGGATCTCGGGATCGAACGCGAGCGCCCGGGCCAGCGCGATGCGCTGACGTTCGCCGCCCGAGCAGGCATCGATGCGCTTTTTGTAGTAGTCCTGTGGCAGCCGCAGCAGATCGAGCAGCTCGCGGGCGCGCTGTTCGCGTACCGGCTTCTTCTCGCCACGGATCTTGAGCGGAAACTCGATGTTCTCGCCGACACTGCGGTGCGGGAACAGCGCCAGCGACTGGAACACCATGCAGGTGGGCCGTCGGTTGGCCGGCAGCCGGTCGAGGCGTTCATCGCGCAGCCAGATCGCGCCCTCGCTCTGCTGCTCCATGCCGACCAAGAGCTTGATCAGCGTGGTCTTGCCGCTGCCTGACGGCCCGACGATGGTCAGGAACTCGCCGTCCGGCACCTCCAGGTCGATGCCGTGCAGCGCGGTGAAGTCACCGTAGCGCTTGCACAGGTTCTCGATCCGCAGGATCGGCGCGGCGTTCACGGACGCGCATCATCGCGTCGTGCCCGCAGGATCTCCCGCGTGCCGCCGCGCCGATCGCTCACGAGCGCTTGGCGGCGCTGTAGATCGAGATCAACTCATCGTAGGAGGCGACCGCACCGTACTCGACCGATCGGTTCATCTCCTCCTCCAGGCTGTCCCACTGGATGGCGTCGAGTTCATCGTCGTCCCAGAGTGCGAACACGTCCGGGTCGCCCATCTGCGCCACCGGGTTGTAGGTCCCTTCGGCGAACCCGACCGCCTTGCAGATGCTCGGCTCCTGCACGAATTCCAGGAAATCGGCGGCCAGCGGCGACGGCTCGGGGTTGGCGACCAGGGAGGTCAGCTCGACCCACACTACCCCGCCCTTGCCGTCGACCGGACCGCTGTTCGGGGTGATAGCGCGGATGTTCGTCAGGCCGTCCAGCCGCGCCGGGCTTGCGGTGTAGGTGCCGCCGGTGAAGTAGGCATCGATCTCGCCGTTGATCAGCGCGGTGTTCATCGCCACCAGATCGTCGCTCAGCAGCTTGGCCCCCGAGAAGATCGCCTCGGCGGTACCGCGAAAGGTCGCAAGCCCCGCCTCGTCCATCGGCTCGAACGGGTTCTGGTCCCCAGTGAGCGCCATGTGGATGACGTTCCAGTTATCGTAGGTCAGCACGCCGTAGCGATCCTTCATTGCCGGATCCAGGAACAGTTTCCAGCCCTGATCCTCGGCCGTCTCGCGCCTGATGCGATCGGTGTTGACCACGAAGCTGAACGGACCATAGCGCTGCGGCATGCCGATCAGCTCGTCATCGGCGGAGAACGAGAGCGGGTAGGCAGGCTTGGCGAAGCGTGCACCCATGCGCTCGAAATACGGCATGAAGCGCTCCTTGTCGAGCGGCAGTATCAGCCCCTCCGGCAACAGCTGGTTGCGCGCCCACGGCTGGTTGAGATTGATCAGGTCCCAGACCCGTACCTCACCGGCACGCAGCTTGTTGATCATGTCCGGATCGGAGGTGCCGCTTTCGGCACGCACGTTCGCTTCCGGGTGCATCTGGCGGAACGGCGCGAGGACGTCGTCGGTGTTGTAGCCCTCCCAGCAGAGGATGTTGAGCTCGTTGTCGCGGGCCGCCTGCACGCTTGCTGCACCGAATCCGCCCAGCGTGGCGGCGCCGGCAAGCGCTGCGGCACGCTGATTGAAGGCTCTGCGCGTCAGTTTCATCTCGACTCCCTGGTGTGGACCGTGGACGAGACCTGGCGAACGGCGGGTTCGCCCGGCGTCATCGCCATCAGCGTCGGTATCGACTTCGATGACGACCTGAAGTGAACCAGCAAAACCGATGCGTGGCAAGAGAAATGTTGCGACTCGAAGGCTATACCTTTAACTTACGACTTCCTGGCGGCGGCGCGAGCGAAGAACGAATGAGCGGACTGTACGAGGCGGATTTCGTGGCGCGGCTGGCTCGCGGCGTCGTGGCATTGCTCGACGGCTGGGGACTGCCGTTGGACAGTCAGGTCGAGCTGCTGACCGTGTCGGAGAACGCGACCTTCCTGGTGATACCGAGCGATGGCGCGGACAATGTGGTGGTACGGGTACACCGCCCGGGCTATCACACTCGCGCCGAGATCGCCTCGGAGCTGGCGTGGATCGATGCGCTGCGCGAGCGGCAGGTCATCACGACGCCCCGTCCGCTGACGCGCCGTGACGGCGAACCGATCGCCCGCTTCGATGACGAGGGCGAACGACGTGATGCGGTCGCCTTCACGTTCATGCCCGGTCACGAGCCGCAGCAGGGCGATGCGCTCGCCGCCGGGTTTCAGAAGCTCGGTGCGATCAGCGCCCGGCTGCACGCTCATGCGCGCGCCTGGCAGCCTCCGGCATCGTTCACTCGCAAGGTCTGGGACGCGGACACGATCGTGGGCGAGCGTCCGCACTGGGGCCCCTGGCAGGATGCCATCGCGCTCGACGCCGCCGGCCACGACATCCTGTCCCGTGCCGTCGCCCTGCTGCGCACCCGCCTTCACGACTACGGCAGCACACCGGATCGCTTCGGGCTCATCCACGCCGACCTGCGTCTGGCCAACTTGCTGGTGCACGGCGACCAGCTGGCGGTCATCGACTTCGACGACTGCGGGTTCGGCTGGTTCTGCGCCGATTTCGCCGCCGCGATCAGCTTCATCGAGGAGCAACCGGACGTGCCACGGCTGCTGGACGCCTGGTTGGAGGGCTATCGGCACGTCGCGCCGCTCGCTGAGGCCGACGAGGACATGATTCCGACGCTGGTGATGCTGCGGCGCATCCAGCTGACCGCCTGGCTGGCGAGCCACGCCGAGACACCGACCGCGCTGGAAGTCGGCGACGGCTACACCGCCGGCACCGTGCGACTGGCACGGCGGTATCTCGACGGCGGCATACCGTTCGGCGCATGAGCGACCCAGGAGCCCGTTCCACCATGTCCGAGCTGTCCGCCTCCAAGCGCTCGATCATGCAGATGAACACGTTCGAGCGCGACGCACCGGCCGGTGGCCTGCTGGCACGGCGCGTCGCCAATGCCGGCGCCATGTCGATCCTGTTCTACCGCGAACCGCTGCAGATCGTGTCCGCGCAGGGTGCGTGGATGCAGGCTGCCGACGGCACCCGCTATCTCGATTTGTACAACAATGTCCCTTCAGTGGGGCATTGTCATCCCCGCGTGGTCGAGGCGGTATCGGCACAGCTGGGCGTGCTCAACATCAACACCCGCTACCTGAACGAAGGGGTGGAGCGCTACGTCGAATCCCTGAAGGCACGCCTGCCCGTCGCGCTGGACAATGTGGTGATGACCTGCAGCGGCAGCGAGGCGAACGATCTGGCGATGCGCGTGGCCGAGCGCGTGACCGGGCACAGCGGCTACATCGTCAGCGAGAACGCGTATCACGGCAATACCCGCGCGGTGACCGAAATCTCACCGGCCTCCCTGCCCGTGGCCGACCTGCCGGACCACGTGATCGGCGTGCCCGCGCCCGGGCGGCGGAACTACGGCGACGACGTGGCGGGCGGGTTCGCGGCCGCCGTGATCGCTGCAGCCCGAACGCTGGATGAGCGTGGACACGGCCTGTCGGCGCTGGTCTGCGATTCGGTGTTCTCCAGCGACGGGGTGTTCACCGATCCGGGCGGTTTCCTGGCACCGGCGGTCGATGCGGCGCGGGCGCACGGCGGTCTGTACATCGCCGACGAGGTGCAGCCAGGTTTCGCGCGCACCGGTGCCGGATTCTGGGGCTACGCGATGCACGGCGTGACGCCCGACATGATCACGCTGGGCAAGCCGATGGGCAACGGCTATCCGATGGCGGCACTCGCCGCGCCGGCCGCGCACCTCGAGCTGTTCTGCGCCGACGTCGGCTACTTCAACACCTTCGGGGGCAGCCCGGTGGCCGCGGCCGCCGGACAGGCGGTACTCGATGTCATCGAGCAGGAAGGCCTGCTCGAGCGCGCAGCGACGGTCGGCGCGCACCTGGCCGAACGGGTACGGCATGCGGCAACGCTGAGCAGCGCGATCGCCGAGGTGCGCGGACGCGGGCTGTTCATGGGCATCGAGATCGGGCAGCAGGGCGATCCGGCACGCCCGGACGGTGTCGCGGCCGCCCGGGTCATCGACGGGTTGCGCACGCGCGGTGTGCTGATCGGTGCGGCCGGCACCTACGGCAACACGCTCAAGGTACGCCCGCCCCTGTGCCTGTCGCTCGAGGAGGCGGACCGGTTTGCCGATGCGCTCGAAGCCGAGCTGGCCAGCCTGCAGGAAAGCGGTCGAGCCGACGGCTAACCGCCGACGATATCCAGCGCACTGCCCCCCCGCTCGATCGCGGCGCGCAACGCGGCATCCGGTGCAGCGTCGGTCACCAAGCAGTCGATCTGTTCCCAGCGCGCGAAGCGGGCCGGAAAGCGCGCGCCGTACTTCGAATGGTCCGCCACCACCATCGTCCGCGCGGCGCGGCGCATCATGCTCGCGTACACCTCGCCGGCCTCGATCAGCGCCTCGCCCGCGCCTTCTCCGGTCAGCCCGCTGGCGCCCAGGATCGCCCAGTCGGCGCAATAGCCTTCGAGAAAGCGCAGCGCCTGTGCGCCCAGTGTGGCCCCCTCGCCGGCGTGGTACCGGCCCGGCACCATCAGTACGGTGATGGTCGGGTTCAGCGACAGCACCGTGGCGACGCCGAACGAGTGGGTGATGACGGTGATGTCGGCCATCTCCACCGCGATGCGTCGCGCCAGCTGCGTGGTGGTCGCGCCGGAACCGAGCATCAGCACCGCGGCGCCGGCCAGCCTGGGCACCGCCGCCCGGGCGATGGCGGTGCGCTCCTCGACCAGCAGCCCATGCCGTTCGCTCAGGCTGGGCTCGCGCGCCGCACCCACCGCGACCGCGCCACCATAGGTGCGACTGACCAGACCACGGGCCGCCAACTCGTCGAGGTCGCGCCGCACGGTCTCGGCGGTAACGCCGAGCAGACCCGCCAGTTCGCCGACGCGCATCGCCGCGTTCTCGTCGAGCAGTGACGCCAGCTGGCGATGGCGTCGCTCCTTCTTCGTCACGACCGTACTGGCACTAGTAGCGCACCCGCGGCATGTCTCCACCCTGCACCGTACTCAACGCGAACAGTACCGGCACCGCGATCGCCAGCGCCAGCAGCACCGCCAGCACGATCTTCACCACGCTCCACGGCCGCTCGCCACGCACCTTGCCGCTGCGCCCGTTGACCACGAAGCGGTAGGTCTCGTCGCGGAACTGGAAGGCGGCGCTCCACAGCGGCAGCAGGATGTGCTTGAAGGTGGTGTCGCCGTGACGGGTCTCCAGGCTGTGCACGCGCTGCTGATCGCCGCCGATCGCGCGGCGCACGTCGGTGCGGATGACCTGGTCCATGACCTTTCGGGCATGCCCGAACCCTTCGTCCAGGTCCACCTGATAGACCTCGCTGGAAAAACCGGACAGGTAGTCCTCGCGATAGGGCTCCAGGTTCTGAAGGTCCCACGGCGCCAGCCAGTCGGTGATCTTCCTGGGCAGCGTGCGCGTGGCACCGATCAGCACGTCGTCGAAATGGCGCGTGGTGCGCCCGGAGGCCGGGCTCCAGCGGATCTTCGGTACCTGTCGGGTACGCGTGACCCGCCGCCCGTTCTGGGTGGTGGTGTAGCGCTGGGTGACGAAGTAGACGTCTCCCCGCTCGCCGCGGTAGCGCGTGGCGGTGTCGCTGTCGTAGGTCCAGTACGGTACGTACACGCCGTTCAGCGAGGTATTGTCGCGAGCGTATTCCTTGAGCTTGCTCGGCGCGAACCACAGCCCCTTCAGCCAGGCACGGTAGGACTCGCGCGCCTGGTCGTCGGTGATCGCGAACGGCAGCACGCCCCTGGGCTCGATCGGTCGGGACTCGGCCGTGGTCGTGACGACCGCCGTCCCGCAGAACGGACACTCGCCGGCATGGATGTGCGCATCGAGATCGAAGCGTGCGGCGCAGTTCGGACAGCGGATTTCCGAGACGTCATCGGTACCGCCCCCGAGCGTCTGCAGCCGCTTCAGCGCCGCGTGCAGGTCCAGCTCCACCAGCGGCTCGGCGGCTCCCTCGATTCGGTTGGTGTGGCCGCAGTACTCGCATTCCAGGGATTGCGCGCCGACCGAGAAGATCAGCGAGGCGCCGCACTGCTGGCACGGAAAACGCGTTTCGGTGAGCTGGCGGGCCCGTGCCTCGCCTTCGCCTTCGCCCTCGGGCCAGCGATAGCCGTCGCCCGGTCCCGACGGGGCCTGCGCGCCGGCCTGACGCTCGGCCAGCTTGCGCGCCATCCGGTCGCTCATGCGGACAGCGCGCTCAGTTGCCCGTCACGTCGCGCAAGATCACCTTGCGACGCTTCATGGCGAAGGCAGCGGCGGTGGTGTGGCCCGGCGGTCCCCGAACAGGCTTCCCAGTCCGGCCACCTCGCCCGCCCTGGCCCAGTCGCTCATCTCGGGCGACCACACCAGCGTGTCCTTCTTCAACTGCCCGGTACCGATCATCTGTCCGAGCGTCTCCAGCGAGTGCGGCCCGTCCGCCTGCCCGTCCAGCGCGACGTGAAAGCGCGGCGGGTGCGACAGCGGTGGCGGTCTGGCATTGCCGGGCGCGGCGGCCGATCCGGAAGCAGCGCCCGAGGCGGGCCCGGCCCCCCCGTCGGCGTGCGTGCCGGCGCTGACGCCCTCGGCCATGGTGCGGCCCATGGCCATGCCCACGCCCATGCCGATGGCGTCGTTGCCGGTGCCGCCGCCCTGCTCCAGCCCCTGGCCCGCCTGGTATTTCAGGTAGGCGTCCAGGTTGCCGGTCATGCCCATGGCGGTGCGCCTGTCCAGCGCCTCGTTGACCGACGGCGGCAACGAGATGTTCTCCACCAGCAGCTTGGTCAGCTCCAGCCCGTATTCGCCGAACTCGGGCGCGATGCGGGTGGTCAGGAACTCGCCCAGCTGATCCTGGTTGGCCGCCATGTCCAGGATCGGGATGTCCGCGCCGCCGATGATGGTGGCGAAGCGCGAGGTGATCAGGTTTCTCAGCTGCTCGGAGATCTCCTCGGTGGTGAAGATGCCCTCGGTGCCGACGATCTCGCGGATGAAGGTCAGCGGATCGACGATGCGGGTCGTGTAGGTGCCGAAGGCGCGCAGCCGCAGTCCGCCGAACTCCTTGTCGCGCAGCATCAACGGCTGCTTGGTACCCCACTTCAGGTCGGTGAAGCGGCGCGCGTTGCAGAAGTACACCTCGGCCTTGAACGGGCTTTCGAAGCCGTGCTGCCAGCTCTTGAGCGTGGTCAGCAGCGGCAGGTTCTTCGTCTCCAGCTCCCAGGTGCCGGGGCCGAGCACGTCGGCCACCTGCCCCTCGTTGACGAACACCGCGTACTGCGATTCGCGCACGACGAGCTTGGCGCCGTACTTGATCTCGTTGCCGTAACGCTCGAAGCGGTACACCATCGTGTTCGAGGTGTCATCGGTCCACTCGATGACATCGACGAACTCGCCGAACAAGCGATCGAACAGTCCCATCGATTCAGCCTCCGGACGTGGTCGAGACGCCGGCGTGGATGCCGGCACTGGTACCGGTACCACGCGCCGAGGCCGCCTTCAGCGTGCGCTTCAGCTCGGCCTCCATCTCCTCCAGCTGGCGCTCGGCCTCGGCCCGCCGCCGCTTGCCCTCGTCGGCGATCTGCAGGCTGTCCTGCACGGTGGCGATCAGGTTGTCGTTGGCCCGGCGCACCGCGTTCACGTCGAACACGCCGCGCTCGATCTCCTCGCGCACGGTGCGGTTGGCGCTGCGCAGGTTCTCCGAGTTCTTCTCCAGCAGCTCGTTGGTCAGGTCGGAGGCGCGCTTGACGCTCTTGGCGGC